>Ga0310345_10000489_pt1 | contig 58638 bp, 47 predicted proteins | sample HC15DNA20500_MG_FD_204667 | JGI IMG/M metagenome (GOLD analysis project Ga0310345, IMG submission 204667) | Marine microbial communities from station ALOHA, North Pacific Subtropical Gyre - HC15-DNA-20-500_MG | ecosystem: Environmental > Aquatic > Marine > Oceanic | place: Pacific Ocean: North...
CCTCGCGATCCAGCAGCTGCACGACCGACAGCTCGCCCGGCTCCCACGTCACGCCCCGCGCCGCCGACCGCAACGCCTTCACCTCCTTCGACAGCAGCAGGTCGAGGTCGTGCATGAAGTCACTCACATTGCCTTGCTCGACGCTCACCACCAAGTGGAAGTGCGTGCTCATCACCACGAACACGTGGACGTGCACTCCGTGCTTCTTCGCGTAGTGCGCGAGCATGTACTTCATCAGCGAGCTCAGCCGGTCGTCCGGCCGCAGCAGGAAGCGCCGCCCTTCGACGCGACGGGTGACGAAGTAGACGGACTTCGGCTCGATGTAGCGGGGAGGCGTGGGCACGCCGCCCACTCACCGCACCCGCCGTACCGACCCGCCGCGACGTGATCTCGGGCACTTGCGGGGGCGAATTGGCGGGGGTGGCGGGCCGAGGGGTGGCGGACGCCGGCCGCGGGGGGGTCCGAGCGCGGGTCTGGGAGCGATGCACTGCCAGCCGGACCGAGCTTGTCGTTTCCTGCGTGCTCTGGGCAAGGCGCGACGAGGGAGCGTGCTTTCAGCACGTGACCGAAAGAAGCAACGCCGCCCAGGAACGCAGGGGACGGCAGGCGACTGGGGGCAAGCGGTTCATCGCTCTCGTTCGCGCTCGGACCCCACCCCCGAGCGGCGGCCGCCACCCGATCCTCCGCCACCTCCGCCGATCCGCGCCCGTAAGTGTGCGAAATCAGGTGAGCGCACCCTGGCACGTGGCTTGACGTGGTGCGGCGCATGGGCCGCCACCTCGTCGTCGTCTGCGCGCTCCTCGGTGGGTGCACCGCCGCGCAGGGCAGCGCCTGGGTACCTCGTCTCGTGGTGCGCGGCGCGGTGACCGAGGCGCGCGGAGACGACGACGCGTCTGCCGGGTGGCGAGTGGAAGGCGGTCTGCGATGGAGGCTGTCTCCGCCGCGCCCGGCCACGCTCGACGATCGCCCACCGGACGAGCCGCCCTCGGTCACGTCTCCGGTGCCCTGCGTGACCGCGCCTCTCTGCGCCTGGGAGCGCCGCGCCCGGTGGCGTGCGCTCGAGGGCGCCCGAATCGAAACGGAAGAACCATGAACAAGACCCTCCTCTTCTTGCTCCTCTCGCTCGCGCCGCTGACCGCGCACGCGCAGGCCGCGAGCGAGCCCACCGCCGCCGTCACCCCGGAGCGCATCGAGCGAGCGCTCTACCGCTATCGGCGCGAGCCGAGCGTGGCCCGGGTCATCGACGCGGCGCTGCGCGCACGGACCGCGTCCCCCGGGCGGGTGAGGGACGCGATGGACCGCGCGCGGGCGACCGGCTGGCTCCCGACGGCCCGGGCCTCGCTGCGCCGCGGCCAGACGGTGGATCTCCGCGGGCTGACCGGCGGAGACGCGGTCACCAACGTGTCCACCGACGACGCGCTCACCTTCGAGGCGGCCCTGACCTTCCGCTTCGATCGCATCGTCTTCGCGAACGAGGAGGTGCCGATGCTGCGCGAGCTCCGCTCGGTCGAGCGCGAGCAGGCCGACCTCGCCCGGGCCATCGCGCACCTCTACTTCGAGCGACGCCGCATCCAGCTCGAGCGCGACCTGGCCGGGCGGGTGGATGTGGCCCGCGCGCTCCGGGTGCTGGAGATCGAGGCGCTGCTGAACGCCTTTACGGACGGGGGCTTCACACGCATGATGGGCGCCCGGGAGCGAGACGCCGAATGAGCACCGATCTGCGCCAACACCCGCGATTTCGTGTCGAGGTCGCCGCCGAGCTCACCCTCGGACATCACACGGTCGCGGCCGCGACGCAGAACGTCAGCGAAGGCGGCGTCGGCCTGTCCCTCTCGCGCCCGCTCGAGGACGGCGCCGTCTTCCAGCTCACGCTCTTCCTCACCCAGGACGGCATCGAGGATCCCGACGAGGAGCCCTTCGAGGCCCAGGCCACCGTCGCCTGGACGGCGCCGAGCGACGACGGAACCCACATGGCCGGCGTCCGGTTCGGCGCGCTGACCCCCGCCCAGCGTCAGCAGCTGCAGCGCTTCCTCGCCGCGCTCGGCTGACCTCGCGTGGCCGCAGCTCAGACCTCGTGGGGCATGCGGTCGCGCGGGCTGCGGAAGTAGTGCAGGGGACTGTAGTAGAGAAGGTTGCTGACGCGGTCGGTGTAGACGCAGGCGTACTGCTCGACCTGGTCGCCGAAGAGGCTCACCTCGGGCCCGGCCTTGAACACCGAGCCCCAGAAGGGGTGATAGGCGCGGTCGACCCGGTCCTCGAGCTCCTCGAGCTCGTGGTCGAGGTCCTTGAGCCGCGCCTTGATGCGATCGACGAGCTTCTTGTGGTGGGCCCGGGTGGCGCCGAGCTCGGTGGTGGACTTACCGCCCCCTCGCGCGTCCTCGAGCGCGCGTGACATGCGGCGAACGCTGGCCTGCCGCGATCGCAGCTCCTCGTGCAGCAGGTCCCGCACCGCCTCGAGCTCGTCCATGCGGTCGAGCAGCGGCAGGATCTCCTCCTGCACGTCGAGCTCACGCTCCATCTCCTGGATGATCATCGCGGTGCGCCACGCGCTGTCCTTCTTGGCGCGGAGCACGTCGCCGTAGATGTGGTCGCCGACGTAGAGCACACGATCGCCGCTCGCCTCGAAGAGACGGCGCAGCTCGCTCAGGCAACCGCCCTGGTAGAGCCGCCCACGCTCGAAGCTCCGGGTCGGCACCGCGAGGCCCTCCTCCGCCGGCTCGAACGCGATGCTCTCCTCCATGAAGAAGCGCGGCTTCTTGGCTGCAGTCACGATGAGGTCGAAGAAGCTGCGCCACGAGGAGTAGCCGTCGAGGAGATCCTCGAAGAGCCACGTCATGATCCGGTCGGTGTAGCCGGCGTGGCTGTTCGTCAGCAGGAAGAGGCGCTTGCCCGCGCTCCGCAGCTTGTGGAAGGTCGCCGGCAGATCGGGGTCGCGGCGCAGGAACCGCTCCGGGTTCGCCGCGATGGTGTCGATGATCGAGCCGTCCTGGTGCGCGAGGTCGATGCTGCGCCGGATGTCGTCGAAGAGCTTGCCCCGATCGACCTCCTCGCCCGCCTCGTCGAGCGCCTCGATCGCCCCGGCGAAGACCGAGACCTCGCTGAGGCCGTAGAGGGTGTCGACCCAGTGATAGCGCCCGGCGCCCACCCGGATCGGGCGGCTGTGATAGAGCCGGTGCCGCTCCTCGCGCGAGAGCTCGCGCAGCCCGTGGTACGCCTTCTTCACGTACCGGTAGCGGTCCATCTTGAGGACGTTGCCGAGCTCGCGGTCGATCAGGAGGCCGCGGATCGCGAAGTCGGTCCGGTACGGCGCGGTGCGGAGGCACTCGGGATACCCGAGGTCCTCGACGAGCTTGCGCGCGGTGGCGTCGATGCTCAGCCGATCCATCGCCTCCTGGCGGTAGATCGCGAGCGTGTAGTCCATGTCGAAGCCGACGACCGAGACGAGGTCGAACCGCAGGTTCCGGTTCACGTAGACCCGGCTACGCCGGGGGACTTCGGTGGGCGCCTGGTCGGGCGGCAGATCCGTGATGGGCAGGGGAAGCTGCATGAAGCTCGGCGCTTCAAGATAACACGCTACCCCACTGTCACACGGACGGAACGACAATGGCCGGCCCCCACCGGGAGCCGGCCTCGTCAGCGCGAAGGTGCGGCCTTCAGGCCTGCGCTTCTTCGGCCTTCGGGTAGACCGCGATGCGCTTGCGGTCCCGACCCTGGCGCTCGAACTTCACGACGCCGTCGATGCGCGCCCAGAGCGTGTAGTCCTTGCCCTGGCCGACGTTCGGTCCGGCGTGGAAGGTGGAGCCGACCTGGCGCACGAGAATGCTGCCGGCCGAGACCTCCTGGCCACCGAAGACCTTGACGCCGCGGTACTGGGGGTTGCTGTCGCGCCCGTTCCGAGACGAGCCCTGTCCCTTTTTGTGAGCCATCGCGTTCTCCTCAGGCGCTCACGCCGGTGATCTCGATCTCGGTGAAGGGCTGCCGATGACCGTACTTCTTGCGGTAGTTCTTGCGGCGCTTGTACTTGAAGACGATGATCTTCTTCGCGCGGTCCTGCGCGACGATCTTCGCCTTCACGCTCGCGCCGCCGACGAGCGGCGTGCCCACGGAGACCTTGTCTCCGCCGACCATGAGCACTTCGTCGAAGGTGAGCTCGGTGCCGACGTCGCCGTCGAGCTTCTCGACCCGGATGCGGTCGCCTTCGGAGACGCGGTACTGCTTACCGCCGGTCTTGATCACTGCGTACATTGGGAAACCTTCCCTCTTGTCGAACGGACGCCGCTCGGGACGAGAGCGCCGTGGGGGGCCGGGAAGATTACGCGGGGGCGAGGCGGCCGCAAGCGGTTTTTGAGGGGTCGCGGGTCGGCGCCGCCCTGCTATATCCTGGCGGATGAGCGAACGCGGTCGAAAGAAGGGCAAGCGCGGCGAGCCGTCCGCCCCCCGAGTGGTGCGTCGGTCGGCCAAAGACCGCAAGCAGATGCCCAAGGATCTGGAGGCCTTCGCCAGCGGCGACGACGACGCGCTCTGGCGCCGTCCGGCGAGCCGAAAGCTCAACGATCCCCGGCCTGTCGTGCTCATCCCCGGCGTCGCCAACCGCGACGCCCGGACCGTCTACGAGGCCCGGCTGAAGCGGAGCGAGACCGCGAAGGCGGAGGACGATCGCGCGACGCTCGCGGTCGAGCTCGCCGAGGCCGCGCGGCTCCGCATCTGGCGGGGTCACAGCGTGGTCGGCTGGGAAGTCTACGCGGAGAACGTGCTCGCGCTCACGCCCGAGGAGGCGGTGGCAATGCGCGACGAAGGCGCCGCCGTGGTCGGCAGCGCCGAGCCCGCGAGCGACGAGCTGGTGGCGGCCTGGGTCCGCGCCGAGGCCGGCCTCATCGAGGCCTGCGGCTTCGGCGCCGCCGTCCGCCTGGTCGGCGAGGAGTTCGTGGTGCGAGTCCCCACCGCTCAGGCGAGCGAGGCCCTCGCCTCCATGGGCCGCCGCTCGGCGCCGCTCGCCCGCGATCGACAGGAGGCCCCCGAGACGGTCGTCGACCGCCCCAAGGGGGTGCCGCGGCTGAGCCGCCTCATCGAGCGCGAGATGGACGGCGACTGACCGAGGTCAGAGCGACGCCAGACCGCGCCGAGCGCCGGCGTTGCTGGGGTCGATGGCCAACGCGCGCTGGTAGGCGGCGCGCGCGCGGGTCCGATCGCCGGCCTGCTGATAGGCCGAGCCGAGCGCGGCGTGGAACGCGGCGTTCCGGGGCTGGAGGCTGACCGCGCGCTGGTAGGCGGCGATCGCCCGCTGCGGCTGGCGGGCCGCGACCCACGCCGCGCCGAGGCCGGCGAAGCTCCCGGCGTGACGCGGGTTGAGCTGGGTGGCGCGCTGGTAGGCGGCGGCCGCGGCCGGGTAGTTCCGGGCGCGGAACTGGTTGCGCCCCTCTTCCCGTGCCGCCTGGAACTGCTGCATCCGGTTGCCGCCCGAGGGCGCCGCCGGCGCGGTCCGCTCCTGACGCTGGGCGCGACGCGGCGCGCGGCGGGGCTCCCGCTCGGCGCGCGCGACGCGACGGGGCGCCTCTCGCTCCTCGGCCGCCCTCGCCTCCGCGGCCCGGGCTTCGGCCGCCTCCGCTTCCGCCGCGGCCTCCGCTTCGGCCGCCGCTTCCGCCTCGGCCGCCGCCTCCGCTTCCGCCGCGGCCTCCGCTTCGGCTGCTGCCGTCGCTTCGGCCGCCGCCGCCGCCTCCGCCGCGCCTTCTTCGACGCGCGGCTCGGGCTGCGCCGCCGGCTCCGCGGCCGCGACCGGCGCGGGCTCGGGGACCGGCGGCGGCGCGGGCTGGGCCGAGGGCGGCGCCGGCGCGTCCATCGCGACCGGCGTGTCCTCCTCCGAGCCGAGCCAGACCGCGAGCCCGGTCGCGACCGAGCCGAGCAGGCAGATACCCGCCACCGCGGCCACCGCGACGATCGGGAGCGCGCGCTGCCCGGGGATCTTCACCGGCTCCGCTTCGGTGGTGGGGGCGGCGGCGTAGGTCGGCGCCGCGGCCGGCGTCTCGACCGCCACCGAGGGCGGCGGAGCGCTCGCCGGGGCGGTGGCGGCGGGCGCGCTCGACGCGGCGGGGCTCGCGTCGGGGCGGGCCTCGTAGTCCTCGAGCTTCCCGAGCAACCCCGCCGGCGCCTTCTCGGTGTCGCGGTCGAACGCCTGGGTCTCGGCCAGATCGTCGTAGTCGAGGCCGCCGCCGTCGTCGGGCGGGCTGCTGGCGGCCGGGGCGCTGGCAGCCGGGGTGCTGGCGGCCGGGCTGGCGTCGGCCCACGGCACGGACGCGGTCGGCTGGGTGGTCTGCGGAGGCGTCCCGGCCTGGGTCGGCGCGGTGCCCGACACCGGCGGCTCCAGCGGCCCCGCCATCGTCGGCCCGGTCCCCGACACCGGCGGCTCCAGCGGCCCCGCCATCGTCGGCCCCGTCGCCGACACCGGCGGCTCCAGCGGCCCCGCCATCGTCGGCCCCGTCGCCGAGATCGGCGGCGGAGGAGGCGGCGCCGAAGAGAGCGCCGGCCGCTTGGTGGTGACATCGGCGTCCGGGCTCGCGCTCTTCTCGGTCGGCGCCTCGTCGGTCGCGAAGCCGGGCTCGGTGGGCGTCGTGGACGCAGGCGGCGCCGAGAGATCCGTCGGGGCCTCGTCGACCGGGAAGCCGGGCTTGGTGCTCGTGACGCTCGGGGCCGGAGGCTCCTGCGCCTGGGCCGGCATGCCCAGGATCGTGCGGGCCGGCTTCTTCGGGCCCGGCGCGGTGAGCGCCTCGGCGGTCGCCAGATCCAGCGCCGACAGCTCTTCCGTCCGGTCGGGGCGCGGCTTCTGCACGGACGCGATCACCGCCTCGGCCTGCGCGAGGTCCATCGCCGACAGCTCCTCGGTCGGCTCCTTGGCGAACTTGCGGGCGCCCGGCGGCGGCGGCGGGGCGCTGGTCTTCGGCCGCGCCTTCCCGGTGGGCGGGGGCGGCGGCACGCTGGTCTTGGACCGCTTCGCCGTCGGAGGGGGCGGCGGCACGCTGGTCTTCGTGCTCGGCGCGGCGGCGATCCCGAGGGTCGTCTTCTTGATCGAGCGAGGCGGGCGCAGCGTGCCCGAGCCCGAGCTCGGCGGCCGGCGCGGCGTCGCCTTCTGGAGCTTCTCGAAGGTCTGGGTCGCCTCCCGCTGGCTGCTCGCGTCCTCCGGCAGGAACGGCGCGAGCGCGCGCTTCACCTGCTGGGCCGAGAACGGGCGGTCGCGCGCCTCCTTGGCCAGCAGCTGGGTCAGGAGCGTCGAGACGCCGGTCGGCAGCGACACCGGGGGCGCCGGGGCCGGCTGGCTCGCGTGGGCCTCGAGCAGGGCCTCGGTGTCGCCCGTGAAGGGCGGCTCACCGGTGAGCATCTGGTGCAGCACGCAGCCCAGCGCGTAGAGGTCGCTCCGGAAGCTGACGAGCTTGCCCCGCGCCTGCTCCGGCGAGCAGTACCCGGGCGTGCCGGTGACCTCGAAGGCGGCGCGGGTCTGGATGCGGGCCGCGATCCCCGCGTCGATCACCGCCACCCGGGGCAGGCCCGAGGGCTGCGGCATCAGGAGCACGTGCCCCGGCTTCAGGTCGCGGTGCAGCAGCCCAGCCCGGTGCAGCTCGTCGAGCGCCGACGCCATCTGCGCGGCGATGGCGAAGGCCTCCTGCTGCGGGAGCGCGCCCCCGCGGGCGAGGCGGACCTCGAGCGAGACGCCCTCGTGCCACTCCCGGAAGATCCACGGGCGGTCGTCGGCGTCGCCGGTCGCCAGCGGCACCGAGAGCACGTCGTGGGTGAGCGTGGCCTGCTTGACCAGCTCGCGCTTCAGCCGCGCGCGCTCGGCCGGCGTGGACGTCTCGGGCCGGCGCAGAATCTTGAGGATGCCCCGCCGGCCGGTCTGACGATCGTCGGCCAGGTAGAGGTCGCCGCCGCCTCCGTGCGCGAACGGCTGCACGATGCCGAAGCGCTCCTGCACCGCGTCGGGCACGCCGACGGGCTCGGCGGAGGCGCCTTCGGTCCCGTCCCGAGGACAGGTGGTTTCGTCGTCGCCGAGCACGAGGCGACAGAGCGGGCAGACGAGCATGTCCCAATCTAACGGTGTTACGCGGGCCTTCGAGGGTATGTCGCCCGCTCGGGACCGGTCAATCGAGGGACGGGTGATCTGGGGCTGCACGGGGGTGAATACGCGGCGCGGTCGCGAAGATCCCCCGGACGCGAGAGAGCCTCGATCTCGAGCGAGACCGAGGCTCCCGGGTTCGCGCGGACGGGCGGGGCGCTAGGGCATCATGAAGCTGGCCACCCGCTGCCGGTCGCGCGGGTTCAGCACCACGTTGTAGGCGCCGATGACCTGGCCCCCGACCGCGATCGACATCGTGGCCTGGGTGGTGCCCGCGACCCCGCAGTTGCCCCAGTAGTGCACGTCGATGACGTACTGACCGGAGGGCGGCTGGGGCGAGTCCCAGTACACGTTCTCGATCGTGTTACCGGCCTGGCGACGGTTGCAGGCGCCGCGGGCGTCGTGATCGAGCTCGCCGCCGCTCGGGCTGCGGCGGTTCTGGTAGCTGAGCGTGTAGCCCATCGGGTCGGTCACGTAGAGGTCGAGGTCGGCCCCCGTGTTCCAGGCGAGGGTGATCTGGATGTTGCCGCTCGAGAAGCCGCAGCCCTCGTCGATGACGCCGTTGCAGTTGTCGTCGAGGCCGTTGCAGACCTCCGGCTGGTTCGGGTTGCAGTAGCTGTCGACCACCGTGACCCCGGCCGCGGCCGCCGGCGTGTTCACGCTGATGGTGGCGGTGGCGGTGGGCGGCGGCGGCGTCTGCGCCTGCACGGTGACCGCGGCCCGCGGACGGCGGACGCGCACGCGGCACCCGCTGATGACGACCGTGGACAGCACCACGAGGGCGGACACGGCCAAAAAGACGGTTCGCTTCATCTTCGCTCCTGGTAGGGGCCCGCTCCCCACGGGCGGGGCGATCGTAGGAGGCGTCCGCGAGCGGAGTCAACGCAGACGTTTCCAGGCCCTCCGACGCAGGGGGCCTCCGAGGATTCACGCCGCGTGCGGAAACGACGGCCGGGAGGGGCGCCCGAAGAGCAGGGTGCGCAGGCCGGCCGCGTCGCGGAGCTCGTAGAGCACCGGGGGCACGGAGTCCCGGGACGGGGCGATGACCCCGAGCGCGCCGCTGTCCGCCAGGGCCCGCGCCTCCGGCCCGTCGAGGACGAGGTAGAGGTTGGTCGAGCCGCGCCAGCCCGGCGTCTCGGCCACGTCGACGATGCGCTTCCGATCCAGGGACAGCTCGGTCCGGCCGCGGCGGATGATCACGCGGCGGTCGGTCAGGAGGTACTCGGTGTCGAAGCCCATGGCCCGGGCGCGCAGGATGCCGTGCCAGGCGAGGCCGCCGCCGACCGCGAGGATCAGGGTCGCGGTGAGCGCCATCGCGATGAAGAGCAGGATCCAGGTGCCGGAGGTCAGGGGCAGCCCGCGCTCCTCGAGCTGGGCCAGCACCACCGCGGACCGGAGCCCGGTCGGCAGGCCGATGAAGAGCACGCCCAGGCCGAAGAGGCTGGTCCCGATGTGCCGCCAGTCGATCCCGATCCCCTCGGGGGCGCCGCCCCAGAGCACCTCCTCGCCCGGGTCGAGGCGGTCGGTCAGGGGGGTCTTTCCGTCGCCGGCGTGGGGGCTCGGCTCGACGCCGCGCACCACGGCGAGCACCTCGTCCGGCGCGTGCACGTCGTGAAAGACCAGGCGCTGCTTGCGCGAGAGCGGGCCGAAGGGGACGGCGCGCACCAGCTCGAGATCGCCCACCGTGGGCTGGCCCGGGTGCCAGGCGATGCGCGCGAAGGTGATCGCGTGCCGGTCGATCGAGCGCCGCAGCCGGCCGCGCTTCCAGAGCACGCGCCGGTCGGTCACCACGAAGTGGCAGGGATCGAGCAGGAAGGTCGGCGCCACCCACACCGCCACCGCGGTCAGCAGCAGATACAGCGAGATGGACGCGACCTGGGTCGCCCCGGGCAGCTCCACCATGGTGAGCAGGCCGGCGAAGATGCCGGCGATCACGGAGATGACGGCGACGAGCGCGGGGATCCAGCGCCACCGGGCGCCTCGCGACACCCCCCGCTGCGGCCTCCCCTCCCAGAGCACGCGCTCGGACGGGAGGAGCCGAAAGGCTCGCTCCACCGGCTCCATCTCGCTCCGCAGCCTATCACCGAACATCGAGCCGTGCTCCTCGCCCTCAACATGGGTCCCCCGGGACGGATGACCAGACATCGGACACCTCGGGGGGCCGGGAGTTCCTCGTTCTGGACTCGACGGGGACTCATGCCAGAACATGCCTTCCATGTCCGATCACACCCCGCAGATGCCGCGCGTGGAAGCCGCCGCGGCCGCCGTCCGCGCGAAGAGCTCCCTCACCCCGCGCGTCGCCCTCGTCCTCGGCTCCGGCCTCGGGGGCTTCGCGGACACGCTCGACGACCGCGACGTCGTGCCGTACGGCGAGATCCCCTCGATGCCGGTCTCGAAGATCGTGGGGCACGCCGGCAACCTCGTGCTCGGCCGCGCGTCCGGGACCCCGGTGGTGGCCATGCAGGGTCGCGTGCATCTCTACGAGGGGCACCCGGTCGAGGACATCGTGTTCGGGGTGCGCCTGATGAAGCACCTCGGCGCCGAGGCGATGATCATCACGAACGCGGCCGGCGGCTGCGGCGACGGCTTCGAGGCCGGCGACCTGATGCGCATCACCGACCACCTGAACCTGACCGGGACCAACGCGCTGCTCGGCCCGAACGAGGAGGCCTTCGGGCCGCGCTTCCCCGACATGAGCCAGGCCTACGATCCGGCGCTCGGCGAGCTCGCGGAGGGCGTGGCCGGGGGCATGGGGTTCTCGCTCCAGCGCGGCGTGTACGCGGGCCTGCTCGGCCCGACCTACGAGACGCCGGCGGAGGTGCGCATGCTGAAGGGCCTCGGCGCCGACGCGATCGGCATGAGCACCGTGCTCGAGGTGATCGCGGCCCGCCACATGGGCATGCGCGTGCTCGGCGTCTCCTGCATCACGAACCTCGCCGCCGGCATCTCGAAGGAGCCGCTGAGCCACGACGAGGTCACCGAGACGGCGACCCGCGTGCGCGCTCGCTTCCAGGGGCTGATCGGCGGCGTGCTGGAGAAGATGTCCGCGTGACCGACGTGGACTGGGGCGCCCTCGAGGCGGCGGCGCGCGAGGTCCGGGAGCGGGCCTACGCCCCGTACAGCGGCTACCGCGTCGGCGCGGCGCTGCTGGGCGAGAGCGGCGCGGTCTACACGGGGACCAACGTGGAGAACGCCAGCTACGGGCTCTCGCTCTGCGCCGAGCGGGGCGCGGTGAGCCGCGCGGTGGCGGACGGCGAGCGCGCGTTCGCGGCCCTCGTGGTCGTCACCGGCGGCGAGAAGGCGGCCGCGCCCTGCGGCATGTGCCGGCAGGTCCTCGCGGAGCTGCCGCCGCCCTTCCCCGTGCTCTGCGTCAGCGTGGACGGCGACCGGATCGAGACGAGCGTCGAGGCGCTGCTGCCGCACGCCTTCGGGCCGGGGTACCTCGAGTGACCGGGGTGGCCGACACCGTGATCATTCGCGGCGCGTCCGTGGTGACGATGGACGCCGAGCGCCGGGTCCTGAAGGGCGACGTGCGGGTGGAGGGCGATCGGATCACCGCGGTGGGCGACGTGCCCTCCGGCGGGGTCGCCCACGTGATCGACGGGACGGGCTGCGCGGTGGTCCCGGGCTTCGTCCAGGCCCACGTGCACCTCTGCCAGGCGCTCTTCCGCGGCATGGCCGACGAGCTGCCGCTGCTCCGCTGGCTCCGCGAGCGCATCTGGCCGCTCGAGGGCGCCCACGACGCCCGCTCGATGCGCGCCAGCGCCCGGCTCGGCCTCGCCGAGATGCTCAAGGGCGGCACGACGACGATCTTCGACCTCGGCAGCGTGCACCACCAGGACGCGATCTTCCGGGCGATGAAGGAGAGCGGGATCCGCGGCTTCGCCGGCAAGTCGATGATGGACGCGGGGCTCGGCGTCCCGAAGTCCATGCAGGAGTCCCGGACCTCGAGCCTGAAGGAGAGCCTCCGCCTCGCCGAGAAGTGGGACGGCGCGGCCGGCGGACGGCTGGGCTACTGCTTCTGCCCGCGCTTCATCCTCAGCTGCAGCGAGCGGCTCCTGCGCGACGTGGCCAGAGAAGCCGAGAGGCGGGGCCTGCGCGTGCACAGCCACGTGGCCGAGCACCCGGGGGAGAAGGCCGAGGTCCGGGCCGCGCTCGGCATGGACGACGTGGACGCGCTCGCCGAGTGGGGCCTCGCCGGCCCGCACGTGGTGCTCGCCCACGGCGTGCAGCTCACCCGGGCGCAGATGAAGAAGGTCGCGAAGGCGGGCACGCGGATCGTGCACTGCCCGAGCGCCAACATGAAGCTCGCGAGCGGCATCGCCGACGTCGTCGCCATGCGCGACGCGGGCATCGTGGTCGGGCTGGGAGCGGACGGCGCGCCCTGCAACAACCGCATGGACGCCTGGACGGAGCTGCGTCAGGCGGCGCTGCTCGCGAAGGTGAAGCGCCTCGACGCCGCGGCCCTCTCCGCGGTCGACGCGCTGGCGATGGCGACGATCGACGGCGCGCGCGCCCTCGGCATCGACGACCAGACCGGCTCGATCGAGGTCGGCAAGAAGGCGGATCTGATGGTGGTCGACCTCGAGGGCCTGCACGCGCAGCCGGGCGGCGATCCGATCACGCGGCTGGTCTACTCCTGCACCGCGAGCGACGTGCGCGAGGTCCTGGTGGACGGCGCCTGGGTGGTGCGGAGCGGCGAGGTGCAGACCCTCGACGAGGCTCGCGTCCGAAAGGACGCCATCCGCGAGGGCAAGAAGGTCCTGGCGCGCGCCGGGCTGACCTGATCCGGGCCGACGTGACCCGAGGGTGAGTCACGGGTAGCCTCTTCGGCGATGACCCGGACCACCGCCCTCGCCCTCTCCTCGCTCACCCTCCTGGCCGCCCCCGCCGCCTTCGCGCACCCGGTGGTGGTCGACGGCACCACGTCGGAGTGGTCGAGTCGCGCGCCGAGCCACGCCAACCTCGGCATCGTCGCCCGCGACGCGATGAGCACCGGCGAGCTGATCTGGCTGGACGCGACCGGCGACGCGCGCACCGATCTCTCGACGCCCGAGGAGGGCGCCGACCTGGTGCGGGTGGCGGTGACCGCGGACGCGACGAGCCTCTACTTCCGGCTCGAGGCGGCCGGGCCGATCATCGGGCCGAGCCCGAACCCGCCGCAGGTCCAGATCGCGATCGACCTCGACCGGGTGGCGGGCAGCGGCCAGGAGTTCTTCGCGGGGTTCGCCGACACCGTCACCTCGGACGCGGCGCGCTGGGAGCTCCTGGTCCAGACCCAGGCGATGGGCGTCGCGCCCACGGTGCGCGTCATCGACACGAGCTTCTCGACGGTCGGCGTCGGGACGATCGCCCTGGTCGGCTCGACGGTGGAGATCGCGATCCCCTGGAGCGTGCTCGGGGTGGCGGCGGGCCCGGCGCCGGCGGCGCGCTTCACGGTCGCGACCTTTCGCGAGGACATCTCGACCGGCAACACCATCGACGTCGGCGGGCCGAGCATCTCGAACGCGCTCGACGCGGTGAGCGACTACGGCGACCCGCGGACCGCCTCGTACCCGAACACCTTCGCCGAGTTCACCACGAGCACCGGCACCGAGACCCGGCTGGACTACCACTTCGACGCCTGGTTCGAGGCCGACGGTGACGTCTACGCGCCGCTCCAGATCACCCGCTTCGTGCACGCGCCGACGAACGGCGAGATGGTCGAGGTCCGCAACCAGACCGGGGTGAGCCTCGACCTCGCGGCGTTCGCGCTCGGCGACGAGGAGGAGCCGGACGCGGGCGAGGGCATGGCCACGTTCCCGAGCGCCTCGCTCGCGCCGGGCGGCACCTTCGTCGTCGCGCGCGACGGCGCGGCGTTCTTCACCGAGTACGGCGTGCGCGCCGACGCCGAGTGGGGGACGAGCGACGCGATGACGCCCGACATGACCGACCTGGCGGTGTGGGCGACCGGCGGCGTGGCCCTGGCCGGAAGCGGCGATCAGCTCCTCGCGCTCGGCGTGGGCCGCACGATCGTCGACGTCGTGACCTACGGCGGCGCGGGCTACGCGGGCGTCACCGCGCGGAGCACGCCCGGCAGCGGCGAGATCGCGGTCCGCTCGCCGGACGCGCAGGACACGGACGACAACGCGGTCGACTTCCCCACCGCGCCCTCGAGCTGCGGGACGACGGCCGACTGCGGCGGGTGCGAGGCCTGCGATCGCTTCGCCTGCGAGGTGACGCCCGGCGCCAGCTGCGACGACGGCGACGCCTGCACCACCGCCGATGCCTGCGACGCCACCGGGGCGTGCGTGGGCGGCGGCCTGAGCTGCGACGACATGAACCCCTGCACCGCCGACGCGTGTGACCCGACCGGCGGCTGCACCCACGCCCCGGTCGCCGCGGGCACCGCCTGCGGAGACGGCGACGCCTGCAACGGCGACGAGCTGTGCGACGGTGCCGGCGTGTGTGGCGCGGGGACCCCGCTCGTCTGCGACGACATGAACGTCTGCACCGCCGACTCCTGCGACCCGTCCGCCGGCTGCGTGAACGCGCCGGTCGCGATGGGCGCGAGCTGCGACGACGGCGACGCCTGCACGATGAGCGACGCCTGCGACGGCGCGGGCGCGTGCGCGGGCGGCGGGACGGTGAGCTGCGACGACGCGAACCCCTGCACGGCCGACCTCTGTGACCCGTCCACCGGCTGCGCGAGCGCCCCGGTCGCCGCCGGGACCGCCTGCGGCGACGGCGACGTGTGCAACGGCGACGAGGTCTGCGACGGAGCCGGCGTCTGCGCGATGGGCACCCCGCTCGCGTGCGACGACGCGAACCCCTGCACCGCCGACGTCTGCGACCCGTCCACCGGCTGCGCGAGCACGCCGGTCGCGGCCGGCGCGAGCTGCGACGATGGCGACGCGTGCACGGCGACCGACGCCTGCGACGGCGCGGGCGTGTGCGCGGGCGCGGCGATCAGCTGCGACGACATGAACCCGTGCACCGCCGACTCCTGCGACGCGACCATGGGCTGCGCGAACGATCCGGTGCCGGCCGGCGCGAGCTGCGACGACGGCGACGCGTGCACCCTGGACGACGTGTGCGACGGCGCCGGCCTGTGCGCGGGGGCGGCGGATCCGAGCTGCGAGGACGCGGGCGTGCCCGACGCGGGCGTGGACGGCGGCGTGATGCCCATGGTGGACGCGGGCGACCCGAGCGACGGCGGCGTGAGCGACGGCGGCGCGACCGACGGCGGCGTCGTCGACAGCGACGGCGGCGACGACGGCGGGACGAGCGGCGTCGACGCGGGCGGGGTGATGGAGATGGACGGCGGGTGCTCCTGCCGCGCCGCCTCCCCGAGCCGCGGCCCCTCCGGCCTGTGGCTGCTCCCCCTCGCCGCGCTCGCCCTGGTCCGCCGCCGGCGGCGGTGACGCCACCTCGGCTGCGGAGGGCATGCCTCCTCCCGGCCGACCGACCGTCTCGCCGCAGCTTCAGCGGCCCGGGAGGCAGACGTCGACCGGGTCGCCGTCGAGCAGGACGCGCTCGCAGGTGCTGCTCGGGTAGCACTCGAGCGCCTCGCAGCGCTGGTAGCAGAACGCCTCGGCGTCGCCGGGCCACTGGATGCACGCGCCCCAGCCGAGGCCGACCCGGCTGTCGCAGTCGCGATCCGAGAAGCACGGCAGCGTGCAGAACGAGCCCGAGGTGGTGCGGGTCGGCTCGACCTCCACCGCCACGTCGACGCAGTCGAGGTAGACGGTGACCTCGTCGTCGCCTTCGTCGTAGGTGCGCGAGCCGCAGTGGGCGGCGCGCTGGCAGTGGGTGTAGAGGGCGTCGTCCTCGCAGCCGGCGGCGAGGGTGACGAGGCCGAGCAGGATCCAGGCTCTCACGGCGACCTCATCGTAGCGGCGCGAGACGGGTTGCGGAGGAAACTTCACCCTGAGAGCCTCGATGAGCTGCCCGTGACCCGCGCACTCCTCGTCCTCGCCCTCCTCTCGGTCGCGCCGCCGCCCTCGGTGGCCGACGCCCAGGTCCGCGCCAACCGCCCCGGCTCCGTTCGCACCCCGCGCGAGCGACGCCAGGAGCGTCGCCGCTCGACCCGCGGCTCGGCCCGGGTGCGCGACCGCGGCCGCTCCCCCCGGGTCCGGCGCCGAGGCTACGGCTACGACCCTTGCTGGGACGGCTACTGCGGCGCCGGCTACACCGGCGACTCCCGCTTCGGCCTCGGCATCTCCCTCGGCGTGGTCAGCGGGCTCTACCAGAGCGACCACAACGGCCTGCGCACCAGCCGCGTCTCCGGCGACGTCACCGCCGGCCTCCTCCCGGACGTCGGTGTCGACTTCCGCATGTGGGGCCTCTTCGGCCGGGGCCGGGTCGGCCTGGCGATCCAGAGCGGCTCGGTCTTCGCGACCGACGCCCGCCCCCTGAACGGCGGCGCCTTCGAGGACGGCTCGGTGCTCACCGACGGCTGGTTCCTCGGCGTGTGGATGGTCGGCGCCTACCAGCCGCAGATCGACGACGTCCTGCAGCTCTGGCTCGGCGGCCGCCTCGGCTTCCACATGGTGGAGCTCGGCGTGAGCGTGCTCGGCCGCCGCTACGACGACGTCGACCGCTTCGACCTCTCCGGCGGCCCCGAGCTCGGCGTGCGCCTCAGCGCCGGCCAGGCCGGGCTCGTGCTCCTCGGCTTCGCCGACCTCGCGCAGCCCGGCCACGGGCAGCTCTCCCTGCTCCTCGTCTGGGAGACCGAGAAGCCGCCCGGCCCGGCCTGGTAGCTGGCCTCTCGGCGCCCCCGACTCCCCGGAAACGCGGCGAAGCCGCAGCCCCTCGTTTCCGCCCTTCCTCGCTTCCCGCGAGTAGAAGGCGGCGAAGGATCAATGCACGAGGACGGCGGTGGCCTCGATGCTGAGATCCTGATCGAGGGCCTGGCCGCCCTCCTCGGCGAGGTGGGCGCGGGTGTCCTCGTCGAGCTCCTCGACGATCACGGTGCCCTCGACGGTGGCGCGGCTGCCCGAGAGATCGCGGGGCAGGAAGAAGGAGTGGCCGGCCATCGGGACGCGGATGCCCGGGCTGCCCTCTTCGGCGCGGATCTCCATCCAGCAGCCCATGCGCTGGCAGACCTGGGTGATCTCGCCTTCGGTCTTCACCACCTGGCCGGCGTAGTCGGCGGGCGTGGCGAGGATGGTGGCGAGGGGCGTCACGTCGGACTCGCTCATCGCGTTGCCGTAGAGGCGCGAGCCGTCCTCGCGGGTCTCGATCGGCTCGGAGGGGTTCTGGACCTCCTCCTCGCCCGCGCCCTCGTGGTGCGGGGCCTCGTCTCCGGCGGCCACCGCCGTCTCGTCGTGGGGGGCCTCGTCGTGGGCGTCGCCGCCGCCGCAGGCGGTGAGGGAGAGGAGCGCGAGGAGGATGGTCAGGCGGGTCGTCATGCGCGCAGGCTGCCGCGGCCGCGCGGGTGAGCCAACCCGAGCGAGAGTTCCCTCACTCGGGGGGCGGGACCTCGCCGAGGTCCATCAGCGTGCGGCGGACGTCGGCGCGGTCGATGGCGCCGGCCGGGGCGAGCTCGAGGTAGCGGCGGTAGTGCTGGACCGCCTCGCGGCGCTCGCCGCGGTTGCCGCCGAGCCGGATCGCCTCGGCCTGGAGCCGGTGGGCGTCGGCGAGCCAGCCGGGGAGCGGGGTCATCGCGTCGCCGAGGAGCGTGGCCCGGGCGAGCGCCAGCTTGGCCTCGCCGCGGTTGCCGCGGTCCATGCGCAGGCGCCCGAGGCGGTACCACCACTCCCCGTTGTCGTCGACGCGCTGGACCGCCTGCTCGTAGGCCGCCTCGGCCTCCGAGAGGTTGCGCAGCTCGTTGTGCGCCTGCCCCATCGCCGCGAGGATCTCGGTGCGGCTCGGCTTCAGCTCGAGCGCGCGCCGCAGGTCGTCGAGGGCGTCGCGCGGCCGCCCCGAGCGGAGCAGGACCTCGCCGCGGATCCAGTGGGCGTCGCCCAGGCTCGGGTCGCGCTCGATCGCCTCCTCGACGCTCGAGAGGGCCTCGCCGAGGGAGCCGGCCTCGAGGGCGGCCCAGCCGACGTAGAGGTGGAACTCCCCGCGCGACGGGTCGAGCCGGACCGCCTGCCGCAGCGGCCCGAGCGCCTCGGTGTACTGACCGCGGGCGAACTGGACGCGGCCCATGAAGTGGTTGGCCTCGGCCGAGTTGGGCCGCGACTGGCGGACCCGCTCGAGGGTGTCCTCGGCCTCGTCGGTCTGCCCGGCGGCGACCTGGGCCGCGCCGAGGCGGAGGAGGAGGTCCATGTCGTTCGGCGCCTCCTCGAGGGCGTCCCGGTAGGCCGCCACCGCGCGCTCCGACTCGCCGCGCGCCTCGAAGAGCAGCCCTCGCTCGAGGGCCAGGCCCGGGTGCGCGCCGTCGATCCGGGCGAGGCGCTCGAAGGTCTCGGCCGCGCGGTCGAGGTGGCCGGCCCGACGGTGGGCCACGCCGAGGGAGAACATCGCCGGCGGCAGGTCGGGATCGAGCTGGAGCGCCCGGCGCAGCTCGCGGATGGCCGCGTCGAGGTTGTTGCGGCGCACCTCGAACCGGCCGAGGGCGAGCCGCATGTCGGCGGACTCCTCCACGCGGGACGAGGCCTGGGCGAGCACCGCGCCGGCATCGGAGCCGCGCTCGGTGTCGAGGAAGAGCTCGGCCAGCGCGAGGTAGGGCTCGAAGGTGTCCGGGGACGCCTGGATCGCCGCGCGGTAGTGCTGCTCGGCCGCCTCGTGGTTCGGCGGGTCGAGGGACTGCTCCGCCCGGCCGAGCCAGAGCAGGACCTCGGCGTCGTCTTCGCGCGCGGTCGCCAGGGTCTCGAGGGTGGCCTTGGCCTCCTGCACGCGGTCGAGGGCCAGCATCGCCCGGGCCGCGCCGAGCTGCGCCTCGTGCTGCGCCGTGCGGCCGCTCGCGACCTGCATCTCCGCCGCGCCTTCGGCCTGGAGCACCGACTCGAAGCGGACGAGCGCGTCGCCCGGCCGATCGCCGAGCAGCACCCGGCCGGCCCCGAGGAGCGCCGGGACGTGCGCGTCGCGGGCCGCGAGGGCGTCGTCGTAGTGCGCGAGCGCCTGGGTGACGCGCCCTCGCTGCTCCTGCACCCGGCCGAGCAGGGTCCAGGCGCGCGCGCGGGCGGCCGGAGACGACCAGAGCCGCTCCTCGCCCACCGGCTCGCGGCCGGTCACCTGGAGGGCGAGGCGGGTCGCCTCCTCGGTCTCTCCCGCCTCGAGGCGCAGGGTCGCCTGCACCACCATCGCCTCGCCGTGGGTCGGCGTCGCCTCGAGCACGGCCGCGATCGCCTCCGGCGCCGCCTCGTCGCCCATCGCCAGCCGCGCGCGGGCCACGCCCCAGAGGGCTCGGGTCGCGCCGCCCTTCTCGGCCGCGGCCTGGAACGCCTCGAGCGCGCCCGCCGCGTCGCCGCCCGCGAGGGCCAGCTCCCCGGCGATGAGGTCGACGTAGGGATCGGTCGGGGCGTGGGCGCGGGCGCGGGCGAGCTGCGCGGCGGCGGCGGGGTTGCGGGTCCGCGCGAGGTGGGCGGCCCGCGCGAGCGCCATCTCGGGGTCCTCCATCGAGCCCCGCTCCTCGAGCCGCTGCATGATCTGCGAGGCGCGACCGCTGTCGCTGGCGTCGTCGAAGCGGAGCTGGAAGAGCGCCTCGTGCACGAGGCTGCGGGCGAGCAGCTCCCGGTTCAGGCCGGCCTGGTTGCGGGCCCGCCCGAGCGCGATCATCGAGCGACGCACGTCGGCCCAGCGGTCGCTCGCCGCGAGCTCTTCGGCCGAGGCGATGGTGCTGCGGACCTGGGCCGGGTCGCCGGCGCCGGGCATGAACTGGTCGAAGAAGTAGACGCCGAAGTAACCGTACGGCGTGAACCCGAGCCCGACGCCGGCGGCGACGAGCAGGCCCAGCACCGCGGCGACGACGAGCACCGCGCGGCTCTTCTTCGGCTTCGCCGGCCCCTTGAGGTCCTTCTTCTTCTGAGCGACCACCCGCGGGGGCGGGAGGGAGTCCCGCCCCTCGGCCGGCGCCGAGGCGCCCTCCTGCGGGATGTCGGCGAACTCCATGTCGTCGGCGTCGCCGCCATCGCCGAGGTCGAGCTCGCCGAACGCGGTCCCGCCGAGCCCCGAGCGCCCGGCGGCGTCGCGGAGATCCTCCTCGGACGCGTCGAGCGCCTCGGGCGCGGGGCCGGGCGGGAGCGAGCGCGGCTCGGGGAGCGCGAGGTCGTCGAAGTCGCCGCCGAGCGCGGGGAGATCGCTCGCCCCGGCGGCCACCGGGAGATCGGCCTGATCGGCCGGCGCGGGCAGATCGGACGCGCCCCGCGGCACGGGCAGATCGAGGTCCTCGAAGCCGGCGCCGCCCTTGGGCATCGGGAGGTCCGAGCGCGGCGTGGGCAGGTCGAGGTCGCCGAAGCCGTCGTCCTTGGGCGCCGGCAGATCCGAGGCGCCCTTCGGCGTCGGCAGGTCCAGGTCCCCGAAGCCGCCCCCCTTCGGGGCCGGCAGATCCGAGGCGCCCTTCGGCGTCGGCAGATCGAGGTCCCCGAAGCCGTCGTCGGCGCCGGGGCGGACCGACTTGGGCATCGGGAGGTCGAGGTCGCCGAACGCCTCGTCCGCCTCCTCGATGACCGACTTCGTCTTCGGCTGCGGGAGGTCGACGCCCCCGAAGCCCTTGGCCGCCGGGAGGTCCACGCCGCCGTCGCTCGAAGCCCCGGAGCGCGGGGCCGGCAAGTCCAGGTCGTCGAAGGGGGTGCGCGAGTCGTCGGCGAGCGCGGGCTTGGGCTCGCTGCGGGGCGCCGGCAGGTCCAGGTCCCCGAACGCGCCCCCGCCCGCCGCGGACCCCTTCGGGGCCGGGAGGTCGAGATCGTCGAGCGGGTCCGCGGACCGCGCGGCGCGGGGCGCCGGCAGATCCAGGTCCGGCGCCGGCGTCTTGCCGCGCGGGGCCGGGAGATCGAGCTCGAAGTCGTCGGACGCGGCCGGCGTCGCGGCCGGGGTCGGCTTGGCGCCGCGGGGCGCCGGCAGGTCCAGCCCGTCGTCGAACGCGGCCGCCTGGCGCGGGGCCGGGAGATCGAGCCCGTCGTCCTCGGCGGCGGCACCCCTGGGCGCGGCTCCCCTGGGCGCAGCTCCCCTGGGCGCAGGCAGGTCGAGGTCGTCGAGCGGCGGCGCGATCGGCGCCTTCTTCGCGGGCCGGGCCGACTTCGGCGCCGGCAGGTCGAGGTCGAGGTCCGGCGCGGGCGGCGCGATCTTCGGCCGGGCCGACTTGGGCGCGGGCAGATCGAGGTCCAGCTCCGGGGCCGGCGGCTTCGGCCGAGCGCTGCGGGGCGCCGGGAGGTCGAGGTCCAGCCCGCCGGGCGGCGGCGCGAGCGGCTTCTTGGCGCCCGGGACCGGGGGCGCGAGCGGCTTCTTCTTCGGCGCCGGGAGATCGGCCCCGAAGTCGGGCGCGAGCGGCCGCTTCTTCGCCTTCGGCGCCGGGAGATCCGCGTCGAACGCGCCGCTCGGCGGCTTGCGCGCGCCGGGCTTCGGGATCGACGGCGGCTTCGGCGGCGCGGCGCCCCCCGGCTTCGGGAAGCTGCCCTTCTTGGGACCGGCGGCCGCGGCGCCGCTCTCGGCCGCGTCGACGCGGCCGTCCGGGTGGACGTGGAAGCGGGCGCCGCACTTGGGACACCGCATCTTCAGACCGCTGGCGGGCAGCCGGCGCTCGTCGACGGGGTACTCGGCGGAGCAGGAGGGACAGGCGACTTGCATGCGTGAGTCGGTCGTTCTCGAGCCGGCGACGGCCTCCGTGGACCGCTGCCCTTCGGGACGAGGAGCGTAACACGCCCCACCGCTTGACGCGTCGCGATCGACACGATTACCGTCGGCCTGCCTCCGTGCCCGAGAAACGTACCGTCACCCTCGAGATCGCCGGCGCGAAGTACCGGATGACCTCCGACGCGGAGGAGGAGCACCTCCTCGCGCTCGCCGAGATGATCAACGAGCGCATCGACGCGCTCGGCCCCAAGGCCGCGCGCACCGCCACGCCGGCGCAGCTGCTCGCGGTGGTGGCCCTCGGCCTCGCCGACGACCTGCGCAGCGCCGAGGTGCGCCGCCGCGAGGTGGAGCAGGTGACCCGGCGCGCGGTCGAGCAGGCGATCCACCGGATCGACGAGCGCCTCGAGCGGTGACCCCGGGATCGGGCGCGTTATGCTCCCGGCCATGGAGCCGCCCGACGAGGCCTCGATCCGCGCGCAGGTGAAGGCGGAGATCCGGACCCGCCGCCTCGCCACCCGACGCGCCCTGCCCAGAGACGCCCGCGAGCGGCGATCGGCCGCCCTCTGCGAGCGGTTGATCGGTCTGCCCGAGTGGGAGCGCGCGCGGACCGTGCTCGCGTTCGTGTCGATGCCGCGCGAGGTGCAGACGCGGCCCGCGGTCGAGGCGGCCTGGGCGGCCGGCAAGGAGGTCGCGACCACCCGCCTCTCGCGCACCGACTGGGGCGCGCTCGAGCTGGCCCGCTGGACGCCGGAGACCGCGCTCGAGGAGAGCGGCATGATGTTCCTCCAGCCGCCCCAGGACGCGCCGACCGTCGAGGACGCGGCGGTGGACCTGGTGCTGGTGCCGGCGCTCGCCGTCGACGACCGCGGCCACCGGGTGGGGTTCGGCAAGGGGTTCTACGATCGCCTGCTGCCGCGCCTGGAGAACGCGTTCCGGGTCGCGCTCGTGTTCGACTTCGAGCAGATCGCCGAGGTCCCGAACGTCGACACCGACGCGCCGGTGCACGCCATCGTGACCGATCAGAAGGTGCTGCGGATCGGATGAGCGCGCGCTTCCTGGTGGTCGACGACGATCCCGTCTACGCGCGCACCCTGCGCCGGACGCTGGAGCGAGGCGGCCACGAGGTGACCACGGTCGGCTCGGCCACCGAGGCCAGGGCGCGCTTCGACGCCGCGTCACCCGAGGTCGTCATCCTCGACTACCAGCTCCCAGACGCGACCGGGCTCGACCTGCTCGAGGAGCTGCGCCCCAAGGCGACCGGGGCCGTGTTCCTGCTCAACACCGCCTACCCGGACCTCAGCCTCGCGGTCGACGCCATCCGCCGCGGCGCGTTCGACTACGTGGCCAAGGACCTCGAGCCCGCCGAGTGGACGATGCGGGTGGAGCGGGCGGTCGACGTCGCCCGGCTGCGTCGCCGGGTGGTGGAGGCGGGGGCCACCGACGGCGGCGACGGCGGCATGCTCGGGGAGAGCGCGGCGATGCGGCGGCTCCGGAGCCGGCTCGACGCCCTGGCCAAGTCGGACGACACCACCGCCTTCGTGGTCGGCGAGACGGGGACCGGCAAGGGCGTCATCGCGCGGCTGGTCCACGCCAAGAGCGGCCGGGCCTACGAGCCCTTCGTGGCCGTCGACTGCACGACGATCCCCGCCACCCTGGTCGAGAGCGAGCTGTTCGGCCACGAGAAGGGGGCCTTCAGCGGCGCGACCCACAGCAAGACCGGCCGGGTCGAGGCGGCGGCCCGGGGCACCCTCTTCCTCGACGAGATCGGGGAGCTGGAGCTGCCGATGCAGGCCAAGCTCCTGCGGCTGCTCGAGGAGCGCGAGTTCACCCGCGTGGGCAGCACCAAGCCGCGCCGGCTCGAGGCCCGCATCATCGCGGCCACGAACCGCGATCTCTCCCGCGCGGTGGCCGAGGGCCGCTTCCGGGCCGACCTGCGCTACCGGCTCGAGGTGTTCGTGGTGGAGGTGCCGCCGCTCCGCGAGCGCGGGGACGACATCTTCCTGCTCGCCACCCACTTCGCCCAGGAGCGGGCGCGGACCCTCGGGCGGGACGAGCCGGCCTTCGACGCCGAGGTGCTGGAGGCGATGTCCCGCTACCCCTTCCCGGGCAACGTGCGGGAGCTCCGGAACATGGTGGAGCAGGCGGTGCTGCTCAGCCCGGGGGACACCATCACCCTCGAGGCCTTCCCGGTCCTGACCAAGGTGGCCAGCGGCTGGGAGCCCCCGAAGAGCGTGTTCGCCCCGCCGATGGAGAGCGCGCCGCCGCCCGGGCTGCAGCTGGGGGACTCGCAGCCGCCCCAGCCACCGGCGCCGCTGCACCGTCCTCCGGAGAGCGCGCCTCCGAGCCCGGCGCGCGCCGGGGCCCCGCCCGATCTCGCCGCGATCCGCGAGGCCCACGCCGCCGAGGAGAAGCGCCGCCTGGTCGAGGCGCTCGAGGCCACCGGGGGGAACGTCTCGGCCGCCGCGCGCCAGCTGGGCCTCTCGCGCTACCAGGTCCTGCGCCGGCTCAGCAAGTACGGCCTGAGATAGAACGGCCGCCGGGCCCGGGGCTGGAGGGCCTGCGCCGAAAAGAGACGAGCGATCACCTCGGTCTCGATCCGATGCGCTCGGAACCGTGCGAAACCGTGCGCTATCGCGCGGATACGTTCAAGCGATCTCGATCGATACCGCACTGAACCGCACACATACGAACAGGGGTTCAAAACTGGCCGGGTTCGGCCGTAGGGGCGCAACCCCCCGGGATCACCTGTCATTTTTCTGACTGTCCCCGACCTGCGCATCGCTGGCACGTCGATTGAAGAAGGGAAGAACCGCGAAGGGATTTGGAGGACATCATGGCGAAGCGAGAGAAGAAGGTTTCCTGGAAGAACGCCGACGCCCGCGAGGCGCTCGAGAAGTACGAAGGCCTGGTCCGCGCGATGGCGCGCCGTCTTCGACCCCTGGCCTCGGCCGGCCGCGCGCTCGACGAGGAGGACCTCCACGCCGAGGGTCGCGTCGCGGTGCTCGAGGCGCTCTCGAGCTACCAGGGCTACGGGATCCAAGAGCAGACCTGGGTCCGCACCCGCATCCGCCAGCGCATGATCGACGCGATCCGCCGGCTGGACCCCCGCAGCCGCGACGAGATGCGGCTGGTCGTGAAGCACGCCGCCGGCAAGACCACCGGCGACGAGGAGCGGAAGGGCCGCGCGATCGCCGCGCGTCGCCTGGTGTCGATGGACGCCGCCGCCAGCTACGAGGAGCCGCTCTCGGCCCGCCTCGTCGACGACCGCAACATGCTCGCCGACGAGCAGGCGCACGCCAACCACCAGCGCGAGCAGCTCATCCAGGCCCTCGGCATCCTGCCGAAGCGCCAGCGTCAGGCGCTCGAGCTGGGCCTCTTCCAGGGCCTGCCGCTCAAGGAGATCGGCCGCCGCATGGGCATCAGCGAGTCGCGCGTCTGCCAGCTGCAGAAGCGCGCGGTGGAGCACCTCAACAGCCGCCTGGCGGAGGCGGCCTGAACCCCTGACCGAACGCTCGAATCCCTTCGACGCCCTCGGCTCCGGTCGGGGGCGTTCGCGTTCCGTCGGCGCTACCCTCCGCGGACCATGCTCCCCGAGGTCGTACGGCAGAAGCTCGATGGGCTCCCGGTGGCGCCCGGCGTCTACCTGTTCAAGGACCGCGCGGGTGGGGTGCTCTACGTCGGCAAGGCGCGGAGCCTGCGAAGCCGGGTGCGGAGCTACTTCCAGCCGGGCAGCAGCGACGACCGCTTCTTCATCGCCCACCTCGAGCGGGAGATCGGCGACCTCGAGACCTTCGTCGTCGGCAACGAGAAGGAGGCGGCGCTGCTCGAGAACGAGCTCATCAAGCAGCACCAGCCCCGCTACAACGTCAAGCTGCGGGACGACAAGGACTTCCTCTCGATCCGCATCCAGCCCGAGGATCGGTGGCCTCGCCTGAGCGTCGTGCGGCGGCCGAAGCCCGACGGCGCGCGCTACTACGGCCCCTACGACTCGGCGACGAGCGCCCGCCAGACGCTCCGGCAGATCAACCGCTTCTTCAAGCTGCGGACCTGCCGCGACACCGACTTCCGCGCCCGGGTGCGGCCCTGCCTCCAGTACCAGATCAAGCGCTGCCCGGCGCCCTGCGTGAAGGACGTGGACCGCGACGCCTACGGCGCGCAGGTGGACCTCGCCGGGCTCTTCCTCGAGGGCAAGCACGACCAGCTCGTCGATGATCTCGAGCGGCGCATGCGCGGCGCGGCGGGGGCGCAGGACTACGAGCAGGCGGCCGTCTACCGCGACCAGCTGCGCGCGGTCGAGCGGGTGCGCACCACCCAGCGCATCGCGACGGTGAAGGCGGTCGATCAGGACGTGATCGGCTTCCACCGCGCGGGCGACCAGGTCGAGGTGGCGCTCCTCGAGGTCCGCGACGGCCACCTCAAGCAGGTGCGCACCTTCGACCTGACGGGCATGACGCTGCCCGACGACGAGCTCGTCGCCAGCTTCGTCAGCGAGTACTACCGGCTCGGCGGGTCGATCCCGGACGAGCTGCTCCTGCCGCTCGAGGTCGAGGCGTCCGAGGGCATGGAGGCGTGGCTCGCCGAGGAGCGCGGCCGGAAGATGCGGGTCCTCGTGCCCCAGCGCGGGGCGCGGGTGCGCCTCCTCGAGATGGCCCACGAGAACGCCGAGCACGCCTACCGGGAGAAGGCGCGGGCGAAGGAGAACCTCGAGGAGCGGCTCGGGCAGCTCCAGCGCAAGCTCCGGCTGCCGATCCTGCCGCGGCGGATCGAGTGCGTGGACGTCTCCCACATCGGCGGGACCGACACGGTGGCCGCCATCACCGCGATCACGGACGGCGAGCTCGACAAGAGCCGCTACCGATCCTTCCGGGTGAAGAAGGCGTCGGGCGGCGACGACTACGGGGCGATGTACGAGGTGCTCGCGCGCCGGTTCAAGCGCGGGCGCGACGAGGAGGCGGGCTGGGAGCTGCCGGACCTCTTCGTGGTCGACGGCGGCAAGGGGCAGCTCAACGTGGCCCTCGCGGCCGCGCGCGACCTCGGCATCACCGGCCTGAACCTCGCGGGGCTGGCGAAAGAGCGGAGCGCGGGCGGCGAGACCACCGCGGTCGAGCGCGTCTTCCTGCCCGGCCAGAAGAACGCGATCGTGCTCCCCGAGCGCAGCGCGCCGCGGCACCTGCTGACCCTGGCCCGCGACGAGGCGCACCGGCGGAGCAACCAGCTCCGGGTGAAGGTCGGCAAGCGGCGGCGGCTCAAGAGCGGCCTCGACGACATCCCCGGCGTCGGACCGAAGACGCGCGCCGCCCTGCTGAAGAAGCTCGGCACCCTCAAGGCGATCACCCAGGCCGAGGTGGACGAGCTCTGCGCGGCCGGCGCGAACCGGCGGCAGGCCGAGACGATCTACCGGACCTTCCACCGCCGCCCGCCCCCGGTGGACGCCGCCGACGCCGAGCGCGACGCCCTCGAGAACGCGTTCGAGGAGCCCTGAGGCGAGTCTCCGATTGACAATCGGAGATTCGCGCGCACGATCCTGGGCATGTTGCCCGTGCTCGGTGAGCTGGAGCTGGCGGTGCTGGAGCACCTCTGGGTGGAGTCCGAGTCGGACGTGGCCGAGGCCCACGCGGCGGTCGGCAAGCCGCGGGACATCACGCTGAACACGGTCGGCTCGGCCCTCGAGCGGCTGCACCGCAAGGGGCTGGTCGAGCGCTGGAAGGTCAGCCACGCCTTCCGCTACCGGGCGACCCTCGACCGGGAGAGCTTCCACGCGCGGCGCATGGTCGAGGCGGCCGGCGGGGCCTCGGCGCTCGCGGACACCGGGCTGCTCGCGGCCTTCCTCGACGCCGTCGCCGAGGCGGACGCGTCCACCCTCGACCGGCTCGAAGAGGCGCTCCGGCGCCGCAAGGGCGACGCATGAGCGAGCTGGTGTGGATCGTCGGCGTGTTCGGCGGGAGCTGCGTGCTCCTGTCGCTCGCGATCCACGCCGCGGTGCGCCTCGCGCCCCTCGACCGGCTCCACCCGCGTCCGCGCGCCCGGGTGCTGACCGTCGCCGCCGTGCTCCCCGCGCTGGGCGGGCTCGTGGTCGCCCTCGCCGTCTTCGTCCCGCACCCCTGGCTGGGCCTGCCCGATCACTGCCTGATCGACGGTGGGCACCTGCACCTCTGCTTGCGCTGTGGGATGCCCGCGCCGCCGCTCGGGCTGACCGCGTTCGCGCTGCTGTTCTGTCTGCGCGCGGCCTGGCGGGTGGCCCCCGAGCTCCTGCGCGGCGTGCGCGCGGGGCGCCTCGTGCGGCGGCTCGGCGGCGGGGAGCGGGTGGGCGACGTCATCGTGCTCCCGCTCGACGCGCCCCTCGCCTTCACCGCCGGCTTCCTCCGCCCGCGCATCTTCGTCTCCCGGTCGACCGCGGCCCGGCCGGAGTGGCGCGCGGTCATGGCCCACGAGCGAGATCACGCGACCCACCGCGACCCGCTGATCCGCCTCGTCGTGCGGGTCGGCGCCGCCCTGCACGCGCCGCTCGTGGGCGCGCTCCTCGATCGGCGGCTCGTCGCCGCGCAGGAGCTCGCCGCCGACGAGGCCGCGGCGGACGACCTCGGGGATCGGCTGGAGGTGGCCCGCCAGATCGTCGCCTGGGCCCGCGCGGCCAGGGGCACGCCCGCGACCGACGGCCTCGCGGCGCGCTTCGACGAGGGCGACCTCGATCACCGGGTCCGCGTCCTGCTCGACGCCCCGGCCTACCTGACCGGCCCGACCCGCGCCCACGTCGCGGGGCTCTCCCTGGTCACCGCCGCGCTCACCGGCGCGCTCACCACCTCCATCCACCACGGCGTGGAGGTCTCTCTCCACCTCCTGGGCGCCTGAGGCGCCACGACGATCTCCGCCCCCGGCACGCCCATGCGAAAAACTCCGACCCCGAATCGGATCTTCTGGATCACCCTCCTGATCGCGTCGCCGGCCTCGGCCCAGACCTGGACCGAAGGCGACGTGACCGCGCTGGCCCGCGCGCGGAGCGTCGACGTGCTCGCCGCCTCCGTCCGGGCGCGCCGCGCCGACGCGGAGGCCCGCACCGCCGGCCTGCTCCCCAACCCCTCGGTCGAGTGGGAGCGGCAGGAGGCCTTCGCGCCGAACGCGCAGACCCAGGACATCGTGCGCCTCGTCGTGCCGCTCGAGCTCTCGGGGCGGCCGGCGACCCGGCGCGCGCTCGCGGAGCTGGAGGCGAGGCTCTCGGAGGCCGAGGCCGAGGCGGTCGCCCTCGACGCCGTCGCCGCGGCGCGCGCCGCGTTCCATCGGGCCCTCGCCGCCGAGCGTCGGGTCGCGGTGTTCGAGGAGCAGCGCGACGCGCTCGCCGAGGCGCTCCGGGTGATGGAGAGCCGGCGCGCGGCCGGGGAGGTGTCGGGCTACGAGACGGCGCGGCTCTCGATCGGGGTCGAGCTGGCCCGCAGCCAGGCCGCGCAGGCCCGGGTCGAGGCGGACGCCGCGAGGGCCCGGCTGGCCGCGCTCTTCGGAGCCGACCCGCCCGACGCGCTCGAGGGCGAGCTCGCGCCGCCGCCGCCGCCGCCGCTCGCGGCGCTCCTGGGCGCGGCCGAGACCCGCGCCGATCTCCGCGCCCTGGCCCGCGCCGACGAGGCCGGGCAGCGCGCCCGCGCCTCCGCCGCCTACGCCTGGATCCCGCGCCTCTCGATCGAGGGCGGCTACAACCGGCAAGACGGCCCGGTGGTGGGCCACGGCTACGCCCTCGGCGCGAGCGCGGAGATCCCGCTCTTCGACCACGGTCAGGCGGAGCGGCAGGCGGCCGAGGCGAGCGCGGCGCTCGCCGAGCTCCGCGACACGGCGACCTCGCGGGTCGACTCGCTCATCGGTATGTCGCACGCCAGGCTGACGGCGCTCCTCGCCGAGCGCGCCCGCTTCGAGACCGAGACCGCGCCTCAGGTCGAGCGCCTCGCGCGGGCGGCGACGAGCGGCTACCGAGGCGGCGAGCGCACGGTGGTGGAGCTCCTCGACGCCCGCCGCGCGGCCACCGACGTCGCCGAGCGCCGGATCGCGCTCGCCCTCGCGGCGCGGCTCGCCGAGATCGCGCTCACCCGCCAGACGCCTGCCCCCGCCGGAGCCGCGCGATGAGGGCCGTCGTCTGGATGTTGCTGGCGCTCGCGACCGGCTGCGGCCACTCGCACGACGACGAGCCGCACACCGTGCACGACCACGAGGACGAGCAGGGCCACCACGACCACCACCACGGCGGCGTCGAGAGCGTGACCGCGTGGAGCGACACCCTCGAGCTCTTCGCCGAGTGGGACACCCCGGTCGCGGGCCAGGAGACGTCGTTCCTGCTCCACCTGACCACCCTCGAGGACTTCCGCGCGGTGTCCGACGCGCGCGTGCGACTGGTGCTGGAGGGGCCGGAGACGGTGAGCGTCGAGGTCGATAACGCACGCCCGGGCATCTTCGAGCCCAGCCTCAACGCGCCCTCGGCCGGCACGTACCGCGGGCGCGTCGAGGTGCTGCGCGGCGAGGTGGTGGGCGCGGCGCTGTCGGTCGGCGGCTTCGAGGTGATCGTGCACGCCGCTGCTCCCGACGACGACGAGCACGACGAGGACGAAGAGGGCGGGATCACGCTGCTCAAGGAGCAGCAGTGGCGCGTGCCCTTCCGCACCGCCGCGGTGGCCCACGGGAGCGTCGCGCCCACCGTCGAGACGCCCGGCGAGCTGACCACGCCGCCGGGCGGCGCCGCCCACGTGCACGCGCCGGTCGCGGGGCGCGTCGCCGCCGGCCGCGGCGCCTTCCCCGCGCCGGGTCGGGTGGTCGAGGCGAACCAGGAGCTCGCCACCCTCGCGCCGACGCCGGGCGCCCCCGAGGACGCGACGCGCGCCGAGCTCGCGGTGGTCGACGCCGAGGCCGCCCTCGAGAACGCGCGGGCCGAGCTGGCCCGGGTCGAGCGGATGCGCGCCGACGACGCCATCCCCGAGCGTCGCCTCGAGGAGGCGCGCCGGGGCGTGCGGGTGGCCGAGGCCTCGCTGGGCGCCGCGCGGCGGGCCCGCTCGCTCTACGCCGCCGCCGAACGCGGCCGGGGTCGCGGCAGCTGGCGCATCACCTCCCCCATCACCGGCGTGGTCGACGACGTGCGCGTGAGCCCGGGCGAGGCGGTCGAGGCGAACGAGCTCCTCTTCCACGTGCTCGCGCCCGGCGAGCGGTGGCTCCGGGCCGAGGTCCCCGAGCGCTGGGCGGCCCGGATCCGTCCTGGCGGTCACGTGCGCTTCCAGCTGCTCGGCGAGGAGGGCTGGCGCGATCTCGACGGCGACATCGTCAACGTCTCGAGCGCGGTCGACGCCCGCTCGCGGACCGTCGCCGTGATCTGGTCGCTGCGCGAGCCCGAGGACGCGCTCCGGGTCGGCGCCTCGATCCGGGTCTCGATCCCGATCGGCGACGAGGCCGAGGGGATCACCGTGCCCGAGCGCGCGCTCATCGACGTCGACGGGCGCCCGGTGGTCTTCGTCCAGCGCGAGGGCGAGCGCTTCGAGGAGCGCCCGGTCCGGGTGGTGGTCCGGGGCGGCGGCCGCGCGGTGGTCGAGGGCCTCGAGGCCGGCGAGCGGGTGGTCACCGTGGGCGCCTACCTGGTCCACCTCGCGTCCCGCGCCGCCGAGGGCGGGGCGCCTCACGGGCACGTGCACTGATGGTCGACTTCCTCCTGCGCCTCTCGCTCCGTCACCGCGTCATCGTGCTCGCGGTCGCGGCGGTCACGACCGCGTTCGGCGTCTTCGAGCTGCAGGCGATGCCGGTCGACGTGCTGCCCGACGTCAGCGCGCCGCGCGTGGTCATCGTCACCGAGGCCACGGGGCTCGCGCCGGTCGAGATCGAGCAGCTGATCACCTTCCCGATCGAGACCGCGGTCAACGGCGCGGCCGGGACGCGCTCGGTTCGCTCCGCCTCCGCCCCCGGCATCTCGATCGTCTTCGTCGACTTCGACTGGGACACCGACGAGATCGTCGCCCGTCAGCGCGTGACCGAGCGGCTCCAGTCGATCGCCGGCGCCCTGCCCGAGGAGTCCACGCCGCCGCTGCTGGCCCCGTCGTCGAGCGTGATGGGAGAGATCGCCTTCGTCGCCCTCACGAGCGACACCGCGAGCGAGCTCGAGCTGCGCCGGATCGCCGAGCGCGACGTGCGACGGCGCCTCCTCGCGGTCGACGGCATCTCGCGGGTCGTCGTCATCGGCGGCGCGGAGCGGCAGTACCAGGTGATCCTCGACCCGGCCGCGCTGGCGCGCTTCTCGATGACGCCGGGCGAGGTCGCCGACGCGGTGCGCCGCGGCAGCACCAACGCGCCGGGCGGCTACGTGGTGGAGGGGCCGCAGGAGTCGATCGTGCGCGTGCTCGGGCGAGCCCGCGGCGCGGACGACCTCGAGCGCATCCGGGTGGCGGAGCGCGACGGCGTGCCGGTCACCGTCGCCGACGTGGCCGAGGTCCGCCTCGGCGCGGCCGTGCGTCGCGGCGACGCGAGCTACGAGGGCCGGCCCGCGATCATCCTGAGCGTCGTGAAGCAGCCGGCGGCCGACACCGTCTCCACCACCGCGCGCGTGGACGAGGCGCTCGACGGGCTCGAGCCCTCGCTGCGCCACCGCGGGGTCACCGTGCACCGCGACCTCTTCCGTCAGGTCGACTTCATCGAGACCTCGATCGACAACGTGGTGACCGTGCTCCGTGACGGCGCGATCCTCGTGGCGCTGGTCCTCGTCTTCTTCCTCTGGCACCCGGGCGCGACCGTCATCAGCGTGCTCGCGATCCCGCTCTCGGTGCTCGGCGCGACGCTCGCGCTCGACGCGCTCGGCTACGGGCTCAACGTGATGACGATCGGAGGGCTCGCCATCGCGGTGGGCGAGCTGGTCGACGACGCGATCGTCGACGTCGAGAACGTCGCCCGGCGGCTGCGCGAGCGGGGCGCCCTCCCCGAGGCCGAGCGCCCACCGCTCCTCGAGACCGTCTACCGCGCGTCGAGCGAGATCCGCACCTCGATCGTCAGCGCGACCTTCGTGCTCGCCCTGGTGTTCCTGCCGATCCTCTTCCTCGGCGGCTTCGAGGGCCGGCTGCTCGCGCCGCTCGCGGTGGCCTACCTGGTGGCGATCGGCGCGTCGCTGGTGGTCGCGATCACCATCACGCCGGTGCTCGCGTCCTACCTGCTGCCGCTGAAGAGGCACGACGAGCGCGAGCCGCCGCTCGTCCGCGGGCTGCTCCGCGCGTTCACCCCCGCGCTCGACGCCTCGATGCGTCGCCCGGGGCTCCTGCTCGTCGGCGCGGCGCTCTTCGCGGCCGCGGGCGTGGTCGGGCTGACGATGGCCGGGCGCTCGTTCCTGCCCGAGCTGCGGGAGGGCGCGCTCAACGTGGGCATGGTGACCCTGCCGGGCACGTCGCTCGCGGAGAGCGATCAGCTGGGGCGGCTCGCCGAGGAGGCGCTGATGGCGGATCCCGCGGTCACCTCGGTGGCCCGGCGGGTGGGCCGCGCGGAGCGCGACGAGCACGTGCAGGGCCCGGAGCGGAACGAGCTCGAGGTGCAGCTCGATCCGGACGACCCGCGGTCGCGCGAGGCGCTGCTCGAGGATCTCCGCCACCGGGTCTCGGTGGTGCCGGGCGCGACCTTCACCTTCGGTCAGCCGATCTCGCACCGCATCGATCACCTGGTCGCCGGGCACCGCACCGCGCTCGCGGTGAAGCTGGTCGACGACGACCTCGGGGCGCTGCGCGCGGCCGGCCGGCGGGTGGAGTCGGCGCTGCGTGCGCTCCCCGGCCTGGTCGACGTCGAGATGGAGCCGATGGTCGACGTGCCGCAGCTGACCGTCGACGTCGACGCGGACGCCGCGGCCCGCTACGGGCTCTCGCGCGGCGAGGCGGCCCGCGTGGTCGGCCTGGCGCTGTGGGGCCAGACCGCGGAGCCGATCTTCGAGGAGGGCGTCGCGACCGAGGTGATGGTTCGCTTCTCCGATCGCCTCCGCGAGGATCCGGCCGCGCTGCGCTCCACCCTGGTGCCGACTCCGTCGGGCGCGACGGTGCCGATCGAGGCGATCGCCGACGTGCGCGTCGAGCCGGCCCCGAACTACGTGATGCGCGAGGGCGTGCGCCGCCGGCTCTTCGTGACCGCGAACACCGACGGAGCGGACGTGGGCGCGGCGGCCGAGTCGGTCCGCGCGGCGCTCGGTGCGCTGGACCTCGGAGACGTCTCCTGGGAGCTGACCGGCCGGGCAGAGGAGCAGGCGCGGGCGCAGGCGCGGCTGCTCCTGCTCGGCCTGGTCGCGCTGCTCGGCATCGTGCTGGTGGTCGGCGCGACGCTCCGGAGCGGGCGGCGCACCGCGATCGTGCTGACGAACCTGCCCCTCGCCCTCACCGGCGGCGTGGTCGGCGTCTGGCTCTCGGGCGGCACGCTGAGCGTGGCGACCACGATCGGGTTCATCACCCTCTTCGGCATCGCGACCCGCAACGGGATCCTGCTCGCGACCCGGATGCACGACCTCGAGGGCGAGGGCGTCGAGCGCTACGAGGCGGCGCGCCGCGCGGCCCTGGAGCGCCTCGCGCCGATCACCATGACCGCGCTGACCGCCGCCCTCGGCCTGCTCCCGCTCGGCCTCGCGCTCGGCGAGCCGGGCACCGAGATCCAGGCCCCGATGGCGCTGGTGATCCTCACCGGGCTCGCCAGCTCCACCGTGCTCAACATGGTCGTGGTGCCGTCGCTCCTCGCCCGCTGGGGAGGCGACGCCGCGCCGCTCACGGGGTCACGGTGACGGTGACCTCGGCGGAGCTGACGTCGGTGGTCATGCCGCGGGCGACGAAGCGGTTCGAGCCCGGGATGAGCGGGACGCGGATCGTGGCGCGGCCGCGCGCGTCGGGGGCGCCGAAGCCGTAGGACGACTCGACCGGCTCGAGCAGGAAGAGCTCCACCTGCTCGAACTCCGCGAGGCAGCTCGCCTCGACCACGAAGTCGTACTGCAGCTCGCCGGTGGACGGGTCGGCGTCGTCCTCCATCGTGATCGTCTGGCCGTCCACCGGATCGAGGATCGCGACGCGCACGTCGGGGCAGCCGCACGTCTCGGGGCCGATGTTCGCGTGGCACTCGCGGAAGTCGTCGCACACCTCGCCCTCGAGGCAGGCGTCCCAGGCCGCCTCGCAGGTGCCGCGCTGTCCGCCGAGCGTCGCGAGGTAGTCCTCCTCGATGGCGGTGCACTCGTCGACCGAGAGCTCCCCGAGGTTGCCGCACATGTCGCGACGCTCGCAGGTGGCGGCGGCCGCCGAGCCGGAGCCGGCCCCGTCGCCGCAGGCGGTCAGCAGGAGCCCGATGCAGAGAAGCCAGCGCATGTCGACCACGTATCAGACCGCGGCGCCGACGTCACCGTGTATGCTCGACGGGTGAGCGAGCTCGAGCTGGCCCGCAAGGGGGTCGACAACCTGGTGGGGAATCACCTCCGCCTCGAGAGGGGCGAGCGGCTCGTCCTCTTCCACGTCGACGCGGACGCGCTCCTGCCCGTGCTGCGCGAGGCCCTGCGCGACGCCGGGGGCGAGCTGGTCGACGTGCCGCTCGAGCGCCACCGCGAGTCTCCGGAGCGCGAGTTCGTCGAGCTCGTGAAGCAGCGCGCCACCGGCGCCGACGTCTCGATGTACGTCAGCACCTCGAGCGGGCCGATGTTCCCGCGCGCGCAGCTCCTCATCCAGAGCCTCGAGGGCATGCCTCTGCGCCACCTGCACGTGCCGGGCGCGTCGCTCCGGATGCTCGGCGGCTCGCTGCGCGCGGACCCGACCCTGATCGCCCGCATCAACGAGCGCCTCGCCGAGCACCTCGAGTCCGGCCGCCTGCTGACGGTGAAGAGCCCCAAGGGGACCGACCTGGAGGTCGAGCTCCGACACAGCTACCCGATCGTGCAGTACCGCGGCGTGCCCGAGCGGGGCGGCTGGGACAGCGTCCCGACCGGCGCGGTGAGCTTCCACTCGCCGGCGGTCAGCGGCACCTTCGTCGCCGATCGCATCGTGAGCGGCACGCACGTCGAGCGGCCCAACGCCGAGCTCTTCCGGCGCCCGCTCCGCCTGACGCTCTCGGGCGGCCGGCTCCGCGGCTACGAGAGCGACGACGCGGCGCTGGTCGAGGAGCTGAAGGCGCACCTCGCGCACGACGCCGACGCCGACTACGTGGGCTTCGTGTCGATGTCGACGAACTACCTGACCCGCAACGAGCTGAAGGTGTTCGCCAACGACGCGCTCCTGCCCGGCCTGCGCCTGATGCTCGGCTACTCGGACCCGAAGAAGACGAAGGCGCCGCGCTGCGCGAGCGTCTGGTCCACCTTCCACGGCCGCAAGCACACGGTCTCCGTCGACGGCCGCGTGATCGTGCGCGACGGCCGCATCGACGCCCAGTGGACCCAGGGCATCTTGCCGTTCTGATTTTTGCTGGAGGGTTTGGGGCAAACCCTCCCCCCATTGGGCAAAGCGCCAATGGGGCCCCCCTCCCGACTCCGTCGGGGCCTCGCGCGCTCCGCGCGCTGGCCCCGCGACCCCAGCGCGGGGCGCTGGGGGCCCTGCGGCTCGCGCTCGCGCTGCGCGCTCGCTGGCCGCCCGCTGCCGCGGGATCGGACGAGTGGGATGGTGCGTGCGGCGACCTCGCTGCGCTCGTCGCCTGCCGGCGTCTCGGGTCGGTCGTCGTGGAAGCGGGCGTGGGGTGCCCCCCATCGTTTGCCACCTCTCGAGTCGGCAGGGTCGGCGCTGGCGGGGTCAGCGCTGGCAGGGTCAGCGCCGGCAGGCGGGCTCGTAGTCGAGCTGGCAGGCGCGGGCGAAGAGCTCGGTGGCTCGGGCGGCGTCCTGGGGGGCGCCTCGGCCGGAGCGGTGCAGGAGCGCGAGGTTGTAGCAGCCGCGGCCCTCGCCGGCGTCGCAGGACTGCGCGAAGAGCGACGCCGCCCGCGTCGGGTCGGCCGGCACGCCGGTGCCCTGGAGATGCAGCGTGCCGAGGTTGTTGCAGCCCAGCGCGTTCTGGCCCTCGCAGGCGCGGCGGAAGAGCGCGGCCGCGCGGGCCGCGTCCTGGGGCACGCCGTCGCCGCGGAGGTGGAGGTAGCCGAGGTTGTTGCAGCCCCGGAGGAGCCCGCCGTCGCACGCCCGGGTGTAGAGCTCGACCGCGCGGTCGAGGTTCTGCACCACGCCGCGGCCGCGCTCGAGCATGTAGCCGAGGGAGTTGCAGCCCCGCAGCTCGTCGGCGTCGCAGGCGCGCCGGAAGAGCGCCGTCGCCTCGGAGTCGTCGTGCGCGACGCCCTCGCCCGCCTGGTAGAGGAGGCCGAGGTGGGTGCAGCCCAAGGGCTCGCGCGCGTCGCAGGCGTGGAGATAGAGGCGCGAGGCGCCGGCCGGATCCCGCGCGACGCCGCGCCCGCCCTCGTAGAGCCGGCCGAGCCGGACGCAGGCGTAGGGGTCGTCGCGATCGCAGGCCTGGGCGTAGAGGCGGGAGGCGGCGGGCAGATCCTGGGTCACGCCCTGGCCACGCTCGCGCAAGACGCCGAGCGCGGTGCAGCCCACCGAGACGCCCGCCTCGCAGGCGCGACCGTGCAGGCGCGCGGCCTCGGCCCGGTCGCGCGGGACGCCGCGCCCCGCCTCGTGCAGCGCCCCGAGGTAGGTGCAGCCGAGCGGCGCGTCCCCCTCGCAGGCCTGACGGTAGAGCGTCGCCGCCCTCGTCGGGTCCCGCTCGACGCCGGTCCCCTCCTCGTAGAGCAGCCCGAGGTTCGCGCAGCCGACGTGGGCGCCGCCGTCGCAGGCGCGCTGATAGAGCCCGCGAGCCCGCGCCACGTCCTGGGGGACTCCGTCGCCGCGCTCGACCATGCGCCCGAGGTTGCTGCAGCCCCGGAGGTGGCCGGCGTCGCAGGCGCGCTGGTAGTGCTGCACCGCGCGGTCGAGGTCCCGGGCGACCCCGCGGCCGTCCTCGTGGAGCAGGCCGAGCTCGGTGCAGCCCTCCATCACGTCGCCGGCGCACGCGCGCGCGAACCACACGCTGGCCGCCGACGGATCGCGCGCCGAGCCCACGCCGTCCCTCGTCATCTCGCCGAGTCGCAGGCAGGCCGACGCCTCGCGTCGCTCGCAGGCCCGCCGGTAGAGGCGCGCCGACTCCTCGGGGCGGCTCTCCTCGAGCGCCCGGGCCTGGCCGACGCAGGCGCTGATGTCGCCCCCCTGGCAGGCGCGGGTCCGGAGCGTCGCGGCCCGCGCGGGGTCGGCCTCCACGCCGAGGCCCTCCTGGTAGCAGCGGGCCAGGTGGTCGCAGGCGCCGGGCACGTCGCCCTGGCAGGCCCGCTCGATCAGCGCCGCGCCGCGCGCCGGGTCCTCGACCACCCCGCGCCCGCTCAGGTGCATGAGCCCGAGGTGCAGGCAGCCGTGCAGGTTGCCGCCGTCGCACGCGAGCCCGAAGAGGGTCCCGGCGCGGGGGAGCTCCTGGGGCACGCCGCGCCCGAGCGCGTAGAGCGCGCCGAGCCTTCGGCAGGCCTCCGCGTCGCGCCGGTTGCACGCGCCGCGGTAGAGCGGCACCGCCTCGCCGATCCGCTCCTCGTCGACCATCCGGTTGGCCTGCTCGACGCAGGCCGCGGTCTCTCCGACGCACGCCTGCGCCTTCGCCAGCGAGGGCGCGAGCAGGACGGCGGCGAGGAGCAGGTAGCGCACGAATTCCACGGTTTGTAGACGGTTCGACCGTGCGTGCAAGCGATCCCTTCACCCGGAACCGCAGATCGGGCGCCGGCCGCACGGCCCCCCCGCGTGCGGCCTCGGTCACGATCCGACGCTCACCCCAGCGAGCAGGTCATCAGCGTCTCGCTGACGAAGGCGTTGTTGTCCTCGTCGCACTCGTTGTAGGCGCCGGCGCCGGTGCCGTCGTCGTCCACGATCGCCTCGACCGTGAAGTCGCGGAAGGTGAAGGCGCCCGGCTCGGTCCACTCGAAGACCAGCACCTCGCTCTGACCCGGCAGGAGCGTGGTCATCGTGAACTGCACGCCGAGGTCCTGGACCGTCATGTCGGGCAGCCGCGTCCCGCGCGCCACCACCGCGATCCCCGGCGGCACGCCGAGCGCGCCCCGGTTCGACACCGTGACCTCGATGCGGAGCGTGCCCGAGGGAAGACACTCGCCCACCTGGATGTCGAGCACCTGCAGATCCGGCGCGTCGAAGAGGCCGCCCGGCTGGACGTTCTGGCGGAAGTTGTTGAGGCGCCCGTTGAGCCAGTTCGGCTCCTCCCGGCGCGGCACCTGACCGTCCTCGCTGATGTTGGTGACGTGGTAGGTGTGCTGGTTCCAGACCCGGCGGGTCCGCACCCAGTTGTTGTCCATGTCCTCCCAGATCTCGATCCCGCCGAGCGTCGCGCTCGACCGGTTCGGCTCGGGGATGACCACCTCGCTCTTCCCGTCGTTGTCCACGTCGACCACGATCGGCATCTCCATGCGGGTGTTGCTCTGGTGCGTGGTGTCCTCGTAGAGGATCGCGCCGGTGCGGCCGTCGAAGATGCGGAAGGTCGTCTCGTCCGCGTAGACCACCTCGGCCGCGCCGTCGCCCTCGAAGTCGAACACGCTGGAGCCGGTCGCGCGGCTCGAGCAGTCCTGGTTCGGCACGGTCCAGAGGATGTTCTCGGACGCGCACTCGCTCGGGAGCGGGTCGCCCACGCAGTCGAAGTCGACGACGACGTAGAAGTCGGCGCCCGCGGTGCCGATCTCCGGGCGGCCGTCACCGTCGAAGTCGGCGACCGTCGGCGGGCCGCTCTCGTTGCGGGCGCAGTCGTCGGACGGGATCGTCACCTGGTGCAGCAGCGAGCCGTCGTGGTTCCACACGAAGACCTCGCCCTGACGCACCGCGACGACCTCGCCCTCGCGGTCGTCGTCGAAGTCGCCGACCGCGTTGAAGCCGTCGCACGGCACCGAGCCCTGACACGACGAGGGCGCGGTGGGCCCGTAGGTGAAGCTCCACTCCTCGGCGCCGGTGCGGCCGTCGTAGACCGTGTTGCCGGCGATGACCTCCATCACCCCGTCGAGGTCGATGTCGGCCACCGTCGAGGCCGGGCCGAGGAACGCGTTGTTCCCGACGCCGGAGTTGGGGCCGACCGTCATGTCGCCGTCCCAGATGACCGCGCCGGTGAGCCCGTCGAGCACCACGTTCCCGACGATGACCTCCGGCTGCCCGTCCCCCTCGATGTCGGCGAGCGAGGGCTGCGCGCCCGAGGAGTTCTGCGCGCTGGTCGGGTAGGTGGTGTTGCGCCACATCTCCTCCCAGGCGCTGCCGTCGTCGGCGGTCCGGCGCCAGGCGATGGTGCCGCCGCCGCGGATGACGGTGACGATCTCCGGGTTCGCCTCGCCCGGCATCGAGTCCGGGTGGAGGTTGCCGAGGGCCACGCCCGAGGAGTTGTCCACGAAGGGGGCCTCGATGATCGCGTGGGTGTTCATCGTGCCGTCCGCGTTGCAGGCGCCGCTGATGACGACCAGCCGGCCGCGAGCGGTGCAGCAGCCGTTGGCCTGGTAGTCGAACGCGATGAAGACGATGTCCGGGATGTCGAGCGTGTTGGTCAGCCCGTCGCCGTTGTCGTCGGTGAGGTTCATGACCGAGGGCGTCATCACGACATCGTCGTAGGTGCTGGAGCTCCCCGCCGGCGGGCGCCACTGACACGCGACCCGCGGCGAGAAGGAGCCGACCGGCGGCCGGAACTCGCAGACCTCGACCGAGTCGCGGGGCACGCAGCGCATGAGGCTGGGCAGGCAGATCTCGTCGACGTCGCACTCCTCGGTCAGGGTGCAGGGATCGCCGAGGTCGACGCACGCCTCGGAGAGGCAGGCCTGATCGGCGGTGCAGCACTGCTCGCCCATCGTGCCGCAGCGGTTGGCCTCGTCCGCGCACTCGACCACGCAGGCCCCGTCGAGGCACTCCTCACCCGCGCCGCAGCAGTTGGTGCCGCCGCAGACCGGGGCCCCGCCGCAGTCGGTGGCGCAGACGCCGGCGCTGCAGACCTGACCGGCGGCGCAGCACCGGAAGCCGCAGAGGACCTCGTCCGCCGCGCACATGTCTCCGCCGTCCTCGGTGCCCGTTCCGCCGCCGTCGGGACGAGCCTGGCAGAGGTTGTCCACGCAGACCTGGTCGCTCTCGCAGTCGGCCTCGCTCTCGCACGGCTGCCCGGAGGGGGGCCCGCTGCAGTCGCAGCCGGCGAGGAACAGGAGCGAGCCACAAAGCAAGATTCGTCGCATTCTCGGTACCTCTCAGGGGCAGCTCGCCCCGCAGACGAAGGTGTCGGTCCCCGGGCAGCGGGAGACCGCGGTCGGGCAGCCGGTGATCTGGCAGTTGTCCAGGGAGGAGCCCGCGCAGTCGAGCACGCAGTCTCCGCTGCCGCAGCTCACCATGCAGTTGGAGGTGCTCCGGCAGCTCACCCGGCACGCGCTCGAGCCGGAGCAGTTGACGGTCGCGTTGGAGGCGCCGTCGGCCTCGATGACGCAGCTGGCGCTGCCCATGCAGGTGGCGTTGGCGTTGCTCGCCCCCGCCGCGGCGAGCTCGCAGCGGGCCGCGCCGGTGCAGGTGAAGTCGCAGTCGCCGCCGCAGGTGCGCGCGCAGGGACAGGCCGCGGTGCACGTGCAGCTGTCCCCGCAGGCCTCGGGGGCGCAGCTGCAGGTGGGCGGGCAGGAGCCGGCGTCGGGCAGCGAGAGGCCGCCGTCGCCCCCGCCGTCGACGCTGGAGTCGGGCGGCGCGGCGTCGACGGGCGGCGCGGCGTCGTCGGGCGGGAGACCGCCGTCGGGCTCGACGCGCGCGTCCACCTGCGCGGCCGCGTCCCGCCCCGCGTCGCCCGCGCTGGCGTCCATCGCCACGACGCCGGAGTCGCGCTCGCGCTGCCCCTCGCGGTCGAGGGTGCACGCCACCATGCTCGACGACACCACGATCAGCGTGAGGCCGTGGAGGAGTCGGCGAACGTTGCGCGCGGACACGCGGCGGGGCACCTCCGCATCCTATCCGACGCGGCCCTCGCGGTCATCTGCCGCGGGCAGCCGGACGACGAAGCGCGCCCCTCCTTCGGGCGCGTTTGCGGCCTCCAGGGCGCCTCCGTACTGTTCGACGATCGCGTGACAGACCGCGAGCCCCAGCCCGGTGCCCTCCCCGGTCGGCTTGGTGGTCACGAACGGCTCGAAGAGCTGGTCGCGCACGCCCTCGGCGATGCCGGGGCCGCTGTCGTGCACCACCAGCTCGACCCAGCCCTCGTCCTCCCGGACCTCGAGGCGGATCGTGCCCTCGCCGTCGATCGCGTCGGCGGCGTTGAGCAGCAGGTTGAGCACGACCTGCGACATGCGCGCCGCCGAGCCCCGCGCGGGCGGGCAGCCCTCCGCGAAGCGGCGCTCCAGGGTGACCTGCCGGAGGTCCTTCTGCGGGCCCACCAGCCGCACCGCGTCCTCCACCACCTCGACCAGGTCGCAGCCCTCGTCGAGCTCGTCCGGCTTGGCGTCGTCGCGCGCGAAGTCGAGCAGGTCGCGGATGATGTGGTGGATGCGCTCGGTCTCCTTGCGCACCCGCCGCAGGAACTCGCGCTGCTCGTCCGGCTCGAGGTCGCCGTCCTCGACCAGCTCCACCAGCCCCACGATCGAGGTGAGCGGGTTGCCGATCTCGTGGGCGACCCCCGCGGCGAGCCGCCCGACCGAGGCCATCTTCTCGCTCCGCACCAGCGAGCGCTGCGCGGTCGAGAGCTCGCGGGTCATCGCCTCGAGCTCGGCCAGGCGCGCCTTCAACGTGCCGCGCTCCTCCGCGAGCTGGGTCTGCATGTCGTTGAAGGCCAGGGCGAGCCGCGCGATCTCCGCCGCGCCCCGGATCTCGACCCGGGCCGCGCCGCTCCCCCGGGCCAGCCGCTCGCTCGCCCGGGTCAGCTGCTCCACCGGTCGCACGATCAGCCGGGTCAGGAGCACGTAGCTCACGAGCAGGATCGCGGCCGCGGTCACCCCCACGTAGAGGAAGAGGAGCCCCGGGAGCGAGCGCTGCTTCTCGGCCGACTCGATCGCGAGCCGCACCCTGGCCTCGCCTTCGGCGCGCTCGACCGAGACCTCGTCCAGCCTCCCCGCGCGGGCGACCTCGCCCCCGACCTCGAGCTCCGCGCCGATCACCGAGCCGCGCGCGACCGCCGCCTCGAGCGCCCGCTGACGGCCCTCCGCGTCGAGCGCGGCCGCCGCGAGGAGCACGCCGGCGGTGCCCTCGGCCGCCTGCCGTCGGTCGGCGTCGATCGCGCGGCTGCCGAGGCGCGCGGTCGCGAGCCCGATCAGGAGCACCGAGAGGGCGAACCCCACCCCGAGCGCGACCATGATCTGAACGCGCAGCCCGAGCCCGTGGCTGCGGAGCTCGCTCACCGCCCCATCACATCAGAGTCCGACCGGGGGCGCCAGCGTCAGCGGCCGAGGCGACCGGTGCGGCGGGCGAGCGATCCGAGGTCGTCGAGCGCGCCGCCGACGTGATCCTCGCGGTCCATCGTGTGGAGGGACCACGGCAGCCGCCACGACCAGTTCTGCGGCCCGACGGTGTTGGGCGTGTTGATCCGCTCGCGCAGACCGAAGACGTCCTGCACGGGGATGAGCGCGAGGTGGCTCGGGCTCGCGTAGAGCGACTCGAGCAGCGCGCGGTGCACGTGGTGGTTGTAGGAGACGGCCAGATCCTCCGGCACCTCGCCGAGGCCGGGGATCTCCCGGATGGCCGCGCGCTGGTGGTCGGGCATCGCCTCCCACCACACCGCGGTGGTCTCGGTGTCGTGGGTGCCGTTGGTGGCCACGCTGAGCGCGGGCCACTCGGCCGGCTGGCGGAAGCGGCCGTCGCGCTCCTCCCAGCGGAGCACCCGGAAGCCGGGCACGCCCATCTGCTCGAGCGAGTGCCGCACGAAGTCGGGGATGACGCCGAGATCCTCGGCGATCAGCGCCGCGCCCGCCTCGGCGAAGGCGTTCAGGACCGCCTCGCCCTGCGCCCGCTGCGCGCCCTCCGCGCCGGGCACGAAGTAGGGCTCGGACCCATCGATGGGGCGGTGGTAGGTGCGGTAGAGGCCGACCACGTGATCGATCCGCACGAGGTCGAAGAGCCGCGCCGCGTGCTCGCCGCGTCGACGGAAGAGCGCGAAGTCCTCGGCCGCGATGCGATCCCAGCGATACGGCGGCAGCCCCCAGTCCTGGCCGGTGGCGCTGAACGCGTCCGGGGGCGCGCCGACGGTGGCGTCGAAGCGGTAGAGGTGCTGATTGCCCCAGACGTCGGCGCTGTCCTCGGCGACCAGGAAGGGCTCGTCGCCGCCGAGGTGGATGCCGAGCGAGCGCAGCGAGGCGCGCGCCTCCTCGAGCTGCCGGAAGGCGAGCCACTGCACGAACTCGTAGAAGGCGATCTCGTCGGCGTGCTCGGCGCGAACCGACGCGACCGCCGCCTCGTCCTTGCTGCGGAGCGGCTCGGGCCACGCGCGCCAGCTCTGCGGGTAGTGCTCCTTGAGGCAGCGGAAGAGCGCGTAGTCGGTGAGCCAGTGGGCGTGCTCGGCGCGGAAGCGCTCGAGGTCGGCGAGCCGCTCGGGCGCGCCGCGCTCGCGCAGCTCGGCGAAGCAGCGCTGCAGCCACCGCTTCTTCAGCGGCCGCACCAGGTCGTGCCGCACCGCGCTCGCGCCCCGGGCGGCGCGCAGCCAGCCGCGGTCTTCGGTCGACAGCGCCGTGCGGCCGCCGAGCGCCTCCATCTCCGGCACCGCGTCCAGCGAGATGTAGAGCGGGTCGAGCGCGAAGGCGGAGATCGGCGAGTAGGGGCTCTCCTGGCCGGGCGAGGGCTCGAGGAGCGGCAGCGTCATCAGCACCCGCATGCCCGAGCGCTCGAGCAGCGAGGCGAAGCGGGTGAAGTCCGGGAGCTCGCCCACGCCCCAGTCCGACGCGGAGCGGATGGAGAAGAGGGGGCAGAGCATCCCCGCCAGGCGGCGGTGGGTGACGGGCAGATCGGTCTCGGACATCTCGTGACTCGCCTCCGAGGCGCGACGATACGCCGTTTCCCGTTCTCGGCAACGCGCCGGGGCCGCATCACGAGGCCTTTCGTACCTCCGAGTGCGACTTCAGCACGCGCTGCCCGTCCTCCTGCTCGATCAGGTAGGCCGGCTCGTCCTCGTCCGCCTTCCGCTTCACCTCGTTGCCGTCGATCTGCCGCGTGACCGTCTCGGTGAACGACTCCTGGATCTTCCCGGTCGCCGTGCCGTCGCCCCAGTCCCACTCGACCTCGGTGCCCTGCTGGTACTTCTTGCTCATGCCCCGACCTGGGTTCGTCGGCGCGTGGGAACCAGCGCGATCCGCCGGGCGCGCGAGGGCGCCACACGCGATGAGCGACGACACGGTCGAGCGGTCGCCGGCTGCCCGCGCAGCGCTTGGCGTGGGTCTCGCAACACGCTTCGACCGGGGTGGAAGAAAGAAAGCGAGACTCATGAGCAACGACAGAGAACGATTTCAGGAGCTCCTCGAATCCTTCGACGACGCGATGCTCGTCACCCGAGACGCCGACGGGGCGCCGCGGGCCCGGCCGATGCACGTCGCGAAGCGAGGCGCCGACGGCGACCTGTTCTTCGCGACCAGCGAGGACAGCGGCAAGATGGACGAGCTCGAGAAGGACGCCCGCGCGGCGGTGACGATGCAGTCGAAGGACGCCTTCGTGTCGATCACCGGCACCGGCCAGGTGGTCCGTGACCGCGCGGTGATCGAGGACCTCTGGAGCCCGGCGATGAAGGCCTGGTTCCCCGAGGGCAGGGACGACCCCAGCCTCGTCGTCCTGCGCTTCCGCGCCGAGCGCGGCGAGTACTGGGACATGCGCGGGCTGAAGAAGGTCAGCTACCTGTACGAGGCCGCGAAGTCGATCGCCAAGGGCGAGCAGGTGAAGCCGAACGAAGGCCACCACGGCGAGGTCCGCGTCTGAGACCACGGAGGGCGGCCCCCACACGGGCCCGCCCTCATGCGGGTCCGCGGCGCCTACAGCGCCGCACCTACAGCACGGAGCGGAGGGCCGCGATCATCTCGAGGTTGAGCAGGTTGCGCACGTTCTGACCGTGCGCGAGCCCCGCTTCCGTCAGGTCGCAGCCGTGCGCGCGGCCGTCCCGCACCGGGGCGCTCGGGTGCACTCCGTCGGACGCGAGGCCGCGGTCGGGCTGCTCCACCATCACCGCGTGCAGGTCGACGAGCGGGAGGTGACGGCGCTCGGCGAGCGCGCGGAGCGCGGCGTTGAAGCGCGGGACCTGGGCGTCGGCCTCCGGGTCGTCGTTGCGCGGCGGGATGGTGGAGAGGATCGGGATGACGCCCCAGCGCTCGAGCCGGGACACCAGCTCCTCCATCCGGCTCTCGTAGCGGCGCAGGCTCCCGGTCTCGACGTCGTTGCCGCCGAACATCACGAGGGCGAAGCGCGGCTGCATCGCGCGCACCTCCTCGGCGATCGCCGACGAGGACCCGCTGAGCACCCGATACACGCTCCAGCCCACGCCCGCCGCGCGGCTCTGGCGTCGGAAGGAGTCGGTCCCGCGCGCCCGGGCCCCGCGAATGGTCTCGATGAGCGGGCGGAGCTCGGCCCGGCCGTCGAGCATCACCTCGTCGTCGTTCGAGAAGCACTGCATGAACGCCCGGTTCACGGTGGCCGAGTCGCCGACCTTGATGAACACGTCCGGGTTGCGCGCGCGGCGGGCGGCGATGGCGCGCACGTTCTCGATCACCGCGGGAGCGAGGGTCGGAGCGGCGGCTTCACTCGGTGGCTCCTCGTCCGATGAGGGAGCCGAAGCCGAAGCCGAGCCCGACGCCGGGTCCGGGGCCGAAGCCGAGTCCGGCGCCGTGTCCGTGTCGGTGTCCGCGGCCGCGTCCGGGGCGGGCGGGGTCGCCTCCGCTTCGATGCGGGGGGTCGCGCTGGCGTGGGAGGCAGAAGGAGGAGGCGCGCCGCCGCAGCCGAGCGACCACACCAACAACCCGATCGACCACACGCGAGACACGACGACACCTCCGACGCCCGCGGTCGGCGCGGGCATTCCGATTCTCGGCGTCCTCGGGCCGGGCCTCAAAAAAGCCGCGGCCATCCGCTACCCTGGAGCCATGGACGACCACGACGATCTCGGGCGACGCGAAGCCCTCGGGCTCTTCGCCGCCGCCTTCGCCGCGCTGTTCTTCCCCGACGACGCCGAGGCCCAACGAGGCGAGCGGCGGCGCGAGCGGCGCGAGCGGCGGCGCGACCGGAGGCAAGAGCGGCGGCAGCGGCGGCGCGAGCGGCGGTGGCGACGGAGGGCGCGGCGAGCCCGGCGCCGAGCGCGCGCGCGGGTGCGACGCCGGGTGCGTCGTCAGCGGCGGCGCGGGCGCGACGTCATCATCGTGCCCACCGACATCGACGTCGAGGACGAGCTCATCATGCCGGACGACAAGGTCGTCTACGTGCTCGACACCACCCCGAGCGCGGTGATCGTCGAGGACGAGACCGGCGCCGAGGTCACCATCCAGGTGGTCTTCGAGGGCAACCTCTAGTCCATCGCCTTCTTGGTCTCGAGCGCCTCCCAGCGCGCGACCTTGGCGTCGAGCTCCGCCTTCGCCGCCTCGAGCTCGCGCGAGAGCGTCGCCGCCTCGTCGCCGCCGCCCTCGTAGAGGGCCGGGTCGGCGAGGCGCGTCTCGAGGGCGCCCACCTTCTCCTCGGCCGCGGCGATCACGTCCATGATCCCCTCGAGCTCGAGCCGCTCGCCGTAGGTCAGCCCCTTCTTCTTGGGCTTCGGCGCGCGCTCCTTCTTCTCGACCTTCTCGGCCTTCTCGACCTGCGCGGCCTCCTCGCCGCGCAGCGCCTTGTAGGTCGTGTAGCCGCCGGGGTAGCGCACCACGCGACCGTCGCCCTCGAACGCCAGCGTCGCGGTGGCCACCCGGTCGAGGAACCAGCGGTCGTGGGTGACGACCAGCGCGGTCCCGTTCAGCTCCACCAGCATCTCCTCGAGCGCGGCCAGGGTCGGCACGTCGAGGTCGTTGGTCGGCTCGTCGAGGATGAGCAGGTTGGCGGGCGTCAGCAGCAGCTTGGCCAGCAGACACCGCGCCTTCTCGCCGCCGGACAGCACCCGGACCGGCTGCACCTGCTGCTCGTAGTCGAAGAGGAAGCGCTCGAGGTAGCCGCGCGCGTCCATCGTGCGCTCGCCGACTGTCACCCGCTGCCGACCGCCGGCCACGTTCTCGAGCACCGTCGCGTCCTCGTCGAGCCCCTCGCGCGCCTGCCCGAAGTAGGTGATGCGCGCGTTCTGCCCGAGCGTGACCTTGCCGCCCGCCGGCTCGTGCTCTCCGAGCACCGCGCGGAGCAGGGTGGTCTTGCCGCTCCCGTTGGGCCCGACGATCCCGACCCGCTCCCCCGGCGCGAGGGTGAGGGTCAACCCCTCCACCAGGGTGCGCCCGGGCACCTCGAGGCGCAGCTCCTCGAGCTCGAGCACCGTCTTGCCGGTCCGGACCGTCTCGACGTGCAGCGCCACGTCCTTGCGCGAGCGCGGGCCGTCCTGGGCGAGCGCGGCGTTCGCGCGATCGGTGCGCGCCTTCTGCTTGCTCGTGCGGGCCGGGGCCTGCCGCCGCAGCCAGTCGAGCTCGCGCCGCAGGAAGTTCTGCCGGTTCTTCTCGACGCGCTGCTCGAAGGCCTCCCGCTCGGCCTTCGCCTCGAGGTAGGCCTCGTAGCCGCCCTCGTAGATCCGCAGCTCTCCGCCCGACAGCTCCGCGGTGCGCTTCACCACCCGGTCGAGGAAGAAGCGGTCGTGCGTGATCAGGAGCAGCGCGCCCGGCTGCTCGTGCTGGAGGTGCCCCTCGAGCCACTCGATCGTGTCGACGTCGAGGTGGTTGGTCGGCTCGTCGAGGATGGCCACGTCGGGCCGCGAGACCAGCAGGCGCGCCAGGTCGACGCGGCGACGCTCCCCGCCGCTCATCGACGACACGCGCTGCCCGTGGTCGCGCACGCCCAGCTTGTCGAGCATCGCCTCCGCGGCGTGGGTGCGGTCCCAGCCGCCGAGCTGCTCGATGCGCGCGCCAGCCTCCGCCTGCTGCTCGAGGAGCGCCTCGGTGTCGCCCTGCCCGGCGGCCAGCTTCGCGCTGATCGCGTCGTGCGCCTCCTTGGCCTCCATCCACCGGGTCAGCCCCGAGAGCGCCGCCTCCCGCGCGGTCGGGTCGCCCTCGAAGACCGGCTCCTGCGGCAGGTAGCCCACCCGCGCGTCGCGCCGCGAGACCACCTGCCCCGAGTCCGGCTCCTCCACCCCGGCGAGGATCCGCCCGAGCGTCGACTTGCCCGATCCGTTGGCCCCCACCAGCCCGACCCGATCGGCCTCGGTCAGGGTGAGCGAGACCCCGCCGAGCACGGTGCGAACGCCGTACGTGCGAGTGAGCTGCTGGGCGTCCAGGACCGACACGGCGCGCAGCATGCCGCGGGGTCACCCCGGCCGCCACGCCGGAGAGAGGGCCGCCGCCTGGCTGGCTCGCTGGCCACCTGACGCGTCGGAGGCGCCGGAGCCCGGGGGGTCTGGTCCCCACCGAGGGGGCCGGCCGCCGGCAAACCGCCAGGTGGCGTGTGGCACGAGCATTGCGGTCCTCGGAGACAGGAGGCCGCATGAACGACTCGCAGACCCCCTGGCAGCACACCCTCAGCGGACGCACCGTCGCCGGGCGCTACCAGGTCCTGGGGCTCCTCGGGCAGGGCGGCATCGGGCGGGTCTACGTGGCCGCGCAGCTCGGGCTGGACCGGCGGGTGGCGCTCAAGGTGATCCGGCCGGAGCGGCGCGCGGACGCGGTGACCGCGGCTCGCTTCGCGCGCGAGGCGCGGGCCGCGGGGCGCATCACGAGCCCGCACGTGGTCACCCTCTTCGACTTCGGCTCGGACGGCGGCGAGCACTACATCGCGATGGAGATGCTCGAGGGAGTGAGCCTCCTGGAGCGCCTGGATCGCGGCCAGGTGCCGCTCCTCGAGGCGCTGCGGATCGCCGCCGACGTCGCCAAGGGGCTGCGCGCCGCCCACGAGGCCGGCGTGCTGCACCGCGACCTCAAGCCGGCCAACGTCTTCCTCTGCGAGGACGGCACGGTGAAGGTGCTCGACTTCGGCATCGCGAAGCTGCTCGACGACGAGGACGAGTGGGAGCCGCTCACCGGGGTCAACCGGGTGCTCGGCACCCCGGTCTACATGAGCCCCGAGGCCGCGACCCGGAAGCCGCTGGGCCCGACCACCGATCTCTACGCGCTCGGGCTCCTGCTGTTCGAGATGATCGTCGGCGAGCCGCCCTTCAAGACCGGCGACCCGCTGGAGACGCTCCGGGCCCAGGTGACGCGCCCGGCGCCCCGCCTTCGCCAGGCCGCCCCGTGGGCGCCGGTCCCGGCGGAGCTGGACCTCCTGGTCGCCGCGCTCCTGGAGAAGGATCCCGCGGAGCGGCCGCGCGACGCCGGCGCGGTGGCCGGCCGGCTCGAGGCGATCGCGACGGAGCTCCGCCGCAGCCTCGAGGTGACCCAGACCGAGATCGATCTCCCGCGGCTCTCGGCGGCCCGGCCCTACGAGGTCGAGGACGAGGTCGGCGCCGACGAGGGCGCGGCGACGGTGGTGTGGCGCGCCGCGGCTCCGAGACCGGCCTCGTCCTCCTTCGTGCGCCCCCGACACCTCGCCTTCCTCACCGCCGGCGCCGGCGCGCTCGCCTTCGCGGCCAGCCTGCTCCTCCGGCTCGGCCTCAGCTGACGGCTGGACGCGCCCTACATAGTTAGGCTAACTAACGAGGGTGGCCGACCATCCGCTCACCGAGCGCCTCTGGGCGCTCTCCGCGGCCTTCCACGGGCGGCTCGCGAGAGAGCTGGCCGCGCTCGACCTGACGGTCGCGGAGCTGCGGCTGGTCGGCGAGGTGATGCGCGCCGAGGGCGGGCTCCGGCAGGGAGAGCTGGCCGCGCTGCTCTCGGTCCGGCCGCCCACGGTGTCTGCGGCGCTCGCCCGGCTGGAGGCGGCGGGCGTCGTGATCCGCGAGCGAGATCCAGCCGACCCACGCGCGCGGCTCGTGAAGGTGGCGCCCGACGCCCCGCTCGAGCGAGGGCTGGCCGCGCTCGACCGGATGGAGCGCGCCGCCGCGACCACGCTCTCGGCGACGGACCGGCGACGACTGCCGCGCGTGCTGGACCGGATGATCGCGGCGCTGGAGGACGACGCGTGAAGGACGCGGAGCGCGAGCGAGCCTGGAACCGGGTGATGACGGCGGCGCCCGGAGATCTCGACCTCCGGGTTCCTCCCGAGGCGATCGAAGGCCAGATCCCGTCCTCCCTGCGCGGCGGCCGCCTGCTCTCCAACGGCCCCGGATGGACGCAGATCGGCGACCGCCTCGCGCACCCCTTCGACGGCCACGGCTACGTGCGCTCCTACGGGCTCGAGCCGGACGGCGGCGTCGTCCTCCGCGCGCGCTTCGTGCGCACTCGCGTGTTCCGGGACGAGCAGCGGGCCGGGCGGCTCGTGCACCGCGGTCTGGCGACCAACCCGGACTCCCGGTTCTGGCGCAACCTCGGTGGCGGCGAGCCACGCAACGTCGCGAACACCACCCTCGTCCCGTGGGGCGGTCGACTGCTGGCCGGCTGGGAGGGCGGCGCCCCCCACGCGCTCGATCCGGACACCCTCGAGACCCTCGGCGTCGAGACGTTCGGAGGCGCGATCGCCGACCAGGCGACGCTGGCCCACATGCACCACGATCCCCACGAGGACCGGCTGATCCTCTGCAGCGTCGCCATGGGACGCCGGACCACGCTGCGCTTCCGGGAGGTCGACCGCGGCGGCCGCGTCGTCGCCGAGCGAGAGGCTCCTCTGCCCGGCCTCGGCTTCGTGCACGACTTCGCCTTCACGGAGCGCTGGTACGTCGTCGCGGGCAACCCCATCGCCCTCCGCCCGTGGGCCCTGGCGCGGAGCCTGGTCGGCGCGGGCACCCTGCTCTCGGCGATCCGGACGCGGCCGGACGCGCCCGGCGAGCTGATCCTCGTCCCGCGGCGCGGAGGGCCGATCCGCCGCGTGACCCTGCCGTCTTCGGCCTTCGTGGTGCACTTCGCCAACGCCTTCGAGCGAGACGGCGCGGTGGTGGTGGACGCCTGCGCGTTCGACGACTTCTCGTTCGGAGAGGAGCTCGGCTACCAGGGCCCGAGCCGCCCGTTGGACCCCGGGCTGCCCGACGCGCGCGGCCCCCAGCGGCTCTACCGCGTCACGGCGCCGGACGGGTCGAGCGAGGCGAGCTGGGAGCGGCTGGCGCCGCACGGCGTGGACTTCCCGCGGGTCGCGCCTCGCGCGCGCGGCCGCGCCGCCCCCTGGATGGTCGGCGCCTGCCGAGCGGACCCGCGTCGCTCCGATCCCTTCGACAGCGTGCTCCGCGTCGATCTCGACGGCCCGCGGGAGCCTCCGCGCCTCTGGACGGCCCCGCCGGGCACCTTCGTGGGTGAGCCGCTGATCGCGACCGATCGGGCCGGCGGCCCCGCCCACGTGCTCGCGCTCGTCTCGGACGCGGAGCGGGAGTCGACCACTCTGGTGATCCTCGACGAGACGCTCGCGCCCGTCGCCCGCGCCCGCCTGCCGCTGATGCCGGTCGCCTTCCACGGCGAGTGGGTCGCGGCCCGGTGATCTCGTCGCGATCGCGAACCGGGGTTACTGTGTCTCTCGACGATGTTCGCCCGCCTCGCGCTCGCGCTCTCCTGCTGCGCGCTCCTCGCGCTCGCCGGCCCGGCCCGGGCGCAGGAGGACATCGTGATCGTGCTCGACAACTCCGGCAGCATGCGCCGGAACGACCCGAACGATCTGGCGCCCGTCGCGGTCGAGCGCTTCGTGGCGCGGCGCGGAGACGACGCCCGGGTGGCGCTGCTGGTCTTCGACGAGACCGCGCGGTTGGTGACCCCGCTCGGCCCCCCCGACGAGGCGCGCTTCGCGGAGGCGCTCGACGCGCACGTGAGCTACCGCGGGCGCCTGACCAACCTCCCGGCCGCGATCGAGCGCGCGGTCTACCACCTCCGCACGGGCGGTCGGGAGGGGGCGCGGCCGGCCATCGTGTTCCTCACCGACGGACGCGTGGACTCGGGCGACCCGGACCGGGACGAAGAGCTCGAGGACTGGCTGGCGGAGGGGCTGGCCGAGTCGGCGGCCGACGCCGGCATCCGGCTCTACGGGATCGCGTTCACCGAGGACGCCGACTTCCGCATCATCGAGAGCGTCACCCGGCGCACCTCGGGCTCCTACGAGCGGGTGCTGCGCGCGGAGGACCTCGAGGCGGCCTTCGAGCGCCTCGACGCGGCCCGGCAAGACGTCGCGGCGGCGCCGGAGGCCGACGTAGCCGCCCCCCAGGTGCCAGCGTCCCAGGTGCCAGCGTCCCAGGAGGCAGCGTCCCAGGAGGCAGCGTCCCGGGTGGCAGCGCCCGAGGTCGAGGCGCCCGCCGCGTCCACGCCGACGGACGAGGGCGAGGAGACCGGAGAGGCGCCGGTCTGGGCGCTCGCCGCCGCGCTGGGCCTGCTCGCGTTCGCGGTGGTGGTGTTCGTCGTGGTCCGGCTCCGGCGCCGATCCGCCTCCGCGGACCCGGCGGGGCCCACGCGCCCGAAGGCGCCGGCGCCGGTGATGCCGAAGGCGTACCTCATGGACACGACCGGCGCGTCGGGCGCGGTCCGCCACGACCTGGGCGAGCTCACCGTCATCGGGCGCAAGCCGTCCGAGCGCGACGTGGTCAGCGTGGTCATCGACCACGACACCGTGAGCCGACGCCACGCGTCGGTGCGCTTCCGGGGCGGCACCTTCTGGCTGATCGACCACCAGACCCGCAACGGGACCTTCGTCAACGGCGAGCGCGTGCGGGACGAGCGCCCCCTCGTGCCGGGCGACGTGATCGCGATCGACAAGCACCAACTGGTCTTCGACGTCGAGGACTGGACCAGCGACGAGGACGCCACGCGCTACGGCGAGGACGACGAGCGGACCCGGCTGAGCTTCGACTCTCCGAGCTTCACGCCGAGCGGCGTGCGCTGATCATCAGCCCGCGGCGTGCGCGGCCAGCGCGGCGGTGACGAGGAAGAGGGCGTCGTCGTCGGGGCCGACCCGCAGCACGCCGCCCACGACGGCGGTGGCGCCGCGGCGGGTGACCCGACGGCTCCCGGCGCGGCTCCAGACGCGCGCGCCCCCCGAGCAGGCCGCGGCCAGGACGACCTCGCCGCCCTCCAGGGTGACGCGCGCTTGGCCGGGGCCCAGGCCGAAGCGGCCCACGGGATCTCCGCCCGAGCGGAGCTCGCCCTCGCGACCGCGCACCTCGACCTCGTAGAGGACGGGGCCCCCGACCGACGCTCGGATCTCTTCGCTCATGTGCCCAGGGGTAGCACGAAGCTCGCGCGTGCCTTGTCGCGGCGGGCCGCGCGGGCCTTCCCGGCCACCCGGAGCAGCGCGCGATCGCGCTCCCACCGGTCCCGGTCCGCGCCGTCGAGGGCGGCGAGGTCACAGCCCTCGACCAGGGCCTGGGTCTGAGCGATCGCGCCCGCGAGCGCGAGGTGCGTCGCGGCGGAGGAGGGATCGCAGCGCGAGAGGCCCTCCAGGCTCAGCAGGATCGAGAGCGCGCGCTCACGCGCGTCCGGGTCGAGCCAGCCCATCGCGAGCAGCCAGCCGAGGAGCGCCGCGTGCACGTGCACGTCCTCGACGGTGCGGAAGGGCCGCACGTGATCGGACCAGCCGTCGCCGGGCAGCCGCTCGCCGGGCGCGCCCTCGAAGCGCACCGACGCGTGCGGGATCTCCGGCACGAACGGGGTCGGGGGGAGCGGGGTCAACGAGACGCCGTCGGCGTCGGCCGCGACGCGCACCAGCGCGAGCGACGGGCGACCGTCCACCTCGCCCTCGCGGGCCAGCACGAGCAGCTCCTCGGCGTGGGTGCCGAGGGTGACGAAGGTCTTCTCGCCGTGGAGGCGACCGCCCTCGAAGCGGGTCTCGATCGCGCGCGGGTGCACCCCACCCCGCTCGGTGGCGCACAGGGCCGCGGGGACCTGCCGATCGCGCTCCGGCAGGAGCCGCCAGAGCGCCGCCTGGTAGCCCGCCGCGAAGGCGAACCCGAGCCGGTCCGCCTGCGCGCCCCCGCGCACCGCCACCTCCCAGGGTCCGTGGCAGCGCGCCGAGAGCGCGCGATGGGACGCCCACCAGGTCGCGACGTCTTCGGTCATGACGCGGCCCGGCGAGCGCAGAAGCTCGTCCAGGACCGCGGCCAGGCTCACAGCTCGCCGGCGCGGGCCTTCTCGACCCACTTCTTGACCTCGCGATCGATCACGTCGATCGCCTTGCCCTTGAAGACGCGGAGCAGGAACGGGACCTCGAGATCGACGAAGATCTTCGGTCCCGCGATCTCGATCGAGCCGTCGACGCCGACGCCCTTGGCCTTGAACCCGAGCTCGCCGCGGCTCTCGGTCTTCCACGCGAAGCGCGGGTTGAAGTCGGAGAAGCGCTCCGAGTACGCCTCCATCGCCTTGTCGATGGCCTTCTTGGCCAGGTCCGGCTCGAGGCCGTGGTGGATTTCGTGCTTCATCCCCATGGCGAGGCATCTACCCGCAAACGCGCCCGGGCTCAACCCGCGACGCGCTTCGGGCGCCGATTGCAGGCCAGGATCTTCTTTCGCAGCCGCAGCGCGTCCGGCGTGACCTCGAGCAGCTCGTCGCGATCGATCCACTCGAGCCCGCTCTCGATCGACAGCGGCTTGGGGGGCGAGAGGATCACGTTCTCGTCGCGGCCGGAGGCGCGCACGTTCGTGAGCTTCTTCTCGCGGGTGGCGTTCACGTCGAGATCGTTCTCGCGGTTGTGCTCGCCGATGATCATGCCCTCGTAGACGTCCGCGCCGGCGCTCACGAAGAGCACGCCGCGCGGCTGGAGGTGGAACAGGGCGTAGGGGGTCGCGGTGCCCTTGCGGTCGGAGACGATGGCGCCGTTGGGCCGCTTGAGCATCGGGCCGCCGTAGGGCTCCCAGCCGTCGAAGAGGGTGTTGAGCAGGCCGGTCCCGCGCGAGAGGGTGAGGAACTGGGTCCGGAAGCCGATGAGGCCACGCGACGGCACCCGGAACTCGAGGCGCGCGCGCCCGAAGCCGAGGTTGCTCATCTTGGTCATCTGGCCCTTGCGCGAGCCCAGGTTGGTCGTGATCGAGCCGACGTACTCCTCGGGCACGTCGATGACGACGCGCTCGATCGGCTCGTGCAGCTCGCCGTCGATCTCCTTGGTGACCACCTCGGGCATGCCGACGGCGACCTCGTAGCCCTCGCGGCGCATGGTCTCGAGGAGCACCGCGATCATCAGCTCGCCGCGGCCGTAGACGGTGAAGCGATCCGGCTCGTCGGTGGGCTCGAAGCGCATCGCCAGGTTGCGCTTGGCCTCCTTCTCGAAGCGCTCGCGGAGGTGGCGGGAGGTGACCCACTTGCCGCTCAGCCCCGCCATCGGCGAGGTGTTCACGTGCATCGAGATCTTGAGGGTGGGCTCCTCGACCCGGATGCGCGGCAGCGCCTCGGGCTTCTCGGGGTCGGCGAGCGTATCGCCGATCTGCACCTCTTCCATGCCCGCGACGGCGCAGATGTCGCCCGCGCTCGCGCCCTCGGTCTCGGTCCGGCCGAGCGCCTCGAAGGCGTAGACCTTGGCGACCTTGTGCCGCTTCTCCTCGTCCTCGCCGATGCGGAGCACCTGCGCGCCCTGCTCGAGGCGGCCGCGCATCACCCGGCCGATCGCGAGGCGGCCCACGTACTCGTCGTGGTGGATGTCGTTGACGATCATCTGGAGCGGCGCCGACGGATCGCCGACCGGCGGCGGCACCTTGTCGACGAGCATCTCGAAGAGCGGCAGCAGGTCGTCGTTGTCGTCGTCGAGGGAGCGCTTGGCCACGCCGTCCTTGCCGATCGCGTAGAGCACCGGGAAGTCGGCCTGCGCGTCGGACGCCTCGAGCTCGCAGAAGAGGTCGAAGACCTCGTTGAGCACCTCGTCGGGGCGCGCGTCCGGGCGGTCGATCTTGTTGATGACCACCAGGATCGGCATGCCCTGCTCGATCGACTTGCCGAGCACGAAGCGGGTCTGGGGCAGCGGGCCCTCGGCCGCGTCGACCAGCAGCACGACGCCGTCGGCCATCTGGAGCGTGCGCTCGACCTCGCCCCCGAAGTCGGCGTGGCCGGGGGTGTCGATGATGTTGATCTTCACGCCCTTCCACCGCACGGACGCCTGCTTGGCGAGGATCGTGATGCCGCGCTCGCGCTCGAGATCGTTCGAGTCCATCACCCGGTCGGTGAGGTTCGCCTTCTCGTGGAAGACGCCGGTCTGCCGGAGCATGGCGTCGACGAGGGTGGTCTTCCCGTGATCGACGTGGGCGATGATGGCGACGTTGCGCAGGTTCTGCTGAGAATCGGACGGCATGGGGGTACGGCTCCGGGGAGGGGGGCCGCTGTGTGACACGCGGGCGGTCCCACGGCAACGCGCGTCACTGGTATGCTCCCTTCGGTGGAGGACTCCGCGGGGAACGTCCTGGCCGGTCGCTACCAGCTGGTGGAGAAGGCCGGCGAGGGGGGCATGGCCGACGTCTGGCGGGCGGTGACCCGTGGCGCGGCCGGCTTCATCCGGCCGGTCGGGGTCAAACGCATCAAGGCCTCGCTCTCGCACAACCCCGAATTCGTACAGATGTTCGTCGAGGAGGCGCGGGTGGGCGCGACCCTCGATCACCCCAACGTGGTGCAGCTCCACGACTTCGGGGTCGACGACTGGGGGAGCCACTACCTGGTGATGGAGTGGGTCGAGGGCGTCGATCTCGGGCGCTGGTCGAGGTCCTTCCAGGAGGCGGGCTGGCACACGCCCTGGCACCTGACGGCCGCGATCGGCATCGAGGCGCTCCGGGGGCTGCACGCGGCCCACGGCCGGACCGATCCCTGGGGCAAGGAGGCGCCGGCCTTCCACCGCGACGTCACGCCCGGCAACGTGCTCATCGGGCTCAACGGGATCGTGAAGCTCGCCGACTTCGGGCTCGCCCGCGCGATGGACCGGGCGAAGATCACCCGCCCCGAGATGGTGAAGGGCAAGGTCGCCTACCTGCCGCCCGAGATGGTCGACGACTCCAAGACCGAGCCGAGCCCGCAGTCCGACCTCTTCTCCCTGGGCACCGTGCTCTGGGAGGTCCTCGCCGGCCGGCGCCTCTTCAAGGCCAAGACCGACCTCGACACCCTCAAGAACGTCATGCGCTGCGAGATCCCGCCGCTCTCGTCGACCCGGCCCGATCTCCCCGAGGAGCTGACCCGGGCCGTGCACCGTGCGCTCGAGCGGGACCCCCGCAAGCGCTACCGCTCGGCCCAGCAGATGGCGCGCGCGCTCGCGAGGGTCCTCCGCCGGGTGGCCGAGCCCACCGACGCCGAGCCCCTCGGCGAGAGCGTGGCCCTCGCCCGCGAGCGGCTGAAGCTGCCCCCCCGGGACCTGCCGCCCTCCCAGCTCGTCCCCCTGCGCCGCAGCCGCCCCGGCGACCTCCTCGCCCAGCCCGGCGAAGAAGAAGAGAACATCCGCGAGAGCGTCGAGATCCCCGTCGTCCCCCGCGCGGAGGACTGAAGAAGAACCCGAGACGAGGGCGACGAGCGCAGCGAAGTCGCCGCCCCGCGCCCGCCGCCCCAGAGGCGACGAGCGAAGCGAAGTCGCTGGACGAGCGCCCCGCAGGCGACGAGCGCAGCGAAGTCGCCGCACGAACACGGAAGGCGACGAGCGAAGCGAGGTCGCCGCACGCGCCATCCCCCCGGGTTCGATCCCGCGGCAGCGGGCGGCCAGCTCGCGCGCAGCGCGAGCGCGAGCCGCAGGGCCCCCAGCGCCCCGTCGCTGGGGTCGCGGCGCGAGCGCGAAGCGCGACGCGCCGGCGGAGTCGGGAGG
>Ga0310345_10000490_pt1 | contig 58588 bp, 55 predicted proteins | sample HC15DNA20500_MG_FD_204667 | JGI IMG/M metagenome (GOLD analysis project Ga0310345, IMG submission 204667) | Marine microbial communities from station ALOHA, North Pacific Subtropical Gyre - HC15-DNA-20-500_MG | ecosystem: Environmental > Aquatic > Marine > Oceanic | place: Pacific Ocean: North...
AAACTGTCGCGCCTGAAGGCCGAGCCAGCACTGGAGGAACTGGCACTGGTGAAGAAAGGCAGCCGACTGTCGGTGATGCCGGTGAGCGACAGCGAGTGGATGGCGATTCTGGCGATGCGCTGACTACTGGATGATCAGGTTGTTGAACAGCAGATCATCGACAAGCGGTTTGCCTTCTTCCTGTTCGAGCACCTCACGCACCTGCTTCAACGCTTCCTGACGCAGCTGCTCCTTCGCTTCAGGACCACTCAGAGTCTGGTCGGTCTGCTGCGAGAAGAGCATTACCAGCTGGTGGCGGATCAGCGGTTCATGATGTTTGACCCGATCTTCGACCTCCTTGCTGGAGATGCGCAACGCGACATCGGCCTTGTAGTACTTGAGTCGCTCGCCGGAGCCATAGTTACCCACTATCGCAGGCGTCAGCGCGTAATAGAGGGTCTGGGGAGCAGCGGACTCTTCGGCGGACTCATTGGCTTGAACAGCCCCGGCGAATGCCAGGCAGAAAAACATCGATAGTAGGTATCTCACGCTGCGACTCCAGGAAGAAACTGCGCCAGCATAACCAGTCGCAGCACAACGCCCAAGTCGTTGCACTATCGCCTGGCACTTATACGTCGCCATTACAGCGAACGATGCTGATTGCCTCGCCACGCAGCGCTCCTAGACTGGATAGTCCTGAGCAGTCGAGCCATCCATCGTCGGGCGGCAAGCGTCCGACCAGTCGAACAAGGAAAAGCGATGAAAGCCGTCCTGTGCAAAAGCTTCGGCCCGCCCGAAAGCCTGGTTGTCGAAGATGCCCCCACCCCTCAGATCAAGCCGAGCGAGATCCTGCTCGACGTGCATGCCGCCGGGGTGAATTTCCCTGACACGCTGATGATCGAGGGCAAGTACCAGTTCAAGCCGCCGTTCCCGTTCTCGCCAGGCGGCGAGGCGGCCGGCGTGATTGCCGCTGTCGGTGAGAAGGTCAGCCACCTCAAGGTCGGCGACCGGGTCATGGCGTTGACCGGCTGGGGCAGCTTCGCCGAGCAGGTTGCGGTCGCCAGCAGCAACGCACTGCCGATTCCGCCAAGCATGGACTTCGAGACCGCTGCCGCCTTCAGCATGACCTACGGCACCTCGATGCACGCGCTCAAGCAGCGCGCCAATCTGCAGCCGGGTGAAACCCTGCTGGTGCTCGGCGCCTCTGGTGGCGTCGGGCTGGCTGCCGTCGAGATCGGCAAGGCCATGGGCGCCCGGGTGATCGCCGCAGCCTCGAGCGCCGAGAAGCTGGAGGTGGCGAAGAATGCCGGCGCCGACGAGCTGATCAACTACAACGAAGTGAGCCTGAAGGAGCGCCTGAAGGAACTTACCGGCGGTCAGGGCGTGGATGTGATCTACGACCCGGTGGGCGGCAAGCTGTTCGAGGAAGCCTTCCGCAGCATCGCCTGGAACGGTCGCATGCTGGTGATCGGCTTTGCCGCCGGCGGCGATATCCCGGCGTTGCCGGCCAACCTGCCGCTGCTCAAGGGTGCGGCACTGATCGGCGTATTCTGGGGCGCCTTCGCCCAACGTCAGCCGCAGGACAACGCCGCTAATTTCCGCCAGCTGTTCGCCTGGCACGCCCAAGGCAAGCTCAAGCCGCTGGTGTCGCAACGTTTCCCACTAGAGCAGACTGGCCAAGCGATCGCCACGCTGGGTCAGCGCAAAGCGGTCGGCAAGCTGGTGGTGCAGGTGCGCTGACGCGCAGAGGGGAATGCAGGAAGCGTCAGACGCTTCCTGCATGATCCACATGGATCAGTGGGCAGTGCTGGGGGCCTCACCGGCACCTTGCATGCGCGCCATTTCCTGGGCGTAGAGCGCGTCGAAGTTCACCGGAGCCAGCATCAGCGCCGGGAACGAACCGCGGGTCACCAGGCTGTCCAGCGCCTCACGGGCGTACGGGAAGAGGATGTTCGGGCAGAACGCACCGAGCGTGTGGCTCATGGCTGCCGCTTCCAAGCCCTTGATCAGGAAGATTCCGGCCTGCTGCACTTCGGCGATGAAGGCCACTTCTTCGCCGGTCTTCACCGTCACCGAAAGGGTCAGCACGACTTCATGGAAGTCACCCTCAAGCGCCTTCTGCTTGGTGTTCAGATCCAGCGCGACACTCGGATTCCATTCCTGACGGAAAATCTCCGGGCTCTTCGGCGCCTCGAAGGACAGGTCGCGGACGTAGATGCGCTGCAGGGAGAACTGCGCGCCCTGTTCGTTCTGCGACGCTGCGCCGCCGTTGTTAGCTTGTTCGGTCATTTCTGCAACCTTCTATCCAGTTGTGCGTGTCGTTTGAATTGTTCGCGCACCCGCGTGTCGGCCTCAGGCCTGCAGCAACGGGTCGAGACGTCCGCCGCGCTCCAGCACGTGCAGCTCGTCGCAGCCGCCGACGTGTTTATCGCCGATCCATATCTGCGGTACCGAGGTACGCCCGGCCTTGCTGGCCATCTCGGCGCGCAGAGAGGGATTGCCATCCACGGGAATCTCCTCGTAGGTGACACCCTTGCGATCGAGCAGCGCCTTGGCGCGGATGCAGAACGGGCACCAGGCGGTGGTATAGATGACGACCTTGGGCATGATTACTTGACCACTGGCAGATTGTCGCCGCGCCAGCTGGAAATCCCTCCCGACAGCTTGGCGGCAGTGAAGCCTGCCTTCTGCAGCTCACGGCAGGCCGTTCCGGCGTGCTGACCCATGGCATCGACCACGATGATGGTCTTGGCCTTGTGCTTTTCCAGCTCGCCTGTGCGGCTGACCAGCTTGTCGTAGGGAATGTTCAATGCATCGACGATATGGCCGGCATCGAACTCCTTCTTGACGCGCACGTCCAACACGACGCCCTCGCCACTGTTGACCAGCGCCGTCAGTTCACGATTGCTCAGGCTCTTGCCACCCTTGCGTGTCTCGGTGATGAACAGAAGGATCAACAGCGCCACGAAAAGGCTGCTGAGTACATAGTGGTTAGAGACAAATTCAATCAGGTTAGCGAGCATCAACGGGTACCCGGGCGATAAAATGCGGGCCAGTATACACAGCCCCTTCTACCGGCTGAACCCTGACGACTCGTGACCTCGCCACGGCCAGCCAGTAGACTGGCCGCCCTTTTCCGCCCCCGTGCAAGGAGCCCGAAAGCATGCCTGTCGCCCCTACCGCCGCGCCCAAACCCCTGGTACTGATCATTCTCGATGGCTTCGGGCACAGCGACAGCCCCGAGTTCAACGCCATCCATGCCGCGCGCAAGCCGGTCTATGACCGTCTGCTGGCCAGCCAACCGCATGGACTGATCTCCGGCAGCGGCATGGATGTGGGCCTGCCGGACGGGCAGATGGGCAATTCCGAGGTCGGCCACATGAACCTTGGCGCAGGCCGGGTGGTGTATCAGGACTTCACCCGGGTGACCAAGGCGATCCGCGACGGTGAGTTCTTCGCCAACCCGACCATCTGCGCCGCCGTCGACAAGGCCGCAGGGGCCGGCAAGGCGGTGCACATCCTCGGCCTGCTTTCCGACGGTGGCGTGCACAGCCATCAGGACCATCTGGTGGCCATGGCGGAACTGGCAGCACAACGCGGCGCCGAGAAGATTTACCTGCATGCCTTCCTCGACGGCCGCGACACCCCGCCGAAGAGCGCGCAAAGCTCCATCGAGCTGCTCCAGGCCACCTTTACCCGCCTGGGCAAGGGCCGTATCGCCAGCCTGATCGGCCGTTACTTCGCCATGGATCGCGACAACCGCTGGGACCGCGTGCAGCAGGCCTACGAGTTGATCGTCGAGGGCAAGGCCGAATACCGCTCCGACTACGCCGTGGACGGCCTGATCGCGGCCTACGAGCGCGGTGAAAGCGACGAGTTCGTCAAGGCCACCAGCATTGGCGAGCCGGCGCGCGTCGAGGATGGTGACGCCGTGGTGTTCATGAACTTCCGCGCCGACCGCGCCCGCGAGCTGACCCGCTGCTTCGTCGAGCCCGGTTTCAGCGAGTTCCCGCGGGCCCGCGTGCCGCAGCTGGCCGGTTTCGTCATGCTCACCCAGTACGCCGCGAGCATTCCGGCGCCCGCTGCCTTCGCCCCGGAAGCGTTGACCAACGTGCTCGGCGAATACCTGGCCAACAACGGCAAGACCCAGCTGCGCATCGCCGAAACCGAGAAGTACGCCCACGTCACCTTCTTCTTCTCCGGCGGCCGCGAAGAGCCCTTCCCGGGAGAGGAACGAATTCTGATCCCATCGCCTCAGGTCGCCACTTACGATCTGAAGCCCGAGATGAGCGCGCCGGAGGTCACCGACCGCATCGTCGATGCCATCGAGAACCAGCGCTACGACGTCATCATCGTCAACTACGCCAACGGCGACATGGTCGGCCATACCGGCGTGTTCGAAGCGGCGGTCAAGGCGGTGGAATGCCTGGACAGCTGCGTCGGGCGCATCGTCGAGGCGCTGGACAAGGTCGGCGGCGAAGCGCTGCTGACCGCCGACCACGGCAATGTCGAACAGATGGAAGACGCCATGACCGGGCAGGCGCACACCGCGCACACCTGCGAACCGGTACCCTTCATCTATATCGGCAAGCGCAACGTCTCGATCCGCGAAGGCGGCGTGCTGGCCGATGTCGCGCCGACCATGCTGACTCTGCTGGGCATGCCGGTACCGCAGGAAATGACCGGCCGCTCGATCGTCGAACTCAACTGACGGGCGTTAGCGGGATGCGGGGGCGCCAGCCTTCGCTTCCCGCGACGGGACTCAAGCTTCCCGTCCGCTTTTTAGGCATACTACGCCGGTCATGACCCTCGGTTGACAGCCTTCCATGCCCCGTACATTCCTCGCCCTCGCCTTTCTCTGCCTGCTCGGCCCGGCCGTGGCGGACGAGCGCGCCGCCGCAAGGCAGCAGATCGAAGCCGCCCGCCAGGACATTGCCGAACTGCAGAAGCTGCTCAAGCAGATCGAGCAGGAGAAGTCCGGCGTCCAGAAACAGCTGCAGACCACCGAAAGCGAGATGGGCCAGCTGGAGAAGCAGGTCGATAGCCTGCAACAGGAGATCGACCGCAGCGAGGCCGAGCTGGAGCGCCTGAACGAGGAGAAGGCCACCCTCGAAGGCGCTCGCCTGGAGCAGCAGCGGCTGATCGGCCTGCAGGCCCGCGCCGCCTACCAGAACGGCCGCCAGGAATATCTCAAGCTGTTGCTCAACCAGCAGAACCCGGAAAAATTCAGCCGCACCCTCACTTATTACGACTATCTGAACAAGGCCCGTCTCGAGCAGCTCGACAGCTTCAACGAGACCCTGCGCCAGCTGGCCAACGTCGAGGCCGACATCGAAGCGCAGCAGAACCTGCTCGCCGAGAAGAAGGACGGCCTGCTGGAGCGGCGCAACCAGCTCGCCGAGGTGCGCAAGGAGCGTCAGCAGACCCTGGCCAAGCTCAACAGCGACCTGTCCACCCGTGAACGCAAGCTGCAGGCGCGTCGGCAGGAACAGGCGCAGTTCGAGCGCGTGCTCAAGACCATTGAAGAAACCCTCGCACGACAGGCTCGCGAAGCCGAAGAGGCCCGCCAGCGCGAACTGCTGGCCGAGCGCCAGCGACAGCAGCAACGCCAGGCCGGCAGCGCAGCGCCAAGCGGTCCGATGGTTTCCAGCGCCGGCAGCAGTTTCGGCGGGCCATTCGCCCAGGCGAAGGGCAAGTTGCCGTGGCCGGTCGACGGACGTCTCGTCGCCCGCTACGGCACTCCGCGCGGCGGCGACGCTCGAACCAAATGGGACGGCGTACTGATCGGCGCCAGTGCAGGCACACAGGTTCGTGCCGTGCATGGCGGTCGGGTGGTCTTCGCTGACTGGTTGCGTGGCGCCGGCCTGCTGGTAATTCTCGACCATGGCAACGGCTACCTGAGCTTGTACGGCCACAACCAGAGCCTGCTGCGCGACGCCGGCGAGATCGTCAAGGCCGGCGACCCGATCGCCACCGTTGGCACCAGCGGCGGCCAGGAAACCGCCGCACTGTATTTCGCCATTCGTCAGCAGGGCCGCCCCAGCGATCCTGCCCAATGGTGCCGCACGCAAGGCTAGTTGAGGGCGGATTCGGCCCTACCGAGCCGCCCCACTTGCCTAGCGTGCCCTCTCATTACTGGAGTTCGACATGTTGCACCTGCGCCGTTTCGCCCGCCCCTCCACGCTCGCCCTGGCTATCCTGCTGGGCATGCAAGGCGGTGCCTGGGCCCAGCAGCCTCCGGCGGAAGCGGCTGCGGTACCGAGCTCCAAAGCGCCGCTACCGCTGGATGAACTGCGCACCTTCGCCGAAGTGCTGGACCGCATCAAGGCCGCCTATGTCGAGCCGGTAGATGACAAGACGCTGCTGGAAAATGCCATCAAGGGCATGCTCAGCAACCTCGATCCGCACTCGGCCTATCTCGAGCCCGACGCCTTCGCCGAACTGCAGGAAAGTACCAGCGGCGAATTCGGTGGCCTGGGCATCGAGGTCGGCATGGAAGACGGCTTCATCAAGGTGGTGTCGCCGATCGACGATACCCCGGCCTCCAAGGCCGGCATCGAAGCGGGTGATTTGATCGTCAAGATCGATGGCCAGCCGACCAAGGGGCTGTCGATGATGGACGCCATCGGCAAGATGCGCGGCAAGCCCGGCAGCACGATCAGCCTGACGCTGGTACGTGAGGGCGGTCAGCCGTTCGACGTCAAGTTGACCCGCGCGGTGATCAAGGTGCGCAGCGTCAAGAGCCAGATGCTGGAGCCCGGCTACGGTTACCTGCGCATCACCCAGTTCCAGGTCAACTCCGGCGAGGAAGTCGGCAAGGCCCTGGCCCGGCTGAAGAAGGACAACGGCGGCAAGAAGCTCAACGGCCTGGTGCTCGACTTGCGCAACAACCCGGGTGGCGTGCTGCAGGCGGCGGTGGAGATTTCCGACCACTTCCTCACCAAGGGCCTGATCGTCTACACCAAGGGCCGCATCGCCAATTCCGAGCTGCGCTTCAACGCCGATGCAGGCGATGCCAGCGAAGGGGTACCGCTGGTGGTACTGATCAATGGCGGCAGTGCTTCGGCCTCGGAAATCGTTGCCGGCGCCTTGCAGGATCACAAGCGTGGCGTGGTAATGGGCACCGACAGCTTTGGCAAGGGTTCGGTGCAGACCGTGCTGCCGCTGAATAACGACCGCGCGCTGAAACTGACCACAGCGCTGTACTACACCCCCAACGGCCGCTCGATCCAGGCCCAGGGCATCGAGCCCGACATCAAGGTCGAACGCGCCAAGCTGACCCGTGAACAGGCTGCCGAAGGCCTTCGCGAGGCCGATCTCGCCGGGCATCTGGGCAATGGCAATGGCGGGCCGGACCGCCCCACCAGCACGCAGATCGCCAGTGATTCGCCGCGCCCGCAGGATGACGACTACCAACTCGGCCAGGCGCTGAATCTGCTCAAGGGATTGAATCTCACCCGCGGGCAATGAGCATGCCCGCCTGGGCAGCGGGCCTGGCACTGGTGCTGGCAGTATTCAGCCAGGCCGTGCTCGGCCGCGACGTCATACACGAGCATGAGCCCCGACCCAGGCTGACCCTGGTCATCGACGACCTCGGCCAGAACCCCGCGCGCGATCGTCGTGTGCTGGAGCTGCCGGGGCCGGTCGCACTGGCGATCCTGCCGGACACCCGCCACGCTGCCGCATTGGCCGAACAGGCCCATAGCGCCGGCAAGACGGTCATGCTGCATATGCCGATGGCGCCTGCCCAAGGCCGTTTCGCCTGGCTCCCCCGTCTGCCCCACGACGAGCTGGCGCGCCGCCTCGACGCAGCCCTTGAAGCGGTGCCGCATGCCAGCGGACTGAACAACCACATGGGCAGCGCCATGACCGATCAGACACAGGCCATGACCTGGCTGATGGGCGAACTGCAGCGCCGCCACCTGTTCTTTCTCGACAGCCGTACCAGCCCGCGCACCGTGGCCGCCGCCAGTGCCCAACGCACGGCGCTGGCGAGCCTATCGCGGGACATCTTTCTCGATGACGATCCCTCACCGTCCGCGGTAGCCGAACGCTTTCACGCGGCAGTGGCACTGGCCCGCAAGCAGGGCTCGGTCGTCATCATCGGTCATCCCCACGAGAGTACGCTGGCCGTGCTCGAACGCGAACTGCCACGCCTGGCCGCACAGGGCATCGACTGGGTAGACGTCGGCCAGATGATTGCCACGCGCAGCAACCGGGCGATGGCCGCCCACGGCCGTGGCGGCATCTATCGCTGAGCATCAGAGATAGCGCTGGAGCATCCTGTCCACCGTGCCATCGGCGCGCATCGCGTCCAGCGCCCGCTGCAGACGCTCGACCACCTCGTCCGGCGTCGCCCGGTTGAGCGCCAGGAACAATCGCGCCTCATTGAAACGCAGCACCGGCTTCAGACCGGTGACGCCTTCCTGCTTGGCCAGATAGGGGCCGACCGGATCGGCGGTGGCCCAGACGTCGATCTGCCCCTTGAGCAGCTTGCCGATGTTCTCCTGGTCGCGCAGCGAATTGATCGGTGCCAGGCCCTTGCCCTCCAGGTGCTGGCTGACCGCGTCGTTCTTGTAGGCACCAATGCGCAGGTCGCGTGCCTGCTCCAACCCGGTCAGGCGCAGAGGACTGTCGGCGGGCGCCAGCAGCACCCAGCTGATGCTTGCCAGCGGCCCGACCCATTTGAACTGCGGCTCGCGCTCGCGGTAAAGGTGGTGGAGAACAGCCCCTGATCCGGCTGTTGCAGCACCTGCTTGTAGATGCGATCCCAGGGAAAGCGCAGGGTCAGCTCGTAGCGGATGTCCGCGCGGTGGAACATCTCGCGCACGATGTCCGCGTTGATGCCGTGAATGCGCGCGTCGGCCGCGTAGTTCTTGCCGTCCTCGGCCATGTTGAATGGTGGAAAATTCTCGGTCAGCAGCACGACTCGGTAATCGTCAGGCAGCGCGGCGTGCGCGTGAGCACAGAGCAGCAGCAAGACGACGGCAATGATTCGCTTGAACATCGATCGCTCCCTTTTCTCGATTCCCTGGCCCGCCCCTCCGCGAGCCAGAGCCGGGGTCGATCCAAAGCAAGATGCGAACCAGCGAAGCGGCACGGCGCCAGGGCTAAGCGCCTGCTGAAACGGGGAAGCGTGCATGCGCCAGGACGGCGCGAGGAAGTGGATCAGCGCACCCTGCTGGCGCACCGCCACCATCAAGAAAGTCGGCGCAGGAGATGCGCCGACCAAGGAGACTTAGAGGTAACGCGCGTTGATCTCGTCGATCACACCTTCGCTGCGCATCTGGTCGAGCGCCTTCTGCAGCTTCTGCACCGTCTCGTCGGCGACCTGCTTGTTCAGCGCCAGGTAGAGTTCGGCACTGTCGAAGCGCAGCACGCGCTTGAGCCCGGTCACGCCTTCCTGGCGCGCCAGGTAGCGGCCGGCGGGATCGCCGGTGGCCCACAGGTCGATCTTGCCGTCGAGCAGCTTCTTCACGTTTTCCTGATCGCGCAGGGCGAGCTGCGGCTGCAGTCCCTGACCGTCCAGGTGTTCGGCGATGGCGTCACCCTTGTAGGCGCCGATGTTGTACTGGCGCGCCTGATCCAGGCTGGTCAGATTGATCGGGCTGTCGCCACGGGCCAGCAGCACCCAGTCGTCCGGACCGATGGGTCCGACCCACTTGAACAGCTCCTCACGCTCGGGCAGCCGCGCGGTGACGAAAACGCCGTAGTTAGGCTGCTCCAGCGCCATGCCGTAGATGCGCTCCTAGGGAAAACGCAGCGTCAGGGTGTAGTCGACACCGGCGCGCTTGAACATCTCGCGCACGATGTCCGCAGCGATGCCGCTGATGTTTTCATCGCGGGCGAAGTTCTTGCCGTCGGCCGCCATGTTGTAGGGCGGAAAGTTCTCCGTCAGCAGGTCGATCTTCGCCGGTTCCTGGGCATGGGCCAGCGAGGCGCCGAGCAGCAGCGCACTGGCAATGGAGGCGATGGTCTTGAGCATGAGAAATCTCCTGATTGTTCGCCCGCGACTGCGGCGGGCGTGTCCTTGTCTCGGGCATTAAGCCTTATTCAGATGCACGTCGGGATCAACGCATCACGATGCCGCGGGCGGCCAGGTAGGCCTTGGCTTCCGGAACGGTGTATTCGCCGAAATGAAAGATACTCGCGGCCAGCACCGCATCGGCCTTGCCTTCGAGGATGCCATCGGCCAGGTGCTGCAGATTACCGACGCCACCGGAGGCGATCACCGGGATGCACAGCGCTTCGCTGATGGCGCGGGTGACGCCCAGGTCGTAGCCGCTCTTCACGCCGTCCTGGTCCATGCTGGTCAGCAGGATCTCGCCGGCACCGAGGTCTTCCATCTTCTTTGCCCAGGCCACTGCATCCAGGCCGGTGGGCTTGCGCCCACCATGAGTGAAGATTTCCCAGCGACCCGGCTCGCCCGGCGCGGAGACCTTCTTGGCGTCGATGGCGACCACGATGCACTGCGAGCCGAAGCGATCCGCAGCCTCGCCGACGAAGTCCGGGTTGAACACCGCAGCGGTGTTGATCGAGACCTTGTCGGCGCCCGCATTGAGCAGGTTGCGGATGTCCTGCACGCTGCGCACGCCGCCGCCCACGGTCAGCGGGATGAATACCTGGCTGGCCATGCGCTCGACGGTGTGCAGGGTGGTATCGCGGTTGTCGACGCTGGCGGTGATGTCGAGGAAGGTGATCTCGTCGGCGCCCTGCTCGTCGTAGCGGCGGGCAATTTCCACCGGGTCGCCGGCGTCGCGGATGTTCTCGAACTGGACGCCCTTGACCACGCGGCCGTTGTCCACGTCGAGGCAGGGAATGATGCGTTTGGCCAGCGCCATGGTCGATCTCTCTCGTAAGGAGGACATCCGCGCAGCGTTGTCCACCGGGTCACCGAATGCACGGTGGACAAGCGAAGCGTTGTCCACCCTACGGCTTACTCGTCCTTCTGTGTGCAGGATGGATCTCGCTTCACCGATCCACCGCAGTTCAGCGAATCACTCGTCCTTGTACTTCAGGTCGCAGAGCGCCTGCGCCTCGGCGACATCCAGCGTGCCTTCGTAGATCGCCCGGCCGGTGATGGCACCGATGATGCCCGGGGTGTTGGTATCGAGCAGCTTCTGGATGTCGCCGATGTTGTGGATGCCGCCGGAAGCGATCACCGGGATGCGGCTGGCATTGGCCAGGGCCACGGTAGCCTCGACGTTGCAGCCTTGCATCATGCCGTCCTTGGCGATGTCGGTGTAGACGATCGCCGAGACGCCATCGGCCTCGAAACGGCGCGCCAGATCCACCGCCTGCACGCTGGAGACTTCCGCCCAGCCATCGGTGGCGACGAAGCCGTCCTTGGCGTCCAGGCCGACGATCACCTTGCCCGGGAAGGCGCGGCAGGCCTCGCTGACGAATTCCGGTTCCTTGACCGCCTTGGTACCGATGATCACGTAGCTGACGCCGGCGCGCACGTAGTGCTCGATGGTTTCCAGGGTACGGATGCCGCCGCCGATCTGGATCGGCAGGTCCGGGTAGCGCTTGGCAATGGCGGTGACCACTTCGCCGTTGACCGGCTGGCCTTCGAAGGCGCCGTTGAGGTCGACCAGATGCAGGCGGCGGCAGCCGGCCTGGACCCACTTGGCAGCCATGGCCACCGGGTCATCGGAAAACACCGTGGCGTCGTCCATCAGGCCCTGGCGCAGACGTACGCAGGCGCCGTCCTTGAGATCGATAGCGGGGATAATCAGCATGGCTTGAACCTGTTCAAATCAAGTGTCGGTTAAAGGTCAGCTCTTCTCGAGCGCCCACAAGTCGCTTTCGATGCTCTCGAACCGTTCCTTCAGGTGGCTCTGCACGTCGAAGATCGCCTTGTTGTAGTACAGCGGCGCGATTTCCCGGGCGAACAGATCGAGCACTTCCTGCGCCTCGAACGAGCCCAGCTCGAGTTCGAACCGCTCTTGCAGAAAGCGCTTGATGACCTGTTGCGCCGCCTGCTCCTGAGCGGCATCCAGCGTCAGGACCGGCGGCTTGAGCTTGGCCCGGCTCATTTACCAGCGGCCATCCCAGGCGGCGAAGTTCTGCAGCAGCTGCAGGCCGTGGGTGTGGCTCTTCTCCGGGTGGAACTGCACGGCGAAGCGCGAGCCATCGGCCAGCGCCGCAGCGAAGTCCTTGCCGTAATGGCCGCGACCGACCACCTGGCGCGGATTGCCGGCTTCGATGTAGTAGCTGTGCACGAAATAGAAGCGCCCATTGTCCGGAATCGCGTGCCAGAGCGGGTGGTCGACCACCTGCTTGACCTCGTTCCAGCCCATGTGCGGCACCTTCAGGTGCTCGCCGTCCTCGTGCAGGTCCTTGCCGAAGAAGCGCACCTGGCCGGGGAACAGGCCGATACAGTCGACGCCTTCGTTCTCCTCGCTGCGTTCCATCAGCGCCTGCATGCCGACGCAGATACCGAGGAACGGGCGATCCTGGCTGACTTCGCGAACCAGTTCATCGAAGCCCAGCCGGCGGATCTCGGCCATGCAGTCGCGAATCGCGCCGACACCGGGAAACACCACGCGGTCGGCCTCACGAATGACCTGCGCATCGCTGGTCACCAGCACCCTGCCGGCGCCGACGTGCTCGAGGGCCTTGGCCACCGAGTGCAGGTTGCCCATGCCGTAGTCGATGACGGCGACGGTCTGCATCACAGGCACCCTTTGGTGGACGGCATCTGCCCGGCCATGCGCGGATCGAGCTCGACAGCCATGCGCAGCGCGCGACCGAAGGCCTTGAACACGGTTTCGATCTGGTGGTGGGTGTTGGTGCCGCGCAGGTTGTCGATGTGCAGGGTCACCAGGGCGTGATTGACGAAGCCCTGGAAGAATTCCTGGAACAGGTCGACGTCGAACTTGCCGACCACCGCGCGGGTGTAGGGCACGTTCATGGTCAGCCCGGGACGCCCGGAGAAGTCGATCACCACGCGCGACAGCGCCTCGTCCAGCGGCACGTAGGAATGCCCGTAGCGGGTCATGCCCTTCTTGTCGCCGATGGCCTTGGCGAAGGCCTGGCCGAGGGTAATGCCGACGTCCTCGACGGTGTGGTGGTCATCGATGTGCAGGTCGCCGTTGCACTCGATATCCAGGTCGATCAGCCCGTGACGGGCGATCTGGTCGAGCATGTGCTCGAGGAAGGGCACGCCGATGGCGAAGCGCGCCTTGCCGGTGCCATCCAGATTGATGGTGACCTTGACCTGGGTTTCCAGGGTGTTGCGCTCTACGTAAGCCGTACGTTCGGACATCAACAGCTCCGCTGATCGTGGGCGAAAAGGGGCACATTATAGGCGCAAACGCCGCAGCACGGATACGCGCCGGGCTTACTGGACTGCATCTTGCAGGAACCTGCACGTCAACCCGCGGAGGTGCCGCCCATGCACGGACGGAAAATGCCTGCGACCCTGCGCTTCATGCTGGCGTCCCGGCGCAGCGAACTGCTCGGCCTGGAAGACCTGGCGCGCACCTGCGAACTGGTCACCCGCATCAGCCAGCTGGTGCACGCGCTGCAGAAGGAGCGCGGCTACTCGAACATCTACCTCAGCGGCAACGCCGCCCATCAGCGTCAGCAGCTGGACGTGCTCAGCCTGGAAGCCGAGGCGCTGGAGCGCGACGTGCGCCTGGATCTGGATCGCATCGATCTGGACGCCGTCAGCAGTGCCGACAAGACCCGCCTGTTCACCCGCATCGCCTATGCCCTGCACAGCCTCGACGAGTTGCCCGCATTACGCCGGCGCATCCGCGAGCACGCCATCGGCATGCAGGACGCCACGGCGACACTGGTGCGGCTGATCGGCGGGCTGCTGGCGGTGGTGTTCGAAGCGGCCGACACCGCCGCCGACCCGGACATCACGCGCTGCCTGGTGGCACTGTTCAATTTCATGCAGGGCAAGGAACTGGCCGGCCAGGAGCGCGCGCTAGGTGTGGTCGGCTTCGCCAGCGGCTATTTCCGTGCGGACATGCTGGAGCGCCTGGAGCACCTGCTCGAAGGCCAGGAGCGCTGCTTCGCCACCTTCAGCCGCTTCGCCAGCCCGGCGGCGCAAACGCTATGGCAAGCGCTGTGCGCCAGCGAGACGAACATCAACGCCTGCCGCCTGCGTGACATCGCCCGCCGTACCAGCCCCGGCGCGGCGGTCGAACCGCAGCTGTGCGAGCTCTGGTTCGAGCTGCACACGCAACGCATCGATGCGATGAAGCAGGTCGAGACGCGCCTGGAGCAGGATCTTTTGCAACAGTGCCGATACAGCATCGAGCGCATCCGCAAGGACCTGCAGAGCCACCGAAAGCTGCTCGACGGCATCGCCGACATGCACGCCGCCGCCGAGCAGGCCAAGCTGTTCAGTGTGCAGGCCAGCGATCTCGACGCGCCGCCGCCGGACGGCATGACAGCGATGGTGGCGCGCTCGACCCTGGAGCTGCTGCTGACCCAGAGCGTACGCCTGCAGGGCCTCAATGAAGAATTGCGCGAGGCGCGTCAGGCGCTGGACGAGCGCAAACAGGTGGAGCGGGCCAAGCAGCAGCTCATGCGCCAGCAGGGCTTCTCCGAAGGCGAGGCCTACAGCTGGCTGCGTCAGGCAGCAATGAATCAGGGCCTGCGCCTGGAGGAGGTCGCCCAGCGCCTGCTGTCACTGGCACAGCCGGCGGCCGAGCGCGCCCCTGCGCGCACCCTGGGCCAGCGTTCCAGGCACTGAAAACAGGCACGCCGCGCCATCGGACCAGCCTCCCTGCCCCTCGAATGTGCATGCGCAGCCAGCCCCGCTGAATCGCCACGCACAACTCATCTCGAGCGCACCAATCACCGAGCTGGTCGCGGCCTGTCTGTGGCGCCGTCGCAAGTGCTTGATTTGGCGGAAGCCACCAGGCGATTCGATCCCGCGCCCGGACCCGCCCGGTGCGGCCCGAGCAGTTCTGGCACAGCTTTCGCAAAGACCAGGCAAGGCCGGATCCTTCGGCTTTCACAACTCCTCATCAGGACAACGGTGTCCACGCTCTCCGGCTTCAGCCGGGCGGTGTGGCGCCGTTTTTTTTCGCCCAAAGGAAAACGGACCATGACCGACAAGCCGAATAACGACCAGCCCAGCAGCGTAACGCTGGCCTCGCGCCGCAGCTTTCTCAAGCATTCGATCATCGCCGCCAGCGGCGTCGCCCTGTTCGGCGGCATGTCCCTAGGCATGCGTTCGGCCGCCTGGGCCGCGGGCGGTGACGTGGAAACCACCAAGGCCAAGCTTGGCTTCATCGCCCTGACCGACGCCGCGCCGTTGTTCGTCGCCGCCGAGAAGGGCTTCTTCGCCAAGTACGGTATGACCGAGGTCGAGGTGCTCAAGCAGTCGTCCTGGGGCACCACCCGCGACAACCTGGTGCTCGGCTCGGCGAAGAACGGCATCGACGGCGCGCACATCCTCACACCGATGCCCTACCTGATCAGCGCCGGCATCGTCACGCCGAACAACCAGCCGGTGCCCATGTCGATCCTGGCGCGGCTCAACCTGGCCGGGCAGTGCATCTCGGTGGGCGAGGAGTATCGCGATCTGAAGATCGGCCTCGACAGCACGGCGTTCAAGGCGGCGTTGGAGGCGAAGAAGGCTGGCGGCAAGAAGGTCAGCGCCGCGATGACCTTTCCCGGCGGCACCCATGATCTGTGGATGCGTTACTGGCTGGCGGCCGGCGGCATCGACCCGAACGCCGACATCAACACCATCGTCGTGCCGCCGGCACAGATGGTCGCCAACATGAAGGTCGGCAGCATGGACACCTTCTGCGTCTGCGAGCCGTGGAACGCCCAGCTGATCAACCAGAAGATCGGCTACACCGCCAACACCACCGGCGAGCTGTGGCACAACCATCCAGAGAAGGCCTTCGCCCTGCGCAGCGACTACGTGGCGGCCAACCCCAACGCGGCCAAGGCGCTGACCATGGCAATCATGGAAGCCCAACAGTTCTGCGAGAAGGCCGAGAACAAGGAAGAAGTGGCGAAGATCTGCTCGCAACGCAAGTGGATCGGCGCGCCCTACAAGGACATCGTCGACCGCATGAAGGGCAACTTCGCCTACGGCACCGGCAAGGTCATCGAGAACCATCCCGAGCAGATGCGCTACTGGGACGACCACGCCTCCTATCCGTTCCAGAGCCACGACCTCTGGTTCCTCACCGAGAACAAGCGCTGGGGTTACCTGCCGGCCGACTTCGACAGCCAGGCGCTGATCGCCAAGGTCAACCGCGAAGACATCTGGCGCGCCGCAGCCGGCGAGCTGAGCCTGCCCGCCGAGCTGATCCCGACCTCCACCTCCCGCGGCGTGGAGAAGTTCTTCGACGGCAAGCTGTTCGACCCCGAGAACCCGCAAGCCTACCTGGACAGCCTGACCATCAAGGCCATGGCCTGATAACCGCAACCCGCGAGGAAAAGCCCATGAATGCCAACGTCAAACTGCAGCCCGCCAGCACCGAGCCGGTGTCCATTGTCCGCCCATCCAGAGCCGCTGCCCTGATGCAGCGTAGCGGCCGCTACGCGGTGCAGCAGCTGGTGCCACCGCTGGTGATCCTGCTGGTGCTCGGGGTGATCTGGGAGATGCTCTGCTCCGGTGCCGATGCCGCGCTGCCACCGCCTTCGCAGGTGATCGCGGAAACCTGGGAGCTGATCGTCGATCCGTTCTACGACAACGGCGGCAATGACGTGGGCCTGGCCTGGCAACTGCTGGCCAGCCTCGAACGGGTGGCGGTCGGCTATCTGCTGGCGGTGGTCGCCGGGGTCGGCCTCGGCGTGCTGATCGGCCAGTCGGATTGGGCCATGCGCGGCCTCGATCCGATCTTCCAGGTGCTGCGCACCGTGCCGCCACTGGCCTGGCTGCCGCTGTCGCTGGCGGGCTTTCAGGACAGCCATCCCTCGGCGCTGTTCGTCATCTTCATCACCGCGATCTGGCCGATCATCATCAATACCGCGGTGGGCATCCGCAACATCCCGCAGGACTACCGCAACGTCGCCCAGGTGCTGCAGCTCAATGGCTTCGAATACTTCAAGACCATCATGCTGCCGGCTGCCGCGCCGTACATCTTCACCGGCCTGCGCATCGGCGTCGGCCTGTCGTGGCTGGCGATCATCGCCGCGGAGATGCTCATCGGCGGCGTCGGCATCGGCTTCTTCATCTGGGATGCGTGGAACGCCTCGCGCATCAGCGACATCATCCTCGCGCTCGTCTACATCGGCGTGGTCGGCTTCGTGCTCGATCGCCTGGTGGCCTTCGTCGGCCAGCGCATCACCCGCGGCATTCCGGCCAACTGAGGAACAACGCCATGAGCTATCTCTCCATCGAACACCTGGACAAGAGTTTCGTGCGCGGCAACCTCGCCTCGCAGGTGCTCAAGGACATCAACCTGAACATCGCCAAGGGCGAGTTCATCTCCATCATCGGCCACTCCGGCTGCGGCAAGTCGACGGTGCTGAACATCGTCGCCGGGCTGCTCGACCCCAGCCTCGGCGGCGTGATCCTCGACGGCAAGGAAGTCCGCGGTCCCGGCCCGGACCGCAGCATGGTGTTCCAGAACCACTCGCTGCTGCCCTGGCTGACCGTCTACGAGAACGTCGAAGTGGCGGTGAACAAGCTGTTCAAGCGCAGCATGGGCAAGCGCGAACGGCGCGACTGGATCGAGCACAACCTGGCGCTGGTGAACATGGGCCACGCGCTGAACAAGTATCCGCAGGAAATCTCCGGCGGCATGAAACAGCGCGTCGGCATCGCCCGCGCGCTGGCGATGAAGCCCAAGGTGCTGCTGCTCGACGAGCCGTTCGGCGCGCTGGATGCGCTGACCCGCGCGCACCTGCAGGACGAGGTGATGAAGATCCAGAAGGAGCTGGGCAACACCATGATGATGATCACTCACGATGTCGACGAGGCCGTGCTGCTCTCCGACCGGATCGTGATGATGACCAACGGCCCCTCGGCGACCATCGGCGAAATCCTCGAGGTGAAACTGCCGCGCCCGCGCGATCGCATCGCCCTGGCCGACGACCCCGAGTACAACCACTACCGCCGTGCTGTGCTGAGCTTTCTCCACGAGCGCCATCGCCTGCACTGAGCGCATGTGCCCACCGCCGCCGTCTCGTGCGCTGGCGGCGGTTCGGCGTATCCTTGCCGGCACTTCTGCTCAGCCGTCGCAAGGTCGCCATGCCCGTCTACGTCGAATCCGTCACCCAGCCCAGCCCGCAGGATTTAACCGATCTGGCGAAAATCTACGCCGACGCCCCCGAATGGCTGCTGACGCCCTATGCCAGCGCCGAAGCGCTGATCGAGGCGGCGCTGGCCGATGGCAGCCTGATCGCAGGCCGCTTCAATGACCGTCTGCTCGGCGCCGCCCTGCTGCGGCGCGGCGACGAAGCCTGGCGCCTGTCACACCTGTGCGTACGCAAGGTCACCCGTAAACGCGGCGTCGGCCGCCGCCTGCTGGAAGAAACCCAACGGCTGGCCAGTGAAGCCGGCAAGCCGTTGCGCCTTGCCGCACCCGCCGGTCATCTGGAAGCCAGCGCCCTGGCCGCGCGAACGCATCTGCCGCTGGATTCGCTCTAAGTCGCCCACGCGATATCCGCTGCGCCCTGCCTGATCCGCCGACGGGGCGCGCTTGCCGCCCCGCCGCGGCCATCTGTGGAACCCGCACCCGCAACGGCACTCCAACGCCGACCGCGTTCCCGACAAGTGCAGGCACGGGGCTATACTCGGCACTTTTCAGATCGCTCATCTACAAGGACTCGTCCATGAAATCGCTCGGCAAAATCCTGGGTCTGGTCTTTCTCGGGCTGTTGCTGATCGTCGTGGCGGCGGGCTTCGCCCTGACCCACCTATTCGATCCCAACGACTACAAGGACGAGATTCGCGACCTGGCGCGCAGCAAGGCCGGCCTCGAACTGGACATCAAAGGCGATATCGGCTGGAGCCTGTTTCCCTGGCTCGGCCTGGAGCTGCACGAAACCACCCTGGCCAGCGTGCAGACCCCCGAGCAGCCGTTCGCCGACCTGCGCATGCTCGGCCTGTCGGTGCGGGTAATGCCGCTGCTGAGCCGCGAAGTGCAGATGAGCGACATCACCGTCAACGGCCTCAACCTGACCCTGAGCCGTGACGAACAGGGCCGCGGCAACTGGGAGGGCGTCGGCCAGCCGGCCGCTCGCAGCGAACCGGCTGGCGAAACACCGAAAGCGGCCGAGCCGCAAGCCGAACAGCGCGAAGACGCACCGCCTGCGCGCAAGCCGCTCACCCTGGATATCGACAGCCTGACCGTCAGCGATGCGCGCGTGACCTACAGCGACGCCAAGACCGGCCAGCAATACAGCGCCGAAAGCATCGAGCTCACGACCGGCGCAATCCGTGAAGGCAGCCCGGTCCCGGTGAAGCTCAACGCCTTTTTCGGCAGCAACAAGCCGGTGATGCGCGCACGCACCGAACTGCAGGGCTCGCTGCGCTTCGACAACCAGCTCAAGCGCTACCAGTTCGAAGACATGCGCCTGTCCGGCGAGGCCTCCGGCGAACCGCTGCAGGGCCAGACCCTGACCTTCAGCGCCCAGGGCCAGCTGCTGGTCGATCTCGCCGCGCAAATCGCCGAATTGAACGGTCTCAAGTTCACCGCCAACCAGCTGCGCGGACTGGGTGAACTGAAGGCGCGCGACCTGGACAAGGAACCGAAGGTCAGCGGAGCGATGACTGTGGCGCAGTTCAACCTGCGCGAATTTCTACAGGGCACCGGCCAGCAGCTGCCGGCCATGACCGATGGCAATGCGCTGAGCAAGGCCGAACTGGTCAGTCGTCTGAGCGGTACGCCGAACAGCCTGGCGCTGGAAGAGCTGACCCTGAAACTCGACGACAGCACCTTCACCGGCCGCCTCGCCGTCAGCGACTTCGCCCGCCAGGCGCTACGCGTCGACCTCAAGGGCGACCGCTTCGATCTGGACCGCTACCTACCGCCGCCGAGCAAGGAACAGGCGGCCGAGGCAGCGCGCAAGAGCGAGGTCAAGAGCACCCAGGCCAGCGCGATCGGCAGCGGCACCACACCATTGCCCAACGCGCCGACCCAACAGGCCTGGAGCGAGGCCTCAGTGTTGCCGGTGGATCAGCTGCGCAAGCTCGACACCGAGATCAACCTGGCCATCGGCAGCCTGACCGCAATGAAGATCCCGCTGGACGGCTTCAACCTCAAGGCACGTACCCGCAACGGCCTGCTGACCCTGCAGGAAGTGCGCGGCGGACTGTATGGCGGCCGCCTGGACGGCTCGGCCAGCCTCGACGTGCGCCCGGCATTGCCATTACTGACCGTGCAGAACCGCTTCAATGGCGTGCCGGTCGAGCGCTTGCTGGAAAGCCAAGGTGAGGACGTGGTGGTCAAGGGGCTGCTCAACCTGGACGCCGACCTGCGTACCCAGGGCAACAGCGAGAAGGCCTGGATCGACAACCTCAACGGCAAGGTCGGCTTCATCATCGACAACGGCGTGCTGGTCGATGCCAACCTCGAACAGCAGCTCTGCCGCGCCATCGCCACGCTCAACCGCAAGCCGCTGACCAGCGAGCCACGCAGCAAGGACACGCCGTTCCGTGAACTCAAGGGCAACCTGACGCTGCGCAATGGCGTAGCCAGCAACCCCGACCTCAAGGCCAGCATCCCCGGGCTCACCGTCAATGGCAACGGCGATGTCGACCTGCGCGTGCTGGGCATGGACTATCGCGTCGGCATCGTCATCGAGGGCGACAAGGGCGCCATGCCTGACGAAGCCTGCCAGGTCAACGAGCGCTACGTCGGTATCGAATGGCCGCTGCGCTGCCGCGGCCCTCTGGAGCTGGGCGCCAAGGCCTGCCGCTTCGACAAGGACGCACTGGGCAAGGTGGCTGCGCGACTGGCCGGCGAGAAGCTCAACGAAAAGATCGAAGAGAAGCTCGGCGACAAAGTCAGCCCGGAACTCAAGGACGCCCTCAAAGGCCTGTTCAGCCGATGAGTCCGGAGCAGTTCGGCGCGGCGGTCCTCGACTGGTTCGACCGCCACGGCCGCAAGGATCTGCCCTGGCAGCAGAACATCACGCCGTATCGGGTGTGGGTGTCGGAGATCATGCTGCAGCAGACCCAGGTCAGCACCGTGCTCGGCTACTTCGACCGTTTCATGGATGCACTGCCCACAGTCGAGGCGCTCGCCGCGGCCGAGGAAGATGAGGTGCTGCACCTGTGGACCGGGCTCGGTTACTACAGTCGCGCGCGCAACCTGCACAGGACCGCCAAGTACGTCGTGACCGAATATGGCGGCGTGTTTCCGGCGGATGTCGACAAACTCGCCGAGCTTCCCGGGATAGGCCGATCCACCGCCGGCGCCATCGCCAGTATCAGCATGGGCCTGCGCGCGCCGATTCTCGACGGCAACGTCAAGCGCGTGCTGGCCCGCTACGTTGCACAGGACGGCTATCCCGGCGAGCCGAAGGTGGCCCGCCAGCTGTGGGAGGTGGCCGAGCGCTTCACCCCGCAGCAGCGCGTCAACCATTACACCCAGGCGATGATGGATCTCGGCGCCACGCTGTGCACGCGCAGCCGCCCGAGCTGCCTGCTCTGCCCGCTCAGGGACGGCTGCCGCGCCCACCTGCTCGGGCGCGAAACCGACTTCCCGGTGCCCAAGCCACGCAAAACGCTACCGCAGAAACGCACGCTGATGCCGCTGCTGGCCAATCGCGACGGCGCCATCCTGCTCTACCGCCGCCCGTCGACGGGCCTGTGGGGCGGGCTCTGGAGTCTGCCGGAACTGGACGACCTCGCCGCGCTCGACCCTTTGGCCGAGCGGCATGCGTTGCAGCTCGAGGAGCGCCGCGAGCTGCCAGGCCTGACCCACACCTTCAGCCATTTTCAGCTGGCCATCGAGCCCTGGCTGATCAGGGTCAAGTCCGCCCCCGGCGCCGTGGCCGAGGCGGACTGGCTCTGGTATAACCTCGCCACCCCGCCGCGCCTCGGCCTTGCCGCGCCGGTAAAGACACTGCTCAAGCGCGCCGCCGCTGAATTGAATGCAGGAGAGACCTCATGACCCGCACCGTGAACTGCCGCAAGTACAACGAAGAACTGCCCGGCCTCGACCGTCCGCCGTTTCCAGGCCAGAAAGGCGAGGACATCTACAACAACATCTCCAAGCAGGCCTGGGACGACTGGCAGAAGCACCAGACCATGCTGATCAACGAGCGTCGGCTGAACATGATGAACGCCGAGGACCGCAAGTTCCTTCAGGGCGAGATGGACAAGTTCTTCTCCGGCGAGGACTACGCCAAGGCCGAAGGCTACGTGCCGCCCAGTGAATGATCGGTCGGCTGCGCTAAGCGCCCGTCCGGATTAAATATTTTTCCGGACCGTGCTTGACAGGCAAATGCCAAATCCGTCTAATAGCGCCCCGTTGCCCAGGTAGCTCAGTCGGTAGAGCAGGGGATTGAAAATCCCCGTGTCGGCGGTTCGATTCCGTCCCTGGGCACCACAGATCCGTCAAAAAAGGTCAACCTTTAAGGTTGGCCTTTTTTTTCCCCTGTGGCAATCATCCAAACTGGCTCATTGCCGGTCTTTAGATTTTCGTCAGCTGCGCCGCCCTTTGCGTTCCTGGCTCTCCCGCCCCCTAATTAATTTCGCAGCCGCAGGCCGCTTGAGTCGTTTACGAGTAAAAGGCACGAACACCTGCCCGCTTACTCGCCGAAATCCCCAATCGTCCAGAACTCAAAAGCAGACAGCCATGATTGCCTGGCGCAGCGGGACATGGAATCATGGCTATGTGCCTTCACTAGAGGGCTGACATCCTCATTAATACCTCATCAGGGAACGAAGCAATGAGCATCAATAGCTCGGATCATGTCGCAGCGATCGCAGCGTTGAAATCCCTTTCCAACGCCAAGTTTCTTAAATGGTTCTTGTTGTTGAACGGCGCGTTAGCCTTAGGCCTTCTCTGGACAGGCCCAGGAGCTCTGCTTGTTCCGCTCTTGGGTTTTGCCGGTGCTTTGCTGTCATTGGTTTTTGCCAAGTGGTTGGCCAAGCGCGCCCACGACATTAGGGTTATCGACCCCAACAACCCTAAAACAAGCGAAGAACGGCAACTCCATACTATGGTTGCTGATCTCGTTGCACGAGCCGGCCTAGAAGATATGCCCGAGGTGGGGATATACGACAGCCCCGACATGAACGCTTTCGCCACTGGCATGAAGCCAAGCAATGCGTTAATCGCTTTCAGTAGCGGCCTGCTGAACAACATGGAGTACGATCAGATCCAGGCTGTCGCTGCCCATGAAATCGCCCACATCGCTAATCGGGACATGCTGGGGATTGTCCTTCTGCAAGGGGTTATCAACAGCATTGTCCTATTCGTCACCTTACCGTTGAATGCCTTTCGCCTGCTCAATATGTCTAGCAATGAGCGAAGCTGGCTGATCGAAACGGCCCTCTGGCTTGTCAAGGCAATCACCGCAATTGTGCTAACTTTCCTTGGCAGCCTTGTGGTGAAAGCGTTTTCGAGAAGCAGGGAATACCGGGCTGATGCTTACGCGGCAGCTCTTCTTGGCAAGGAGCCTATGGTTAGCGCTCTCAGTGCATTGTCGACCGATACTGCCAAGATTCCACTTGAGCAAAGCGCATACGCAGCTTTCAAGGTGTCGGGACGCACAAGCTTTTCGGAGATTTTTTCCACTCATCCTTCGATCGAAAAACGGTTAAGCGCGCTCGTGGAGGGGACCTATGCACCCCGTTCGAAATAAGCGGGCCTTTGCCAAGATGGCTATGGCGTAGCGGTCCACCGCGAGGCGGATATTTGTTCTGACTAAGCAAATGCAGGGAAAGCAGGGCGAGCAGGGATATATCCGAGCGGCAGCGCGCCGCTCGGACAACCTTAGCTAGCCAGCCGATGAGACTTGCGTCCCATCCCGCCCGTTGACGCAGCCATTCGCCCTCTGCACCGCAGCCGTAACGACGTCCGCTACCGCTTGGCTTGCCCGTCGTAAACCGCTGTCGGCCAGATGAGCATACCGCTGGGTCATCTGAGCGGAGCTATGGCCGAGCAATCCCTGCACTTCGTACAGCGTGGCACCAGCGTTGACCGCTAGGCTGGCAAAGCTGTGTCTTAAATCGTGCAGCCGGAGATGCTCGACGTCAGCTACCTCTAAAATGCGGCCGAACGCCTTTCTCGGATTATTTAGCGGCTTGTCGCCATCCCGGCCAGGAAACACCCACGGCGAACGGCCCCGACTTGGGAGAGAAGCGAGAAGGTCTTTCGCTCCGCCGCTGAGCGCCACATAGCGGCCACGACCCGCCTTGGTTATCGGAAGCCACCACTGGCCAGCGTCGAGATCTACATGCTCCCATCGGGCCTGTAGTGCCTCCTCACGGCGCGTTCCGGTTAGCAGCAACAGCTTCAGCGCAGCGACAGCGGTCTTATTCGCTTCGCCATCCATAGCCTGAAATATCCGCGCGATCTCGTCGGTAGTGAGGAAACGCTGATGCTGGTTCACCTCCCGAAACGGCTTAATGCCAGCGGCTGGGTTTTTGTCGATACGCTCCCATTCCACAGCTTTTCGAAAGATTGCGCTTAACAGCGCAAGATGCCGATTGGCGGTGGCGGCCGTGTGACTGGCCTTCATCGCAGCGTGGTGCAGCTGAACGTCCCTGACGCCGATGTCGCACAATCGCCGCGAGCCGAACCGGGACTTCAGGTGTAGGCGGTATTTCGATTCATCGTTCCGAAACGATTTCTTGGCCTGGATGGCGTACGGCGCATATTCGTCATCCCAGAATTCTGCGAATGTCGGCATGGCCTTCATACGATCAACGCTCTCTTGGGGATCGCTGCCTCGGTCAACGACCGCTCGCATCTCAAGCGCAATCTTGCGGGCCTCGCTGACCGTAATGGCCGGGAACGTACCGATACGCGCACAGCGCTTTCGCCCACCTAGTAGCTGGTAACGAAAGGCGAAGGACTTGTTGCCGTTGGTCCCGACGACCGCGCGGAGGCCGATAACGGTGGCATCCGAGTATTCCGCAGATCTAGAGGCGGAGCTTGGGTCGTGGGACGGCAACTGCTTAATCAGACGGTCAGTGAATACGAACTTCTTTTTCTGGGTCATAAGGGCCTCGAATGCCTGAAAAAACAAAGCCGCCACCGGCGTCGGACCGGGGCGGCTTAACAGGGCGGGGGCGATATGCCGAACCGCTATGGGTTTGTTCAGAAACTCACTTTTTTTGAAAAGTGAGCCGGGGACCATCAGCTACCCTTCTCGGCGAAACCCGATGCGAGCGAAAGAAAACTCTCGTACCGCTCCACGTCGCCGAAATCCCCGTGTCGCCAAGAGCCTCGCAGGCGAAGCCGCTCCTATAAGCTAGACGCAGCCTAGGCTTCGTAACGACAGCTGCCCGATACAAGCGACCGGAGCGACCACGCTCGTTCCCATGCCGGTACCGCCGACGTCAGTTAGCGGCAATTAGCAGGGCGAGGCCTGGACGACCACCCGGAAACTTTGCGAGGAGGAGAATTGCTAGGAGGGAAGAACGAAAGATCGACACAGCGATAGAAGAACCGGATCGATGCCAGGCTCGTCCGGAACGATTATCACCGCCCCGAAACCGCTGTCGTTCAGTATGAAGACGATCTCGTAGCAGCTAGCACCTCCGTTGCGGTCTGCGTGGTATTCGAGCCACTCCCAGCGTGGGATGAAACCTTCATCACCGAAGAAGCAGTCCTCGAACCAGCTTTCTCTGAGCGCACACCCGGACACTCGCTCGATCTGGTCAATATCATCGCCACGCTCGGCTACGACGAAGAAGCCGTGCACGTCCGGATCATACGGGTCGTCTTGGGACAAATTAATCAGGTGCTGCTTGAGAAGACGCTTCACTAGGCTCGGAGGGAAACTCGTTAGCTGCCGGGGATCACGAACTACTTTCATCGCTGCCCTCCTCCTGGTCTTCATCATCCTTAGTAATACTCGATTTCGCTTTGCTGCCCCGCTTCGTATTGCTCCTCCGGTTATTGGCTGTCGAGGGCTCCGCATAACGGTCCTTCTGACGGCCAGCTTTTGGCATAGGTTGATAAGCCTCGCCGGCTTCGGACAGCATGCCCGCTTTCCAGGCATCCCAGTCCCCCGTCCGGATTTGCTGATTAGCCGTCTCGGGAGCGGGCCCTAACAGCCCTTCGGCACGAAGCACAGCAACGAGAAACCCTGCGTTATTAGCCGAGCGACTGACGAAGGCTTGCCGGAACTGCTTGGCCAACAAGGGCAGGGACGAATCAGCTGTGCTGGCGAGAACGTCCTCTATACGGGCGAAGGGGACTATCTCCGATGAAAACCAGCCTCCCCCTTCATTCTCGACGAGAGATAAGAAGATTTGTGTTCGCTCCGTATCAGCGAGAACACGATAAGTAATCCTGCCGGAAGCGTACTTACCAGCTTTGGCGGCCTGGGCAAGCTTCAGAGACAGGAGAGCGGGAGTATCGTCCATATGAACTTCTCCTTGATGCGTTGAAAAACAAAAGCCCCAAGGTCGCTAGGACCTTGGGGCTAATTGGCTATGAAACGATCGAGCAAGTGTTTCCGGCCTTGGTTCAGCCAATCGCTACCTTGAGCTTGATACTGCGCTGGGTCGCTACATAAGCCAGAACGGGTACGAGTACTGCCGCCCACGGACCAGCGGCAGCGGGCAGAGCGGCCATTCGGACCACCTGGGGTAAAAGGGAAGTAAACACATGATGCTCCTCAACTGTAAGCAGACGAATACGCGAAGCCATGAGGCCCCGTGCTCAGCGGTGCTAGGACCAGAAGAATCATATGTAGCTGAGGCTATAGGCTCTCGCTGCGAGAGCAGCTGACCATACTCAGCGGGACGCTGGTGCCTGGCTCAGTAAGGACCACGACGGGAGCGCGGCCAGGAAGGCGCCATACGCGAATGAGCTCCGCCTGCTCCAACACGCGCAGATTGTCATAACAAGCGTCGCGGGAAATGTGCCAGTGAAGAAGAGTACGACGGGTCAGCGGCACAGCTGGACGGCGATATGTAGCGGCCAGCCAAGACAGGGCTACGCCAACGTGGAGCGCTTTTCCGTTTAGCTGGGCGGCTTTTGCGAGCCAGTCGGGCCTGCTCAGCGTAAGGTCACTCGGGGCGTGGGGGCTTGGTGCTCGGGGCATGATGTCGACCGTGGAAGGTATCAATGCCTTGTTACCTACGGGGGAGGCTGTGAACCTCCCCTACCCCAAGCAGGGTGATCAGGGAAATCAGGGAAAGGCCGAGAGCAACCCTGAAATCCCTGCGTTCCCTGCGTTCCCTGCCAACTTATTACGTCGACGAGGCTGGCACGAAGATAGGTCAGTAACGTTTCCGGCAGCGGCCGCTTGCCCAGATCTGCTTTCGTCTAGAATCGCATCCCCGCCATGCTCACCATCCGACAAACGAGACAGACGAAGCGTGTAGAAGCGCTGATTCCTGATATTGAGGCAACTGATCGTATGCTTGCTTTTCCGGTTGCGCTCTTCTGTTTGGTGAAGAATCCCAGCGGCATGTAATGCATCAAGTGCAGGCCCCTCGGGTAGCCCGTCCAGCGCAAGCTCGAATTGCTTGTCTGTCAGCAACAGCTTGTCCTTGTGCACGGTCCCGCGAACGAACCCCGGCCGCGACCGCCCTGGCTCTCGCTCGTAGTTTTCAGCAATCAGGAACTGGCCATGGTAAGCCGTGACGTAATCACGAAGAACCTGAATAGCCCGCTCGCCCTCCGAGAGGCTTGATTGCCCGTTTAACCAGGCGTTCATAATGGCCCGCACTGCGTCGGCAACTTCCTCCACCGAGTACGGCAGTATTTCTGTTTCACTGGCCCACTGGCCGATTACCTTCACCAGCGCAATCCGCTCCAACGCCCGCTTTTGTGGGGCAAGTAAGGGTCGCCCTGTTGCTTCGGCTTCGGCAAGAAGCTGCTCCCAACTCGCATTGATTTGATCGGCGAGCTCCTGCTTAAGTTCTTCAGGAGACAACTCGTCGAACAGAGCCTGGACGAACGCCGGCCCTGCCGAACCGTAAACCCGCCCACAGGCTTCTTTAGCGGCCTCGACCGACGAACGCTTTTCTTCGGGAAGCACCGGGGCGCTCTCAGGAAGAGCATCAACCGGCACATCGAGTACACGTATCGACTCACCAGTACGCCACCGACGCCGCTGCGTGGATTCAATATGCGCCTGCATCGAGCTCTCGCCGCAAGACATCAGAAATATCGTCCATCTCCGAGTTTCCTGGGCCTGCCCGGACTCGGTCATCCGTGTCTTACCTTTGCCCCCAATGAGGTTATAGATGTCCTGATCTACGCCGCTCCCCAGCTCGTCTAGGAGAAGAAGCATTCCCGAATGAGCCGACGCAAGCAGCTCGAAAGCATTTCGGGTGGCGTTCCAACGCTCCATCAGTGTTGCTGAATCGGCGTTACGCTGAGGATCGGCTCCTCGCCCCCAGACCGACGCCGCTAATTGCAGCGCGGTCGTTTTGCCACTGGACGAGGTCCCGTACAGATTCACGCCACCACCCTCCATTCCGGCCAAGGTCAGAAACGGGCCAGCAAGGCCTGCGCATACGCTGAAAACGTGGAGGGGGCTCCACCGAAGCTGCTCGACAACTTCCTGCCAAGCGCCAAGTGAGCCAGACGAAGAGTACGCCGCCAGCGCTGGCGAGTTGTTGCGCGCTCGGAAGGCAAGCGTTGCAGTGGCATTCTGCTGCGCACCGATCGGAACTATGAATCGATCAGGCAGAGCGAATCCGATCAATCCATTAGGAAGGCCGAAAAAGCCCAGCCGGCTGATCAAAGTCAATCGAGGAAGATTACGCTGGGCGGCGCACCGAGATAGGTAATCACGCAGATGTCTGTCGCTAAGCGCCAATACTCCTTTCTCAGCGATGGTGGTGATCAGTGAAGCAAGGGCTGCTCCAGAGAGTCCCGTAAATGGTGTCTCCAGAACGTGCTCGTCGCCATCAGCGGTAATCACATGAATCCGGAGAGTCCAGTGCGTCCCAGAGGGCTCACGCCCTAAGGCGGTCACGTAACACGGCCCAGTAGCGATCTGGACCGGCTCGTCCTGGATGATGCGATAGGTACCGGTTTGGTCAAAGAAGAAGCCGTCCGGCACAATTGCGGACGCATGCGATGGGGGGAGTTGTTGCTCGACGTGCTGCATTTGTTCGATCCTTAGCAATAGGAACCCATACCACCAAGCACATGCTTGACGGGTTGCGAACAACGCGAAGCGGAAGGGGCACTAGCCAGCACCAAGTTATACGGTCGTCTGCCTGAGGGCTCTGCTAAGGATCTTTTGGGTTCAAGGAAGGAGGAGCCTTCCATGATGCAGCCGCGAAATCTGTGGGTGAGCCGACCAGGCGAAACGAGACGGAGCCTTGGGCCTTTCCGAATCGGTATCGCAGCCGCAGATTGTTATGCAGGTGATTAAGCCTGTCAAGGATTCTCCGCTAACCGAGAAGTTTGCTCAGATGCTCCCTGCTTTCCCTGTTTTCCCTGCATCGAACCGATACGGCTGCGACTGGGCAGTTTGCGGGCGGGCCGATACAGAACCGATCCATGAAACCACATGAATGAGTACTACTTGAGTGTACGAGAGGCAGCCGAGGCCCCGGCTGACGCGCGGCCTAGTCTTTCCGACCGGAGTGTTTTTTGCCGGTCCATTGCTGTTTTGGTTAGCAGCGAAAGCCAGTCTTCAGTAGAGGCACTAGCAAGCTGCTCGCCCGGCAGGGCATCGCCCGCCAGGCAAGGCAGACCATGCCCTGGCACGGCATGGTTTAAAGGGTTCAAACGGACCGTGCCGGGCGAGCCATAGCCGGCCTGGCATTGCCCGACGAAGCTCCGCAACAACTTTCTTATTTCTGAAACGCAGCGTCTTGAAAATCCCCGTGTCGGCGGTTCGATTCCGTCCCTGGGCACCACTAATACCGAGAAACCCCAAGCGAAATTACTTTCCTTGGGGTTTTTTATTGCCTGTGATTTTTGCCGGCGGCGCGCGACGCTCGCCGGAACGGCCTTGACCGGATCACACGGAAGCACCCGCCCAGCATCGGCTGCATCCTGTGATCTCCCCCAAGCCACCCGCTGACTGAAGCTCCGATACCGAACGGCACCTACGCCGCAGCACGAGGACATAGCCGCAGGCAAGCTGCGCAGGGCCAGCAGTCCTTCATTCCCTTCATTGCTCCGACTTCATGCTGCGCTAGGCTGGTGTTAACCGGGCGGGCCTGAGCGGGATGTTGCCTGGCCGCGTCGAACTGCCAAGGGATGCTGCACAGCGCAAGGAGCCGGACGGTGCACAGGATTCTCTCGATTCTGCTGATATTGCTATTGTCGAACGCCGGCCCGGCCGGCGCGGCGCAGTGGCGTTTCGTGACCGAGGACTTCCCGCCGTTCACCTACCCGGCTGACGCCCCGGCCAGCGAAACCACAGGTGTTGGCGCAGCCGGCCCGTTCGTGGAGGTGGTACATACGATCTGCGCACGCCTGCAGCACCACTGCACGATCACCCTGTACCCCTGGCAGCGCGCATTCCGTCTGGCCGAGCAGGGCCAGGTGGACGGAATATTCACGCTCACACCCTCACCGCAACGCGAGCAGATGTTCCACATCAGCCGGATGCTGGTCACTTCTCGCTACAGTGTTTTCGCCCAGACCAAGAGCAGCTTCGTCTTCAATCAACCAAGCGATATGGCGGGCCGGCTGGTTGGCGTCTATGGTCCGTCCGGCACCTCCTATGTGCTGTCCGAGCGCCTCAAGTCGGTGCCTGACTTACGCTTGCACCTGACTACCGACAATCGACGACTCTTACGCATGCTGCAGTCCGGACGCTTCGGCGTGGACGGCCTGGCGGTGCTCAATCAGGATGTCGCCTGGCACCTGATCGAACAAGAGCGCCTCGCCGGAGTGCGTGAGGCCGGCGAGATGGGCCCGATCCGCTATGGCATCGGCCTCTCGCGCAAGACGGTGAGCCAGGCACAGTTCGAAGCGTTCGAGCAGGCGCTGGACGCCGCAATAGCCGATGGCACGGTGCCGAATATCCTGCGCCGGCACCAACTCGAAGCCGCCTTCTGAGCATTGCGCACGCCTGGCAAGCGGCGGCTCGGCGCATTTCTCGCCATGCCTGACCGGCCGCCATTTCGCCAACGCAGACGGACCATCTGAGACCTGGCGCCGATTAGCGCAGCGACCAGCCTGTTACCCTCGCCCGCCCGAACCGCATGGACGCCCTCATGCTGCGCTACCTGCTTGCCGCCCTGCTCATCACTGCCATGCCTGCCTCTGCCGAGTCGCTCGATTGCCGGGTGATCGGCATCGCCGACGGCAACACCTTCAGCTGCCGGACCAACGCGGGCGAACGGCTCCGGGTTCGGCTGGCGGAGATCGACGCCCCGGAACTCAAGCAACCCTACGGCAGCCAGGCCCGGCAAGCGCTCTCCGACCACATCTTCGGCAAGAACGTGACGCTCGCGGTCAAGGGCCGTGATGGCCTTGGGCGGACCCTGGCGCGAGTCGGCGTTGGCAATATCGACGTCAATTCGGAAATGGTCAGGGCGGGCGCCGCCTGGGCGTATCGCGCTCGCCTGGACGACCGCAGGCTGCTCGACCTGGAGGCTGTCGCCCGAGAGTTCCGGCGCGGCCTGTGGTCGTTGCACAAGACCGAACAGCAACCACCATGGGAATGGCGCGAGCAGATGCGCAAAAGTCACTGACCCGACCCGCACGCTCAGCTCAGCGGGTAACGGGTGGAACGACCAAGACCGGCGAAAAACAGACAAAGCTTAATGAAAGTAATTTACATTTAGTTTACATTCGCGCTCCTTGAACAAATCCAACACCGGGAGCTTCACGTGTTTCGCAGAACCAGCCTGTGCTTGTCTATCTCTCTTGCAACCCTTGCCCTCTCGCCCCTACCTGCCACCGCGGCGGATGAAGCGACGGAGCTCGAAGCAGTCACGATCAGTGCGACACGGGCCAGAAGCGAAGCGGGCAAGACGCCACAGAAAATCACGGTGATCAGCCGCGAGCAAATCGAGCAGCAACTGGCGATCACCTCGGACCATGGCGCGATCCTGAGCAACCTGATCCCCTCCTACTCGCCAAGCCGGCAGAAGATGAGCAGCGCCGGCGAGACCTTTCGCGGCCGCTCTGCACTGATCCTCATCGACGGCGTGCCGCAGTCCACGCCGCTGCGCGACAGCCAGCGTGACGGTTATGTGATCGACCTGTCGATGGTCGAGCGCATCGAGGTGATCCACGGCGCCAGCGCCGAGCACGGCCTGGGCGCCACCGGCGGCATCATCAACTATGTCACCCGGCGTCCGGAAAGCGGCGCGCTGCGTCAGCACGCGAGCGTCAGCTTCACCGCACCCACCGACTACGAGTCCGAAGGCCTGGGCTACAAGCTCGATTACCGGGTGGAAGGTACCCAGGGCGATCTCGATTACCTCGCCGCCGCCAGCTGGCAGACCCAGGGCATGTTCTACGATGCCAACGGCGATCTGATCGGCGTCGATGACACCCAGGGCGACGTCATGGATTCGACCGGCACCGATCTGCTGCTCAAGCTCGGTTACTGGCTGGACGACAATCAGAACATCGGTTTGATGATCAATCGCTACGAAGTCGAAGGCGATCACGAGTATGTCAACGTACCGGGTGACGCCGACGCGGAGACCCCCGCGACCTCGCGCAAAGGCGATCCGCAGGGAAAGGCACCGCAGAACGAAGTGCTCGCGACCAGCCTGTCCTACAAACATGCCGATCTGTATGGCAACGAACTGGGCCTGCAGCTCTATACCCAGCGATTCCGCGGCCGCTTCGGTGGCGGCACCAACGCCACCTTCCAGGACCCCAGCATCGCGCCGGCGGGAACACTGTTCGATCAGTCGCAGAACGAGTCGGACAAGATCGGCGGCAAGCTGACGATCAGCCGCGATGGCATGCTCGACAACCGCCTGATGCTCACCGGCGGACTCGATGTGCTGCAGGACACCACCAGCCAGCAGCTGATTCTCACTGATCGGGAATGGGTGCCAGAAACGGTGTTCCGCAACTATGCGCCGTTCCTCCAGGCCGGGATCCGCGCGCTCGACCAGCTGACCTTGCATGCCGGTGTGCGGCATGAATTCGCCGACCTCGACGTCGACAGCTTCCGCACCATTGCCTCGACCAAACCGGTGGGCAGTGTCGATGTGGAAGGCGGCAACCCGACCTTCGAGGAAACGCTTTATAACGCCGGCCTGGTCTGGCAGATGAATGACTGGGCGCAGCTGTTCGCCAACTACTCGGAAGGATTCGGCATGCCGGATGTCGGTCGCGTGCTGCGGGGCATTGGCACGCCGGGCACCAGCGTCGACAACTTCCTCGACCTGCAACCGGTGGTTACCGAAAACCGCGAGATCGGCCTTCGCCTGAATCACGGACCGTTCGACGCGGAGATCAGTTACTACGAGTCGGATGCCGACCTCGGCTCGCGCCTGGACAGCGTGGGCGGGGTCTACCAGGTACGCCGCGAGCGCACCGAGATCGATGGCATCGAGTTCACCGGCGGCTGGCAGATCAACAAGGCGCACCGGCTGAAGCTGATGTATGCCCAGGTAAACGGCCAGTCCGACACAGACGACGACGGCAAGGTCGATACCGACCTCGATGGCGCGAACATCTCTCCGGATCGTTACGGCATCAGCTGGCAGGCCAACTGGAACGACAAGCTGCACAGCCTGCTGCAGGCCAACCACTATGCCAGCCGGGGCTTTGACCAGCCGGACCTGGATTTCGACGGCTACACCCTGGTCGATGCCTCGCTCGGTTATCGCCTGCCGGTCGGCGAAGCCCGCCTGGGGATCGAGAATCTGTTCAACGAGGACTACCTGACCTACTACTCGCAGGCCGCCAACACCGGCGCACCCGCAACCCGCAATGGGCGCGTCTTCAATGGTCGTGGACGGACGTTCACCCTTGGCTATCAGGTCAGTTTCTAAGACATGCACTCAGCGGCCAAGCAGGGGCGGCAACAGCACCAGATGGACTGGCGCCACCACGCCAGTCTCGCGCTGCGGGTTCTTGCCGGCATCGGCGGCGGCTTCGCCTGTACCGTAGCGCTGGTTTCGGTCAGCGCTCGGTTGTTGGTGCAGCTAATCGGGCTGGCCAGCCACGAGGCGGTGTTGATCGCCTGCATGCTGGGTTTCGTCATCTACCTCGGCCTGCTGCTCTGGGCGTTCGTCGAACCACGGCTGTGGCGATTGTGCCTGCTCTTGCTGCTTGGCATCGCCAGCGACCTGGCGTTGCAGCTCGGCCCGCCGGCATCGCTGCCGCTTATCACTGGTGCAGGTTGACGATGCCTGGGGACGGATTTCGTGCTTCGCTGAGCTGGCTGCACACCTGGGCCGGCGTGCTGCTCGGCGGCCTGCTGCTGGCGGTTTTCTGGTCCGGCAGCCTGGTGGTCTTCGATCGCGAGATCGACCGCTGGATGCTGCCTTCGACGCGGCTCGGCTCACCACCTGTCGACCTTTCCCTGGATCGCCTGGTCGTGCCGCATGCCCAGCGGCTGGCCGGCACGGCTGCGCGCTGGAGCATCACCCTGCCCAGTGAGCGCACACCAGTCATTCAGCTGGAGTTCCCGAATGCCGAGGGCGTATCGACGCGCCGCTTCATCGATCCTGCCAACGGCGAGCTACTACCGGACCATGGCAGCTGGGCTGCCACCGGGTTCCTCTTTCCGTTCCACTACAGCCTGCATCTGCGCTGGCGCAATGTCGGCTACTGGCTGCTGGGCATCGCCGGCATGGGCATGCTGCTGTTGCTGGTGTCCGGCGTGGTGATCCATCGCAAGATTATTCGCGAGTTCTTCACCTTCAGGCCGCACAAGAGCACGCAACGCGCGACGCTGGATCTGCACAACCTGACTGGCGTCGTCGCATTGCCGTTTCACTTTCTGATCAGCCTATCCGGTCTGATCATCTTCTTTGCCATCTACTTTCCGACGGTCATCGAACGAATCTACCCCCGTAATTCGGCTGCCTTCAGCACCGAGGCATTCGGCAACTACACACGGCAGCCATCCGCCGAGCCAGCGACGCTGGCTTCGCTGGACGCCATGCGCGACCGTGCCCGCGAAGCCTGGGGTGATGAGCCTTACATGCTGCGGGTATGGCATCCCGGAGACGCCCAGGCATACGTGGAGGTTCGCCGCAGCTTTGCCCGCCAGGTGACCATGAACGTCGATCGCATGACCTTCGACGGCAGCAGCGGAGCCCTCCTGCTTGATCACCGGACCGGGCCGGTAGCCGCCATCCAGCGATTCTTCAGCGGCCTGCATTTCGTTCAGTTCGAACACTGGACGCTGCGCTGGCTGTATTTTCTGGGCGGGTTGTCCGGCTGGGTAATGATCGCCACCGGGCTGCTGTTCTGGACCGGCGCCCGCCGCGCCCGACACCAGCGGCACGGGCATACCGGCGCGCACCTGCTGGACGCGATCTGTGTTTGCAGCTGCAGCGGTCTGATCCTCGCCACGCTTGGCTTCTTCATCGCCAATCGCGCGTTGCCGGCCGACCTCGGCCGCTTCGAGATAGACCGCGCCGCCCTCGAGGGCTGGGCGTTCTTTCTGATCTGGGCGTCGACCCTGGTCCATGCGCTGATTCGTGGCGCGGGTGCCTGGCACGGACAATTGCTGGCCATCGGCGGCGCCGCACCGACGGCAGTGCTGCTGAACTGGCTGACCACCGGCGATCATCTGCTGCACAGCCTCCAGCAAGGGCGCGATGCGGTTGCCGGGATGGACCTGTTGCTCATGTTGCTGGCGCTGCTGGCGCTGGCTACGGCACGACGCCTGAACCGGGGCATTGCCAATGGCTGAAGTCATGCAGCTGGGCGTCTTTATCCTGTGCTACCTGGCGTTCGCCCAGCTCGCGCTGCTGCAGCAATCTCATCGCCAGAAGGTCTGGCGATCAGCGGCACCGGCGCCCGCACGCGAGCGATGGCTACGCCGCAGTGTCGCCGCGATTTCCTTCGCCGGCGCGCCCACGGCCCTGATGACGGTGGAGGGGCCAGGCTTCGCTGTACTGCTCTGGTTCTTGCTGATGGCGGCCGCCGCTATGGCGGTCACCCTTACCCTCACCTGGCGACCGGGCTTGCTGCGCTGGCTGCCCTGATTCAGGGTCGCGCCGAGGACGGCGACACGCTAGCCTTCAAGGGCGTGGAGCGTATTGCCGCTCTGCCGATCGCCTGGAGCTTGCAGTATGCCCACTCGATGGATTGCGATAGTCGCCGGCCTGGCAGTCATGGGCAATTGCCAGGCCGATGAGCTGCGCTTCGTTACCGAGGATTTTCCGCCGTTCACCTATGCATCAGCCACAGCGGCCGCGGACCGTGCGGCCGGGCCGTTCGTCGAGATCGTCGAAGCCGTCTGTGCACGGATGGAGGTCGACTGCCCGGTGCAGCTGCTGCCGTGGCGCCGTGCACTTGCGCTGGCCGAAACGGGCGAGGTGGACGGTATATTCACCGTGATTCGCTCGCCGGAGCGCGAGCGCGCCTTTCACCTCACCCGCATGCTGGTCACCTCACGCTATGGCGTCTATGCCCGCTCGAGCAGCCGCTTCGTTTTCCACCGCCCGCAGGACTTGGCCGGGCGCAGCGTCGCCGTCTACGGGCCGTCAGGTACCTCGTTCGTGCTCGGCCAGCACTTGGCCGAGGTCAGCGACGTGACACTGATCCTGAAGGCCGACAATAGGCGGCTGCTGCGCATGCTGGAAGCCGGCAGGTTCGGCGAACAGGGCGTCGCAGTGGTCAATCAGGACGTCGCCTGGCACCTGATCGACCAGGAAAGGCTGCTCGACATCCACGAAGCCGGCGAGCTGCAGGCCGTCTCCTACGCTATCGGGCTGTCTCGAGCGGCGGTCAGCGAAGCCGAGTTCGCCCGCTTCAACGATGCGCTGGAGGTGCTGATCGACGAGGGGAGCATCGCCACGATTCTGCGCCATCACGGGCTGGAGCCGGCTTTCTAGACGCTTTGCTACACCGGAGCGGAATCCTTCCTCACATTTTGCTGAATCATTCGGCGCTTCGAGCCGTCTACCAGAAGGCAGCGTTCGGGCAAATCCGAAGTCTCGCCGCATACATCCCGCTCATCACCCGCTCATAACGGAGGCTGACCGCCCATGGATGCCGCCAGGAAATTGCCCAAGGCCATCATTCTCTTCCCCGTGTTCATCCCAGCCGTGATCGTCACGCTCCTGCTGGTGATCGGCACGATCAGCAACCCGGAACTGGCCGGTGAGGTGTTCAGCTCGACGCTGGCCTTCATCACTGCCAATTTCGGCTGGTTCTACATGCTCTCGGTGGCCTTTTTCCTGGTGTTCATCGTCGGCATCGCCATGACGCCCTGGGGCAACATCAAGCTGGGTCCGGATCACGCCGAGCCGCAGTACAGCTTCCCGGCCTGGTTCGCCATGCTCTTTTCCGCCGGCTACGGCATCGCCCTGTTGTTCTTCGGCGTGGCCGAACCCGTACTGCACTATGCTTCGCCGCCCGCCGGTGCGGGGGAAACCGTCGACGCGGCCAAGCAGGCCATGCAGATCGCCTTCTTCCACTGGGGCTTTCATATCTGGGCCATCTACGGCCTGACCGGTCTGGTACTGGCGTACTTCTCGTTCCGCCACGGCCTGCCGCTGTCGATGCGCTCGGCGCTGTACCCGATCATCGGCGAGCGCATCCACGGCCCGATCGGCCATGTGGTGGATGTCTTCGCGATTCTTGGCACGCTGTTCGGTATCGCCACCACCCTGGGCCTGTCCGTCACCCAGATCAACGCGGGCATCAACTACCTCTGGCCGTCGATACCGATCAGCATCAACGTGCAGATCATCGCCATCGCGATCATTACCGCAATGGCGATCTGTTCGGTGGTTGCCGGGCTGGACAAGGGTGTGAAGAACCTGTCGCTGTTGAACATGATCCTGGCGATCGGCCTGATGCTCTTCGTGTTTCTGGCCGGACCGAGCATCTTCATTCTCGAAACCTTCCTGCAGAACACCGGCAGCTACCTGAACAACATCATCGAGCGCACCTTCAACCTGCAGGCCTACAGCCGCAGCGACTGGATCGGCAACTGGACCCTGTTCATCTTCGGTTGGACCATCGCCTGGTCACCGTTCGTCGGGCTGTTCATCGCCAAGATCAGCCGTGGTCGGACCATCCGACAGTTCGTCTTCGGCGTGATGTTCGTGCCGACCATCTTCACCTTCCTCTGGTTCTCGGTGTTCGGCGATACCGCACTGCACATGATCATGGTCGAGGGCTACACCTCACTGATCGGCGATGTGCAGGCGGACAACGCCATCGCGCTGTTCAAACTGTTCGAACTGCTGCCGATGACGTCCATCGCCTCGTTCCTGGCGGTGGTGCTGATCATCACCTTCTTCGTCACCTCGTCGGATTCCGGCTCCCTGGTCATCGACTCGCTGGCCGCAGGCGGCGCGCTGCACACGCCGGTATGGCAACGGGTGTTCTGGGCCAGCATCGAGGGCGTGGTCGCATCCACCCTGCTGCTGGCTGGCGGCCTCAGTGCGCTGCAGACCATGACCATCGCTAGCGCGCTGCCTTTCGCGATCATCATGATGATCGCCGCGCTGGGCATGTGGCGCGCACTGGTGATCGAAGGCCACCACGAAACCAGTCTGCAAAGCCATATGCAGAGCAGTCGACTGGCGAGCAACGCCGGCCCTGGGCTGTGGAAGAAGCGCCTGGCCGGTTTGGTCAGCTTTCCCAACCGGGAGGAGGTCGACGGCTTCATGAACACCACGGTGCTCAAGGCCATGCGCCGCGTACAACGCGAGCTCAGTGGCCAGGAATGGGCAGCCGAAGTGCACACCGATGAAGCCCATTCGCGGCTCTACCTGGAGGTCATCAAGGATGACCAGGTGGACTTCATCTACGAGATCCGCGCGGTCGGTTATGCCATGCCGGCCTTCGCGCTGACCGAAGGTCCGGAGGCCGACGAGCAGTACTACCGCGCCGAAGTGTTCCTGCGCCGCGGCGGTCAGCACTACGACGTTTACGGTTACGACCAGGCGGACATCATCAGCGACATACTCGACCAGTTCGAGAAGTACCTGCACTTCCTGCACATCTCGCCGGGGAGCTTGCCGTGGAAAATGGCCGAGCACGATGAAATGCTCTCCGACGATCAAGATGCACCGAAGCCGGACGCGGGCTGAGAGCGGTGGCAGCTTCAGGCCGCAGCCAAGCGGACCGAGCTGCCGTTTGCGCCGGGCAGCGGAGCGCACCTGCGCACGCAGCATCGACTTCATCTATATAGCTAGGAGCGCATTGTTGGCCGGCGAAACGTGACCGAACGGTCACATCGCTCAACGCCGCATCACGCTTGGCGCATGCCGCGGTGCATGCTAGGTTTGCGCCTCGCCAGGAAGGCGAGCAGTTCGCCTGGAGCGCACCAACAGAATATCCGGACCCTGGCGGCCATCGCCGGTCCGAAAGAGGACCCCTCATGGCCGAGGCCATCCCTGCACTGGAAATCCGCAACCTGCACAAGCGCTACGGCGACCTAGAAGTTCTCAAAGGCATTTCGCTGACCGCCCGTGACGGCGACGTGATTTCCATCCTCGGCTCTTCAGGCTCCGGCAAGTCCACCTTCCTGCGCTGCATCAACCTCTTGGAAAACCCCAATGAGGGTGAAATCCTGGTGGCCGGCGAGCAACTCAAGCTCAAGCGCGACAAGCAGGGTGATCTGATTGCCGCTGACGGCAAGCAGCTCAACCGGGTTCGCAGCGAGCTGGGCTTCGTGTTCCAGAATTTCAACCTCTGGCCGCACATGACCATCCTCGACAACATCATCGAGGCGCCACGCCGCGTGCTCGGCCAGAGCAAGGCCGAAGCCACCGAGGTGGCCGAGGCGCTGCTGGCCAAGGTCGGCATTGCCGACAAACGCCACGTCTACCCCAACCAGCTTTCCGGCGGTCAGCAGCAGCGCGCGGCGATCGCTCGCACGCTGGCGATGCAGCCCAAGGTAATCCTGTTCGACGAACCCACCTCGGCGCTCGATCCGGAAATGGTACAAGAAGTGCTTGCAGTGATCCGGTCGCTCGCCGAGGAAGGCCGGACTATGCTGCTCGTCACCCACGAAATGAATTTCGCCAAGCAGGTTTCCAGCGAAGTGGTGTTCCTCCACCAGGGTCTGGTCGAGGAGCAGGGGACGCCCGAGCAGGTATTTGACAACCCTCAATCGGCGCGCTGTAAACAATTCATGTCCAGCCATCGCTAATGGAGCAACACCGCATGAAGAGCTATAAGAAGATCCTGCTGACCGCTGCTGCCTCGCTGATCATCGGCACCCAGGCATTCGCCGCGGAAAAACTACGGATTGGTACCGAAGGCGCCTACCCGCCCTTCAACCTGATCGATGCCAGCGGCAAGGTGGTTGGCTTCGACCTCGACATCGCCCACGCCCTTTGCGCCAAGATGCAAACCGAGTGCGAAGTGGTCACCTCCGACTGGGACGGCATCATCCCGGCCCTGAATGCCGGCAAGTTCGATTTCCTCGCCGCCTCGATGTCGGTGACCGAAGAGCGCAAGAACGCCGTCGACTTCACCGATCACTACTACACCAACAAGCTGCAGTTCGTGGCGCCGAAGGGCGTCGAGTTCAAGACCGACAAGGACTATCTGGACGGCAAGGTCATCGGCGCGCAGCGCGCAACCATCGCTGGCACCTGGCTGGAAGACAACCTGGATGGCGTGGTCGATATCAAGCTCTATGACACTCAGGAGAACGCCTACCTGGACCTGGCCTCCGGCCGCGTCGACGGCATCCTGGCCGACACCTTCGTGCAGTGGGAATGGCTCAAGAGCGATGCCGGCAAGGACTTCGAGTTCAAGGGCGAGCCGGTGTTCGATGACGACAAGATCGCCATCGCCGTACGCAAGGGCAACGACGAGCTGCGCGAGAAGCTGAACAAGGCGCTGGCCGAGATCATCGCCGACGGCACCTACAAGCAGATCAACGACAAGTATTTCCCGTTCAGCATTTACTGATCCAACCGAGCCGAAGCCCGGTCGCCTGAAACTGGCCGACCGGGCTTTGGTGTTTGAGCTTCTATGATTCCTGACCTTCACGGATTCGGGCCGGCGCTCATTGCCGGCACCTGGATGACCATCCAACTGGCCCTCGCCTCCCTGGCGCTGGGGCTGGTGCTCGGCCTGCTCGGCGCACTCGCCAAAACTTCGCCCTACAGCGCGCTGCGCTGGCTCGGCGGCACCTACTCGACCATCGTGCGCGGTGTCCCTGAACTGCTCTGGGTGCTGCTGATCTACTTCGGCACCATCAGCCTGATTCGTGGTATCGGCGAGTTGTTCGGCATCGAGAACCTGGCGCTCAGCCCGTTCGCCGCCGGCACCATCGCCCTCGGTCTGTGCTTCGGCGCCTATGCGACCGAGGTCTTCCGCGGCGCACTGCTGGCCATTCCCAAAGGCCATCGCGAGGCCGGGCTGGCACTGGGCCTGGGCAAGCGGCGCATCTTCCTGCGGCTGATCCTGCCGCAGATGTGGCGCCTGGCCCTGCCGGGTCTGGGCAACCTGTTCATGATCCTGATGAAGGACACCGCGCTGGTTTCGGTGATCGGCCTGGAGGAAATCATGCGCCGCTCGCAAATCGCGGTGACGGCCAGCAAGGAGCCTTTCACCTTCTTCCTCGTGGCCGCCTTCATCTACCTGTGCCTGACCATCGTCGCCATGATCGGTATGCACTTCCTCGAAAAACGTGCCGGCCGCGGCTTCGTGCGGAGCGCAGCATGACCTGGGAAATCTTCATCAAGTGGCTGCCGAGCTTCATCGAGGGCGCCTGGCTGACCCTTCAGCTGGTCGGCGTTTCGGTCGTCGCCGGGCTGATCCTCGCCGTGCCGCTGGGCATTGCTCGCTCCTCCCGGCATCTGGCGGTGCGCGCGCTGCCTTATGGCTACATCTTCTTCTTCCGTGGCACACCACTGCTGGTGCAACTGTTCCTGGTCTACTACGGCATGGCGCAGTTCGAGGTGGTGCGCCAGAGTGCGCTCTGGCCGTATCTGCGTGACCCGTACTGGTGCGCGATCATCACCATGACCCTGCACACCGCCGCCTATATCGCCGAGATCATCCGCGGCGCGATCCAGAACGTGCCTCACGGCGAAGTCGAAGCCGCCCGCGCGCTGGGCATGTCACGCGCGCAGGCGCTGCTGCACATCATCCTGCCGCGTGCGACCCGCATCGGCCTGCCGGCCTACAGCAACGAAGTGATCCTGATGCTCAAGGCCAGCGCCCTGGCCAGCACCATCACGCTGCTGGAACTGACCGGCATGGCACGCAAGATCGCCGCACGTACCTACCTGCACGAGGAAATGTTCCTCACTGCCGGCCTTATCTACCTGCTGATCGCCTTCATCCTGATGCAGGGCTTCAAGCTGCTGGAACGCTGGCTGCGGGTCGACGCCTGCCAGGGCCGCTAAGCCCTGGCTGCCTCCTCGGCTCAGCGAGGAGGCATGCTCTGCCTGGCCACTTCGGCTGAATCCCGCCTCCGCTCCGCGGTCAGACGCAAACCCGAGCCCATCACGAGATTGCCCATGCCTGTCGATATTCAACGCATCGAAATGGACCAGCTCGCCGGCTGGCGAGTCCGCCGCGGTGAGGACGAACTGCTGATCGCCGAACAGGGCGCGCAGATCCTCAGCTATCGCCAGGGCGATGCGCCACCGATCATCTGGCTCAGCGAGGAGGCCGCCTATCAGAAAGGGCAGTCGGTTCGCGGTGGCGTACCCGTGTGCTGGCCATGGTTCGGCGACCTGACGCGCAACCCGCAAGGGGTCCAGGCGAGCTACCACGGCGAGCAATCCGCCCCGTTCCATGGCCTGGTGCGCACCCTGCCCTGGCAATTGCGCGAACAGCGCAGCGACGGCGATACGGCAGTTCTCGAATTCCATTGCCCGCAGGCGCTCGGCCAATTGCCGGGCTGGCCGCACCAGGTCGAACTGGCGCTGCAGATCCGCCTGGCCGACGAACTGGAACTCAGCCTCAGCAGCCGCAACGTCGGCACGGAGGCAGTCACCATCAGCCAGGCCCTGCACAGCTACTTCGCCGTCAGCGACATCCATCAGGTTCGCGTCAAAGGCCTGGCCGGCTGCCCCTACATCGATACGCTGCTGGATTGGCAGCAGCGCCAGCAGCAGAAGGGAGACCTGGCGTTCAACGGCGAAACCGACCGCATCTACTTGCAGCTCCCGACAACGCTGAGGCTCGTCGACCCGGCATGGAAACGCAGCATTCGGCTGACCACTCGCGGCTCGCGCTCCGCGGTGCTGTGGAACCCCTGGATCGACAAGGCCAAGCGCCTGTCCAGCTTCGCCGACGACGCCTGGCAGCGCATGGCCTGTATCGAGACAGCCAACGTGCTGGACGACGTGGTGGTATTGCAGCCCGGCCAGCAGCACCTGTTGGGCGTGTCAGTCACCGCAATCCCCGCGCTCTGAATTGCCGAATACGATCGGCTATAACAGCGCCAATCATCTTTCTGTGATTGAGTAGATAGTTGCATGTAAGTGATGACTTACATGCAACTGGACTATTTCGCACAAGTTCAAATAGATCGCAGAAGCAAATTTCCCGACAGTTTTGAATTAGTTCCGTCGGCCGCCGGCTAATATTTCCCACTGCAACAGAGATCACACTTCTCGCCTTGAATGAGGCATACCCCCCGTCTAGGATGCCCACCCCATAAGGCCCTGTGCAATTTGTTGCGCAGGGAAAGTGCGCAAAAAGTTGCGCACCTCCTTTCTCGGAAACATGCCGCTCTTAAATATTCGGCAGTTTCAAAGTTCACGGATCGAACTTGAGCGTCACGGAAGACCCAATGCACGCCAGCGCACTCAGCAAGCATTATCTGGAACTTGCCAGAAAGCCGGTCAATGACAGCAATTTCGCTGGCGACGATATTCGCTACAGCAGCGAATTCGAATTGCTCGAGGCTGAACTGGCCAAGGCCGGAGCATTGCACCAGACCACCGGTATCGACTGGCAGAAGGTCCGCGAGGGCAGCGAGATGCTGCTCGCCTCGCTGTCCAAGGACCTGCGCGCCGCCGCCTGGCTGACCTGGAGCCTGTTCCAGCGCGAGTCGTTCGCCGGGCTACAGGCGGGGCTGAATCTGCTGCAGTACCTGTGCAGCAATCACTGGGCCGAACTGCACCCACGCAAGCCACGCACCCGCGCCGCCGCGATCAACTGGCTGCTGCCGCGCCTGGAACAGACCTTTTCCGAGGACGTCCCGGTCGGCGAACAGCTGCCGCTGTTCCGCAGCCTGGCCGAGCAACTGCATGCGCTGGAGCAGTGCCTGTCCGGTCATCTCGGCGAAGACGCACCGCTGCTGTTGCCGCTTTGCCGCCAACTCGACGGCATGGTCAAACGCGCCAGCTCGGGGCAACCGCAGCCCGGGACAGTGGGCGCAGCCATCGCCCAGGTGAAGCAGGTCGCCAGTCAAGTCTTCGCCCCCGGTTCGCCGATCGAGAACGACAAGGAAGCGCTCAAGGCCCTGCGCAACCTGCAGGAACAGGCACGCCCGCTGACCGCCTGGTGGCTGAAGCAGCGCACCAGCGATCTGCGCCCCTTGCGCCTGGCGCGAACGCTGCTCTGGCTGAGCATCGACAGCCTGCCCGAGCACAACAGCGAGCAGATCACCGCGCTACGTGGCGTACCCGCCGACAAGCTGGCCAGCTACCGCGAACGCTTCGCTCAGGGGCGTTACGCCGACCTGCTGGTGGACCTGGAAAACAGCACCGCGCGCGCGCCGTTCTGGCTGGACGGTCAGCGCCTGGCCTGGGAGTGCCTGCAGGAGCTAGACGCCGCGCAGGCCATGCGCGAAGTGGAGATCCAGCTCGCGCTGTTCCTGCAACGCCTGCCGCGTCTGGAAGAGCTGTGCTTTCACGACGGCACCCCGTTCGCCGACGCCAAAACCCGCGCCTGGATCAGCGGCCAGGTCATGCCCCATGTACAGCCGGCCACGGCCGCCAGACAGGAAGAACCGCCTGTCACCGGCACCGCACAACCGAGCTGGGAGCTCGCGCTGCAAGAAGCCGTTCCGCTGTTGCGCAAAGAAGGCCTCAAGCCTGCCGTGCAACAGCTCAAGCAGGGCCTGACTCGCGCCCGCGGCGGCCGCGAGCGCTTCTTCTGGCAGCTGAGCCTCGCCCGCCTGTGCTACCAGGCCAAGAAATACGAGCTGGCCAAAACCCAGCTCGAAGCACTCGACCAGCAGCTCGAGGCCAGTGGCCTGGGCAGCTGGGAACCCGATCTCGCCCTCGAGGTACTGCGCCTGCTGCACAGCTGTTGCGAGCTGCTGCCGCAGAACCACGCCGTGCGTGAAAGCAAGGATGAGATTTACCGCAGGCTGTGCCACCTCGATCTCGAAGTGGTGCTGGACTAACCGCAAAGGAGAACACCATGGCCAAAGAAGGCTCGGTTGCACCCAAGGAACGCATCAACGTCACGTTCAAGCCGGCCACCGGCAATGCTCAGGAAGAGGTCGAGCTGCCCCTCAAGCTGATGGTGCTGGGCGACTTCACCCAGCGCGCCGACGATCGCAAGATCGAGGACCGCAAGCCCATCGCCATCGACAAAAATAGCTTCGACGAGGTCCTGGCCAAGCAGGAGCTGAGCCTGACCTTCGGCGTGCCGAACCGTCTGCAGGACGAGCAGACCTACGACGAGCTGGCCGTACAGCTGCGCATCAATTCGATGAAGGACTTCAACCCGGCCAATCTGGTCGAGCAGGTCCCGGAGCTGAAGAAACTGATGGAACTGCGTGACGCTCTGGTCGCCCTGAAAGGCCCGCTGGGCAATGCCCCGGCCTTCCGCAAGGCCATCGAAAGCGTACTCGCCGACGACGATTCGCGTGACCGCGTACTCGGCGAACTGGGCCTGGCGGCCAAAGAGAAGCTGGACGCCTGATATCACCGACAAGGAAGCACATCTACATGACCACTAGCGCAGCCGCCGTCGAGCACGGCAATCACCTCGCCGAAGGCGGCATTCTCGACCGCATCATCGCCGAAACCCGCCTGACCCCGGACGACGAGGCCTACGACATCGCCAAGCGCGGCGTCTCGGCCTTCATCGAGGAACTGCTCAAGCCGCAGAACGAAAACGAGCCGGTGAAGAAGGCCATGGTCGACCGCATGATCGCGGAGATCGACGCCAAGCTCAGCCAGCAGATGGACGAGATCCTTCACCACCCGCAGTTCCAGGCCCTGGAGTCGTCCTGGCGCGGCCTGAAGCTGCTGGTGGATCGCACCAACTTCCGCGAGAACATCAAGCTCGAGCTGCTCAACGCCTCCAAGCAGGATCTGCTGGATGACTTCGAGGACAGCCCGGAGATCGTCCAGTCCGGCCTGTACAAGCATATCTACACCGCCGAGTACGGCCAGTTCGGCGGCCAGCCGGTCGGTGCACTGATCGCCAACTACTTCTTCGGCCCCAGCGCACCCGACGTGAAGACCATGCAGTACGTCGCCAGCGTCGCCAGCATGTCCCACGCCCCCTTCATCGCCGCCGCCGGCCCGAAATTCTTCGGCCTGGAAAGCTTCACCGGCCTGCCGGACCTGAAGGATCTCAAGGATCACTTCGAGGGCCCGCAGTTCACCAAGTGGCAGAGCTTCCGCGAGCAGGAAGATGCCCGCTACGTCGGCCTGACCGTTCCGCGCTTCCTGCTGCGCAACCCCTACGATCCGGAAGACAATCCGGTGAAGAGCTTCGTCTACAAGGAAAACGTCGCCGGCAGCCACGAGCACTACCTGTGGGGCAACACCGCCTACGCCTTCGCCAGCCGCCTGACCGACAGCTTCGCCAAGTTCCGCTGGTGCCCGAATATCATCGGCCCGCAGAGCGGTGGCGCGGTCGAGGATCTGCCGCTGCACCACTTCGAGAGCATGGGCGAGATCGAAACCAAGATCCCGACCGAGGTGCTGGTTTCCGACCGTCGCGAGTACGAGCTGGCCGAAGAAGGCTTTATCGCCCTGACCATGCGCAAGGGCAGCGACAACGCCGCGTTCTTCTCCGCCAACTCGGCGCAGAAGCCGAAGTTCTTCGGCAACAGCGAGGAAGGCAAGACCGCGGAGCTGAACTACAAGCTCGGCACCCAGCTGCCCTACCTGTTCATCGTCAACCGCCTGGCGCACTACCTGAAGGTGCTGCAGCGCGAGCAGATCGGTGCCTGGAAGGAGCGCACCGACCTCGAGCTGGAACTGAACAAGTGGATCCGCCAGTTCGTCGCCGACCAGGAGAACCCCAGCGCCGAAGTCCGCAGCCGTCGCCCGCTGCGCGCCGCCCAGGTCAACGTCAGCGACGTCGAGGGCGAGCCGGGCTGGTACCGCGTCAGCCTCAGCGTGCGTCCGCACTTCAAGTACATGGGCGCGGACTTCACCCTGTCGCTGGTCGGCAAGCTGGACAAGGAATAAGCACTTGAACGGATACGGCAGCCTCTTCGAACGCCTCGGCGGTGACGCCGCGCGACGTTCCGGCTGGAGCCGCGAAGTCGCGGCGATGGCCTCGGTGGCTGCCCATCTGGCCAAGATGCTCAGCACCCGAGCGGGCAGCGTCCAGACGCTGCCCGACTACGGGTTGCCCGATCTCAACGATATGCGCCTGTCGCTGCACGACTCGCTGCAGCAGGCGCGTATCGCCATCGAGCGCTTCATCGAAGCGTACGAACCCAGGTTGACCCAGGTGCGCGTGCTGTCGCTGCCGCGAACCCACGACCCACTGACGCTCGCCTTTACTATCGAAGGCCTGCTGGAAGTGGATGGCCTCAAGCGCCAGGTCAGCTTTTCCGCCAGCCTGGATGGCAGCGGACAGGTCAAGGTCCAGTAAGGAGACAACGGATGTCCGGCAAACCCGCAGCCCGCCTCGGCGACCCCACCGCCTGCCCGAAGACCGGCCACGGCACCAACCCCATCGCCGCCGGCTCACCCGACGTGCTGTTCGACGGCCTGCCGGCCGCACGCATGGGCGACGCCTCCGCCTGCGGCGGCGCAATGGCCAGCGCCGTGATTCCCAATGTGCTGATCGATGGTAAGCCGGCGGCGGTGGTGGGCAGTGTGGGTAATCACGGCAATGTCGTTACCGCCGGCTCGGGGACGGTGGTCATCGGCAGCAGCCATAGCGCGGCGCCCTTCCTCGCGCCTGCCGTCCTTGGAGTTGCCAAGACAGTTACTGCAGCGGCCGCTGCCACCGAGGCCTTTCGCTCATCTGCACCGGTGGCCCGCGCCTGGCAGGAAGAGCCGGGGGACCTAGCGCCTTTGGGCCTGGAAGAAGAAGACGAGGAAGAGGAGCTGGTCGATCAGCCGCAGCAACAGGCGCGCCAGGGCATCACCCTGCGAATCGGCGTGTTCTTCGATGGCACCGGCAACAACCTGGCTAATGCTGCCGTGACCGAAAAGTGTCGTCAGGACGACCTGACCCTGCTGGACGAGCGCACCCTCGGGGAGGTCGTCGAGTATTGTAGGGCGCATGGTTTCGGCGGTAGCGAAGGCAACGGCTTCTTTACCCAGACACCGGACAACAGCTACGGCAACGCGCCGAGCAACGTAGCGCGGCTGTTCGACCTGTACAAGGACGATGCGACCCGGAGCCTGGCTAAGGACGAGCGTAGCGCCAGCATCAAGGCGTATCTCGAAGGCATCGGCACCAGCAGCGGCGAGGAAGATTCGGTATACGGGCAAGCGACGGGCATGGGTGACACCGGTGTCGTGGCCCGGGTAATGCAAAGCCCCAACACGATCAGCCTACAGCTGGGCCTATTTACGGAAAGCAACCCCGGAGTGCAGGTCGACGCGTTGGAATTCGATATCTTCGGATTCAGCCGCGGCGCAGCAGCAGCCCGCCATTTCGCCAATGAATTGCTCAAAGCCAACGGTGGGGTGCTGGCTGGCCTCCTGCGCCCGGGCCAGTTCGGGCTGTCAGAAGATTTCGAATGGAGCGGCCACGCCTGCATCAACTTTATCGGGCTGTTCGATACGGTGGCAGCCGTGGCCGATCCAATGAGGTGGGACTTCAGCCCTGCTGACCACCTCAATCCAGGCGTCAACCTGTACCTGCCTCCGGGTTGCGCACGCAAGGTAGTCCAGCTCACGGCTCGGGATGAGATGCGCTGGAACTTCGCGCTCAATAGCGTGGCTCCGCATCACCAGGAGATAGCCCTTCCCGGCGCGCACTCGGATATCGGTGGTGGCTATCTTCCGATTGCCCGGGAAAAGCTGATCTTGAGTCGTCCTGTCAGCTCCACGGTGCCCGCTGGGACGCCTATTGAAAGCACGCACGCCTGGCGTGAAACCAGCCGTCAATACGAGAAGTGGATGGCTCTCGGGCTACCGGAAGATCAGCTTAAAAAAGAGGTTCGCCGCATCCGCAAACTCAATCCCCGCGGCGTCAACCATCCACCGGAGGACTGGGTGTTAGGCCTGGTAACTATCGACCGTCAGATACGCGGCGAGTTAGCGCTGGTGTATTTGCGTGTGATGCGGGAGCTAGCAGTGCAGCAAGACGTTCCTTTCGACTTCATCGATGAAAGGGAAAGAGCAACCGCACTGCCCGAGGAGCTCCAGAAAATTGCCGATAAGCTGATGGCTTTTTCCAAAGGGGGCCGTTACGGCCTGGATAAAAATGAAGAACGATTGCTTCGGAGAAACTACATCCACCTGTCAGCGAACTGGAAGCCCTCTGGCGGACTGCTTATCAGCAAGCCTGCACCCAACGTCCGTCTGATCTACAACAACGAGCCACAGCAAGGCTATCCCGAATGAAGAGTCTCTTTCTCGCCTGCGCATTCGTCCTGCTCAGTGGATGCGCGAGCAGCCAAGCCCACCCCAGACTGCCGTTTGACACTTGGTATGCAGGCGTTATCGCTCCCGACCATATGGAAGTCTGGGTGGAGAGCGTGGATGTAATCGACCGCCGCGGTCTCGCATACGAAAGAGTCGGTGGCGGCGTGCCATCCTATGCAAGCGTCGTAGCCGGATGGCCATCGCATCCGGGCGGCACCGCCGGGAAGGGCCTACGTGGCATCGACCTACCGGAGATCATCTTTGTGCGCTGGCAATCACTGGTCGAACCGCAGACCTATAACGTGCGCATCAATATTCCCGAATGGGTGCGTGAGGAGATGCTCAAGCCTCAGGCTCCTTACTGCCGTGGCGAGAAAAGAGTCGTCGAAGGGATGTATCGCAGGGTTATAACCATCGGCGTGGCTCCTGGAGGCATCGCCAAGGCTTGGGTAGGCGGACCCTGCCTGCAATCCATCGAAATCGGTCGCTTCGAAGCCGCGATCAGCAAGGCCGGACCATACGGCGGTACATCCAACGGAGAACACCGTCCCCTCTCGGAAAAAGCCAAGGCCTACATCGAGCAACACGGGGTGCCCTATGGCTCGTGGTAAACCCTCCTCACGCTGCGCCCGCCTGGCGCTCGCGGCCCTCGCGCTAACTTTAGCCGCCTGCGCCAACACTTCCCAGCCGCCGCGCGAACTGGCCGGGCGCTACGAACTGGTCGGCGTGATGGAAATGGGCTCACAGCTGCTGCTCCAGGAACAGGGCACGTTCGAGGCGGTGCTCTACTACGGCAGCCTCGACATCCAGGGTCGAGGGCACTGGGCAATGGTGGACGGGCAGATCGAGTTGCGCGAACGCGGGCCGAGGGCCTTTTTCGACGGGATGAAACTTGTGCCAAGCGGCAACTGCCTGCTCGTGAACATGGACACCTCCACGGGATGCTACCGCCGACGCTAGGAGCCCCGCCGCGCAAGCGCGCCGGACACGGAACGACAAGGATGAATCGTTAGACATGTCTTTCAACCATTACTACCAGAGCGAGCTCACCGCCCTGCGCCAGCTGGGCAAGCGCTTCGCCGAGCGCAGCCCGGCGCTCGCGCCGTTCCTCGGGCAGGCCGGACGCGACCCGGATGTCGAGCGTCTGCTCGAAGGCTTCGCCTTTCTCACCGGGCGGCTGCGGCAGAAGCTCGATGACGAGCTGCCGGAGCTGACCCACTCGCTGATGCACCTGCTGTGGCCGAACTACATGCGTCCGCTGCCGGCTTTCAGCATGCTGCAGTTTGATCCGCTGAAACGACCCGGCCCGGCGCTGACGGTGCCGCGCAATACGCCGGTGGAATCCAATCCTGTGCAGGGCGTGAGCTGCTGCTTTCGTACCGCCTACGCCACCGAGGTGCTGCCTCTGGCGTTGCAGGCGCTGGAGTATTCGGTCAAGGGCACCGGTGCGCTGCTCAGCCTGCGCCTGCAGATGAGCGCCGATGGCCATCTCGGCGAGATCGGCCTCAGCCATCTGCGCCTGCACTTGGCGGGCGAGCCCTATATCAGCCAGCTGCTCTACCTCAGCCTGTTGCGCCATCTGGACGGCGTCGAGCTGGTGCTGCTGAACGAACAGGGCCACCCGCTGACCGGTCCCGATGGCCGACCGCTGACGCCCTTGCAGCTCACCGCCAAGCAGCTCGAACCGGTGGGATTCGCCGAGGATGAGGCGCTGATCCCCTACCCGCTCAACACCTTCCGCGGTTATCGCTACCTGCAGGAATATTTCGCCTTCCCGGACAAGTTTCTCTTCGTCGATATCAAGGGCCTGGAGATCATTCAGCGCATTCCGGACGACATGCTCAAGCAGGCCCGCGGTCTGGAGCTGCGCTTCGACATTCACAAGGCCGGCGTGCAACGCATCCGCCCGACGCTGGACAACGTGCGCCTGTACTGTACGCCGGTGGTAAACCTGTTCCCGCACGATGCCATCCCGATCCGCCTGGACGGCAAGCAGGACCAGTACCTGCTGCTGCCGGCCGAGTACGATGCGCAGCAATGCGGCGTGTTTTCGGTGGATCGGGTCACCGGCTGGAAACCCGGCGGCATGGGCTACGAAGAGTACGTGCCGTTCGAATCCTTCGAGCATGACCCCAGCTTCGATGTGCCGGTGGCGCGCCCGCACTACAGCGTGCGCCAGCAGCCTTCACTGCTGGGCGAAGGCCAGGAAACCTGGCTCAGCTTCGGCCTGCGCAACCTCGACCAGCACGAGACGCTGTCCATCGAGCTGACCTGCACCAACCAGAACCTGCCGCGCCAGCTTAAGCTCGGCGACATCTGCAAGCCCTGCGAAGACACCCCGGAATTTCTCAGCTTCCGCAATATCTCGGCGGTCACCCCGAGCTACGCGCCGCCGCTGCAGCGCGACTATCTGTGGAAGCTGATCAGCAACATGTCGCTGAACTACCTGTCGCTGGCCAATGTCGAGGCGCTCAAGGTGATCCTCGAGACCTACGACCTGCCTCGCTATTACGACAAGCACGCCGACAACGTCAGCCGGCGGCGCCTCGGCGGCCTGGCTCACATCGCCCACCAGCACGTCGATCGCCTGCATCGCGGGCTGCCGGTGCGTGGCGTACGTACCGAACTGACCATGAACCAGGACGGCTTCATCGGTGAGGGCGACCTGTTCCTCTTCGCCTCGGTACTCAACGAATTCTTCGCCCTCTACGCCAGCCTCAACTCGTATCACGAGCTGCGCGTGCAGAGCACACAGGGAGAGGTGTACCAATGGACGCCGCGCATGGGTCAGCAACCGCTGCTCTGAGACCGCTCAACCGCGGCATCCGCGAGTACAGCCTGTTCCAGGGTGTGCTGCTGGTGCTCGATCGCCTGCGCCAGCTCGATCCCGGTCTGGATGACGAGGCGCTCTACGAGCGCCTGGAATTCCAGGCCAACCCGAGCCTGGGCTTTCCCGGCAGTGATATCGAGCAGGTGCAGTTCTTCCAGGAGCACGGCGAGTGGCGCGCGCGCCTGCGCATCAACCTGGTCAGCCTGTTCGGCGCTGGCTCGCCACTGCCGGCCTTCTACGGCGAACAGGCGCTTGGCGACAGCGAGGACGGCAACCCGACCCGCGACTTCCTCGACCTGTTCAACAACCGCCTGCAACGTCTGCTGCTGCCGATCTGGCAGAAGTACCGCTACCGCGCTCGCTTCACCAGCGGCGCCCATGACCCGTTCTCGGAGCAGCTGTTCGCCCTGGTCGGGCTCAGCGGCGAGGCTATCCGCAGTGCGCCGGAACTGAACTGGAAGCGCCTGCTGCCCTATCTCGGCCTGCTCAGCCTGCGCGCGCACTCGGCCGCATTGATCGAGTCGGTGCTGCGCTACTACTTCAAGCACGCCGAGTTGAACATCGAGCAGTGCCTGGAGCGCCAGGTGGAAATCCTCGACGAGCAACGCAACCGCCTCGGTCTGGCCAACAGCCAGCTGGGCGAAAGCCTGGTGCTCGGCGAGCGGGTCCGCGACCGCGGCGGCAAGTTCCGCATCCATATCCGTCAGCTGGACTGGAATCGTTTCCACGAATTCCTGCCCATCGGCAGCGGCTACCAGCCGCTCTGTGCGCTGGTGCGCTTCACCCTGCGCGATCCGCTGGATTACGACCTGCGCCTGGAGCTTCGCCCGGACGAGATCCGTGAACTGCGCATCGGCGCCGACAACAACTGCCGCCTCGGCTGGACCAGCTGGCTCGGACGCGAACGCGCCGACGGCCTGGTCACCCTGGGCAGCAAGACTCATTAAGGAAGATGAAAATGATCAATGTCGATCTGCAACAACTGGTACAGGCGCTGGACGCCGAGACCAAGCGCGATCTGGAAGGCGCCGCCGAACGCTGCGTGGTACGTGGCGGCAGCAAGATTCTCGTCGAGGATCTGCTGCTCGGCCTGCTCGAGCGTCCCGATGGACTGCTCAAGCGAGCCTTGCTGGATGCCGAAGTGGATGCCGGCGCACTGGCGCAGGCGCTGCAACCGCGAGGCGAGCACAGCGAGTCGCGTAACCCGGTGTTTTCCACCGAACTGGTGCAATGGCTGCAGGATGCCTTGCTGGTGGCCAGCCTGGAACTCGGCCAGAGCCAGATCGACCAGGCCGCGCTGATTCTCGCGCTGCTGCGCAATCCGCTGCGCTATGCAGGCAGTCATTACCAGCCATTGCTGGCCCGGCTGGACGCCGAGCGCCTGCGCGACTTCGCCCTCAGCCAGCAGCCGCAGGCTGCGAACGGCAAGCCGGCAGCCAATGGCGAGTCGAACCTGTCGCGCTTTACCCACAACTTCAACCAACAGGCCCGCGACGGCAAGCTCGATCCGGTGCTCTGCCGCGACTCGGAGATCCGCCAGATGATCGACATCCTCGCGCGGCGGAGGAAGAACAATCCGATCGTGGTCGGCGAGGCCGGGGTCGGCAAGACCGCCATCGTCGAAGGCCTGGCGCTGCGCATCGCCAGCGGCGAAGTGCCTGCGGCACTCAAGGGCGTCGAGCTGCTCTGCCTGGACCTGGGTCTGCTGCAGGCCGGCGCCAGCGTGAAGGGCGAATTCGAACGCCGGCTGCAGGGTGTGATCGACGAAGTGAAGGGCTCGCCGAAGCCGATCATCCTGTTCATCGACGAGGCGCACACCCTGATCGGCGCCGGCGGCCAGGCCGGCAGCGGCGATGCAGCCAACCTGCTCAAGCCCGCATTGGCGCGCGGCGAGCTGCGCACCATCGCGGCAACGACCTGGAGCGAGTACAAGAAGTACTTCGAGAAGGACCCGGCCCTGGCCCGCCGTTTCCAGCCGGTGCAACTGCACGAGCCGAGCGTTCCGGAAGCCGTCACCATCCTGCGCGGGCTGGCACCGGTCTACGAAAAGAGCCACGGCATCTACCTGCGCGACGATGCGGTCACCGCCGCCGCCGAGCTGTCGGCACGCTACCTGGCGGGCCGGCAGCTGCCGGACAAGGCCGTCGACGTGCTGGATACCGCCTGCGCGCGGGTGCGCATCAGCCTCGCCGCCGCGCCCGAGGCGCTGGAACGCCTGCGTGGCGAGGTCGCCGAAGGCGAGCGTCAGCGCGAAGCCATGCGCCGCGATCTGGCCGCCGGCCTGCCGGTCGACGCGGCTGTCCTCGAGCGGCTGGAGCAACGTCTGCTCACGGCGGGAGACGAAATCGAGCAGCTCGAATCCCGCTGGACCAGGCAGCGCCTGCTCGCCGAGCGCCTGCTCGAGCTGCGCAAACGCACCGCCGAAGCCCGCAGCGATGCAAACGAGGATGGCGAGGCCCCATCGCTCGATGAGCTGGAGGCCGAGCTGCGCGCCGTGCAGGCCGAACTCGCCGCAGCCCAGGCCGAGCAGCGACTGGTCAGCCATGAGGTCTGCCCGCGCCTGGTGGCCGAGGTGATCAGCCACTGGACCGGTGTGCCGCTGACGCAGCTGGCCAGGGAGCACAACGCTCAGGTCGCCAACTTCGCCGCCGATCTGCGCGCCCGGGTGCGCGGTCAGGAACAGGCCGTGGAAGCGCTGGATCGTGCCATGCGCGCGGCAGCGGCCGGGTTGAACAAGCCCGACGCTCCGGTGGGCGTGTTCCTGCTGGTCGGCCCCAGCGGCGTCGGCAAGACCGAAACCGCCTTGGCCCTGGCCGACCTGCTGTATGGCGGCGAGCGCTTCCTCACTGTGATCAACATGTCCGAATTCCAGGAGAAACACAGCGTTTCCCGCCTGATCGGCGCGCCTCCGGGTTATGTCGGCTACGGCGAAGGCGGCATGCTCACCGAAGCGGCACGGCAAAAACCCTACTCAGTGATCCTGCTCGACGAGGTGGAGAAGGCCGATCCGGATGTGATGAACGTCTTCTATCAGATCTTCGACAAGGGCGTGGCGAATGACGGCGAAGGCCGCGAGATCAACTTCCGCAACACCCTGATCCTGATGACCAGCAACCTTGCCAGCGAGCGCATCGCCAGGTTCTGCAGCGCCGGGCAGCGGCCGGCGGCCGAGGATCTGGAACTGGCCATCCGTCCGCAGCTGTCGCAGCACTTCAAGCCGGCCCTGCTCGGGCGCATGCGCGTGGTGCCCTACTACCCGATCGCCGGTGAGGTGCTCGACGAGCTGGTCGCGCTCAAGCTGGCACGCTTCGGTGAGCGCCTGCAGCGTCGCCAGCTGCAGTTCAGCCACTGCCCGGCGCTGGTCACGCACCTCTCCGAGCGCTGCGGCGACAGCGACAGCGGTGCGCGCCTGATCGACCACCTGATCGAGCAGCACCTGCAACCGCTGGTGGTGGACCGGCTGCTCGATGCCATGGCCAGTGGCGAGCCGCTGCAGCGGGTGCATGCCACGCTGGATGGCGACGGCGCGCTGGCCTGTGAGTTCGCCTGAGATGTCCGCAATGTTCAATCAGGTGGCACAGCCGCTGCGCTATGCCGAGGCCCTGCTGGGCCGCTTCGCCGAACTGGCGCGCGCGGCGAACGCCGACAGCCTGCTCGGTGGGCTGGTGGAAACCGCGGCGCAGCTGAGCGACTGCCAGCTCAGCCAGCTCTATCTGCTGGACGCCACCCATACCCGCCTGACGCTCTCGGCCGAGTGGCACAACGGCCTGTTGCAGCCACGCGAAGCCACCAGTCTGCCGAGCGATTATGACGGTGAGCAGCTGCTGCAATACTGCCTGTGCCAGAACCAGACCCTTTGCCTCAGCGAACTGGATAGCAGCCTGCATGCTTCGGGTTTCCTGCCGGATAGCCCGAAACCGTGGCGTAGCCTGCTCTGCCTGCCGCTGCAGGACGAGCAACAGCGCGTCGCCGGCCTGCTGCTGACGGCCAGTACCGAGTCGCGCGAGCTGCACGGCTTCAGCGGTTCGCTGGCCCAGCTCGGCGCTTTCGGCCTCAGCCAGCTGCATCTGCTCCAGCGCCTGCGTGCACCCGGGAGCACCGCGCAGCCCGCCGCACCGGTCAGCCCCTGCGCCAGTGGTTACGGCCTGATCGGCGACAGCCCGCGCATGCGTGCGGTCTACCAGCTGATCGGCAAGGTGCTGCACAGCCCGGTCAACGTGCTGCTCACGGGAGAAACCGGCACCGGCAAGGAACTGGTGGCGCGCGCCATTCACGATTGCGGGCTTCGCCGCAGCAAACCCTTCATCGTGCAGAACTGCGCTTCGCTGCCTGAGCAACTCTTGGAAAGTGAGCTGTTCGGCTACCGCAAGGGCGCCTTCACCGGTGCCGACCGCGACCGCAGCGGCCTGCTCGATGCGGCGAACGGCGGCACGCTGTTCCTCGACGAGATCGGTGACATGCCATTGCTGCTGCAGGCCAAGCTGTTGCGCGTGCTGCAGGAAGGCGAAGTGCGCCCGCTGGGTTCCACCGAAACCCACAAGGTCGACGTGCGCATCGTCGCCGCCACCCATCGCGACCTGCGCAGCCAGGTGGAAAACGGCCTGTTTCGCGAGGACCTGTTCTACCGTCTCTCGCACTTCCCCATCGAACTGCCGCCGCTGCGCGAGCGTGACGAGGACATCCTGCGCCTGGCCCGGCATTTCGCCGACAAGGCCTGCGCCTTCCTCCAGCGCGATCTGTGTCGCTGGTCCGACGCCGCGCTCGAACGTCTGGCAGGCTATGCCTTCCCCGGCAACGTGCGGGAGTTGAAGGGTCTGGTGGAGCGCGCCGTGCTGCTCTGCGAGGGCGGTGAGCTGCTGCCGGAACACTTCAATCTGCATGTGGAAGCAAGCCTGGACAGCAGCCTGAACCTGCGCGAACGCATGGAGCGGGTCGAACGCAGCCTGCTCATGGATTGCCTGCGCAAGAACGGCGGCAACCAGAGCCAGGCCGCCCGCGAACTCGGCCTGCCACGGCGCACGCTGCTGTATCGCATGGAACGGCTGAATATCAGCCCGGCCGATCTCTAAGGAAGGAAAGACGCCATGTTCAACCCAGCCAACCAGGCCCACTTCACGCTTTCCCTCGAAGGCGTCGAGCACGACTTCAAGGTGCTCGAATTCCGGGGCCGCGAGGCCATCAGCCAGCCCTATCGCTTCGAGCTGGAACTGGTCAGCGAACGCCCCGATCTGAATCTGGAAAGCCTGCTGCATCGCCCGGCGTTTCTCGCCTTTGCGCCGGATGGCAGCGGCATCCACGGGCTGGCGCATCAGGCGGCCCAGGGTGAGTCCGGCAAGCGCCTGACCCGCTATCGCCTCACGCTGGTGCCGCAGCTGGCCTACCTCGCACATCGCACCAACCAGCGCATCTTCCAGCACCTGAGCGTGCCGCAGATCGTTGCCCAGGTGCTCGAGGAACAAGGCATCCAGGCCGATGCCTACCGCTTCCAACTCGGCCCGGTGATCTACCCAGAGCGTGAGTACTGCGTGCAGTACGACGAGACCGACCTGCACTTCATCCAGCGCCTGTGCGAGGAAGAGGGCATCCACTACCACTTCCAGCACAGCACAGCCGGTCATGTACTGGTCTTCGGCGATGACCAGACGGTCTTCCCGAAGCTCACCGCCACCGCCTATCAGCAGGACAGCGGTCTGGTCGCCGACCAGCCAGTGATCAAGCGCTTCGGCCTGCGCCTGGAAACCCGTACCAGCCGGGTCACGCGCCGCGACTACGACTTCGAAAAGCCGCGCCTGTCCATGGAGGCCGCGTTCCACAGCGACTTCCAACCTGATCTCGAAGACTACGATTACCCCGGCCGCTTCACCGAGCGCGCCCGCGGCAAGCACCTGTCGCAACGCGCCCTG
>Ga0310345_10000491_pt1 | contig 58422 bp, 52 predicted proteins | sample HC15DNA20500_MG_FD_204667 | JGI IMG/M metagenome (GOLD analysis project Ga0310345, IMG submission 204667) | Marine microbial communities from station ALOHA, North Pacific Subtropical Gyre - HC15-DNA-20-500_MG | ecosystem: Environmental > Aquatic > Marine > Oceanic | place: Pacific Ocean: North...
GAACGCCGGATGCAAACGGCGTGACCGTGGTGACTACGCTCGTGTGCTTTCTCACTTTTGCACACGGGGCTGCGGATGCGCTCGCGCATCCGGCGTTCCGCGCGCCCTCAACTTGAGGGAGGAACGAAAGAGAGCTTCGGGCGCCCCCGCGCCGTCATAACAACAGGGGCGATGGCGCGTGGCTGCCCGAGGTTTCGCGCGATGTGCCGGGCGAATGCTAAATTTTAGAAGCATTGCCTTCTGCCTGCGGAAAATACATTCTCCCGGCTCCGTACCTGCAAATCAAAAAGAGCCAAGACAGCCTCAAATGACAGCCTCATCCCGTGACCGCCTCGAACAAGCCCTCGTGAAAATCGCCGATCCCGCCGGGGAAGGCGCGCGCTCCTGCCTCACCGTCTATGCCGACGAGGCCCGCAAGGCGGCCGATGCTGCCGACGCACGCATCAAGTCCGGCGGTTCGCGCGGCCCGCTCGACGGCGCGGTCATCACCATCAAGGATCTGTTCGACATCAAGGGCGAGGTCACCCGCGCCGGATCGAAGGTGCTGCCGGCGCGCAGCAAGCCGGCCACGGCGGATGCCGCCATCGTCACGCGGCTGCGCGAGGCGGGGGCCGTGATCGCCGCCAAAACCAACATGACCGAGTTCGCCTATTCGGGCCTCGGCGCCAATCCGCATTACGGCACGCCGGGCAATCCTGCGGACCGCAAGCGGGTGCCGGGCGGTTCGTCCTCCGGCGCCGCGGTCGCGGTGGGCGACGGCGTCGGCGAAATCGCCATCGGCACCGATACCGGCGGCTCGACCCGCATTCCGGCGGCGTTCTGCGGCGTCACCGGCTTCAAGCCCACGGTGAAGCGCGTGCCGCGCACCGGCGCATTTCCGCTGTCGTTCACGCTGGATTCGATAGGGCCGATCGCGCGCAGCGTCGCCGATTGCGCCAATGCCGACGCCATTCTGGCCGGCGAGACGCCATCGCCGCTGTCACCGCCTGCGCTCGGCGACGTGCGCGTCGGCCTAGTGCAGGGCTATCCCGTCGAGGGCCTCGATGACATCGTCGGAAAGGCCTATCCGCTGGCGCTGGCCAGGCTCGGCTCGCGCTGGAAGGGCAGAGACATCACACTCGATGCACTGAGCATCATGCACACCGCCAACGAACGCGGCGGTGTCGCCCCGCCGGAGGCGTATGCTATTCACCGCACACTGCTGGCGGAGGCGGGCGAGGGCGTCGATCCGAATGTGCGGGCGCGCCTGCTGCGTTCGGAGAAGATCAGCGCGGCGGATTACATCCTCGCCTTGCGCGACCGCGAGCGCGGCATCGCGCAGATGGACGCCGTGTTCGACAAGGTCGATGTGCTGGTGATGCCCACGGTGCAGATCGTCGCGCCGACCATGGACGAGGTGTCGACGCCGGAAAGCTTCAACAAGCGCAACGTTCAGGCGCTGATGAACACCGCGATCTGGAATTTCTTCGACACCTGCGCGATCTCGCTGCCAATCAGGCTCGGCAACGCGCTGCCGGTCGGCCTGATGCTGGTCGGCCGCCACGGCGGCGACCGCAAGCTGCTCGCCATCGCGGCTGCGGTCGAGAAGCAGTTGGGGGCGTAACGGGGACGTTGCCACATCCTCGATCGTCATCACCGAGCTTGCCCCGGTGATCCACCTTCCTAAATGCAATGAAAACGTAATGGCCGGGTCGAGCCCGGCCATGACAGTTTCAGAAGTGTGCGTTAGCCGATCGCGACTTTCAGCGTGCCGATGCCGTCGATGCCGCATTCGATCTTGTCGCCGGGCGACAGTGCGGCGACGCCGGCGGGGGTGCCGGTCAGGATGATATCGCCCGCGCCGAGCGAGACCTGAAGCGACAGCTTGCCGATGATCTCGGCGACGTTCCAGATCATCTCGGAGAGATCGCCCTTCTGCTTCTCCGTGCCGTTGACCGAGAGCCAGATCCTTCCCTTCACGGGATGGCCGATCTCGGCGGCGGGACGCAGCGCGCCGCAGGGCGCGGAGAAATCGAACGACTTGCCGATCTCCCAGGGCTGCTCCTTCTTGCGCGACGCCATCTGCAGGTCGCGGCGGGTCAGGTCGATGCCGACGCCGTAGCCGTAGACGTGATCGAGCGCCTTGGCCGGATCGATGTTGGCGCCGCCGCTCTTCAGCGCGACGACCAGCTCGACCTCGTGCTGGAAATCCTTGGTCAGCGACGGATAGGGGATTGTCGCGCCGTCGCCGGTGATCATGTCGGCATGCTTGGCGAAAAAGAATGGCGGCTGGCGCTCGTCATTGCCCATCTCGCGGATGTGCTCGAGATAGTTGCGGCCAACGCACCAGATGCGGCGCACCGGGAAGGATTTCGATTCACCGGCGACGGGAATGGACGGCTGCGTGAGTGCGGGAATGACGAAGCTGGCGCTCATGGGAATTCCGGTTCTGGGAGGGCAACGAGGCGGGAGAGGCGATCTTACGCGCTGGCGGCGACGGGAGCCAGCGGGTTGGCTTCACGATGCTGCAAGCGGAAGAACGAGGCATAGCGCCCGCCGCGCCGCAGCAAGTCATCGTGACGCCCGGTTTCGACGATGGTGCCGTTCTCGACCACCAGGATCTGGTCGGCGTGCATGATGGTGTGCAGACGATGCGCGATCACAATGGTGGTGCGGTTCTGGCACAGATGCTCGATGGCTTCCTGCACCTGCTTCTCGGACTCGGAGTCAAGCGCGGCGGTGGCTTCATCGAGCAGGATGATCGGCGCGTTCTTCACCAGCGCGCGGGCGATGGCGATGCGCTGGCGCTGGCCGCCGGAAAGCTGCGTGCCGTGTTCGCCGACCGGCGTGTCGTAGCCGCGCGGGAAACTCATGATGAAATCGTGGGCGCAGGCGGCCTTCGCGGCAGCGACGATCTCTTCCTCCGATGCCCCGGCTTTGCCGAACGCGATGTTCTCGCGAATGGTGTCGCGGAACAGGTAGACATCCTGTCCGACATAGGCGGTCTGCTGGCGCAGCGAGCGGCGCGAGACGTCGGAGATGATCTGCCCGTCGATGACGATGGCGCCGAACTTCGCCTCGTACAGCCGTAGCAGCAGCGCCAGCACGGTGGATTTTCCGCCGCCGGATGGGCCGACCAGCGCGGTCATCTTGCCCGGCTCGGCGACAAAGCTCATGCGGTTGAGCACGGTCTCGTTTCCGCGATAGGCGAAGGTGACATCGCGGAATTCGACCTTGGCTTCGGTCAACTGCAATGCGGGCTTGTCGCTGTCGTCCGGCTCGCTCGCCGGGCTGTCAACGATTTCGAGCAGCTTGCGCGCGCCGATCAGATAGCTGTTGAGCTCGATGTTGAGGCGGGCGAGCCGCTTGGCCGGTTCATAGGCCAGCAGGAACGCGGTGATGAACGAGAAGAACTGTCCCGGGGTCGCGCCGGTCGCGATGATGCGATAGCCGCCATACATCAGGACGCCGGCGATGGCGAAGCCGCCGAGGGTTTCCATCAGCGGGCTGGACCGGCTTTGGACCCGCGCCATCTTGTTGGCGTTGGCTTCAACCATCCCGATGTTCCGGTCGATCCGCGCCTGCATGGTGTCTTCAAGCGTGAACGCCTTGACCGTGCGGATGCCTTGCAGGGATTCCTGCATGGTTTCGAGAATGTCCGCCGTGCCGGTGAACTGGTTGTGAGCGAGGCCTTTGATCCTCTTCACCAGCTTGCGGATGACGAACAACGCAGGGGGTGCAATCAGCAGCCCGGACAGCGACATCCACGGGTCCTGAATCACCATCACGGCGGCCAGCCCGACCAGCGACAGGAAATCGCGTCCGACGGCGTTGATCAGGAGACTGAGAACCTGGGTCACGGATTGCGCGCCCGCGGTCAGCCGCGCGAGGAACTCGGAGGAATGGCGTTCGGAATAGAACCCGACATTCTCGCGCATCAGTTTCGCGAACAGCCGGCGCTGATTGCTGGCAAGGATGGCGTTGCTGATCTTCGACAGGATGACCGTATGACCGTAGGTCGCTGCGCCCTTGAGGGTGAACAGAACGATGATCGCCAGCGACAGCATCACGATGCCGTTGATGCTGCGATTGACGTAGGTCTGGTTGATCACTTCGCCAAGCAGCCAGGCGGACGCGGCTGTCGCGCCGGCGGATAACGCCATCAGGACGAAAGCGACCGTATAGCGCCGCCAGTGCTGGAGGCCCTGTTCGGTAATCAGGCGGCGAATAAGGGCAGCCGCCCCATAAGGGTCGTCGGTGATTTTTCGTGGAAGCTCGGTCATCCGCGTTCCATTGACGGCCGACACAACCGGCGCCCCGTCAGGGTTTCTGCGATGTCCGTCTCTTGCCCGCTATGGACCGGATTTTCAAGCGGAATCAGGGCCTTTGGGTCAATTCTACACTACGCTGAAACCGCCTGCCGGCCGTCCCGGAGCCGGTCTGCCAGCAGTTTTTCCTCCCATGCCAGCGCATGGCGGGCGATGGTGTCGAGATCGTCGTAGCGCGGCGTCCAGTCCAGCGTGGCGCGAATGCGTGATGTATCCGCGATCATGGTCATGATGTCGCCGGGGCGACGGTCGGCATACTGAACGGCGAAATTACGGCCCGACGCACGCCGCACTGCCTCGACGGTTTCGAGCACCGAATAACCACGGCCATAGCCGCAATTCAGCGTCGCCGAAGGACCGCCGTTCTCGAGATAGGCAAGCGCCGCGCGATGCGCGTCGGCCAGATCGGTCACGTGGATGAAGTCGCGGATACAGCTTCCGTCAACCGTCGGATAATCCGTGCCGAAGACGTCGATCTTGGCGCGCTGGCCGGTCGCGGCTTCGACGGCGATCTTCAACAGGTGCGTCGCGCCGACGGTTGCGAGACCGATCCGGGCTTCCGGGTCGGCGCCGGCGACATTGAAATAGCGCAGCACGACGTAATGCATGCCGTGCGCGGAGGCGACGTCGTGCAGCATGATCTCGGTCATCAGCTTCGACGAGCCATAGGGCGACAGCGGACGTGTCGGCGCTTCTTCGGCAACGGGCATCTGGTCAGGATTACCGTAAACCGCGGCCGTCGATGAAAAGATGAAGCGGCTGATGTTGCACCTGACCGCCGCGTTCAGAAGATTGCGCGTCGTCATCGTGTTGTTGCGGTAGTAGCCGAGCGGATCGCGCAGCGAGTCAGGCACCACCACCGAGCCTGCGAAATGAATGATCGAGCTGACATTGTGCGCGGCGATCACGCCTTCGACCAGGTTCTCGTCCGCGACATCGCCGATGAACAGGGGCACGCCCTCGGGCAGGAACTGCGAAAAGCCGGTCGAAAGATTATCGACGACGACGACGCTTTCGCCCGCATCGACCAGCGTACGAACTGTGTGGCTGCCGATGTAACCTGCGCCTCCGGTGACCAGAACTGTCATGGCTTTCCAATCCGCATTGCGTCCGCGCTCCGTTGGGCGCCTGTTGCGCGGAATGTGGAGCTAAGATGTTGCCGGAAGCTTGCAGAGAAACGATGGAAATGGGGTATAAAGCCGGGCTCTCGCGCCAAAAGGCTTCGCTTTTCCCGGCCGAAACCGCTTTATGGTTTCCAAAACGTAACGCCTAACAAGAGTTCCAGCCCCTCGCTCCGATGCCCGGTATCATTTTCATCAAGACCTCATCGCTCGGCGACGTGGTGCATCACATGCCGGCCGTCACCGATGCGCACCGTCACGCGCCCGATGCGCGGCTGACGTGGGTGGTCGAGGAAGCTTTCGCGCCGCTGGCGCGGCTTCATCCCGCTGTCAGCGAAGTGATTCCGGTTTCGACGCGGCGGTGGCGATCACAATTGATGCGCTCAAAGACCTGGAGCGAGGTCTCCGCGTTCAAGGCGAGATTGAAATCGGTCAAGGCCGAGAAGGTGATCGATACGCAGGGGCTGATCCGCTCGGCATTGATCGCGAAGGCGGCCAATGGCGAGCGGCATGGCTACGACGCGTCGAGCATCAAGGAGCCGGTGGCATCGTGGTTCTATGACGTCAAGCATGCGGTCGCGCGCGATCAGCATGCGGTGATGCGCAACCGGACGCTCACCGGGTTGAGTCTCGGCTATCGGCCCGATCAGGCCATCGACTACGGGCTGATTAAGCCGCCGCGCAGTGGTGATGCGCGTTATGCGGTACTGTTTCACGGCACATCGCGCGCATCGAAAGAATGGCGTGAGGTCGACTGGATCGGTGCCGGCAAATGGCTGCACGCGCAGGGCCTTGAGGTTGTGCTGCCGTGGGGCAATGAGCGCGAGCGGTCGCGCTCTGAGCGGCTTGCTCAAGCTATTCCGGGAAGCCGCATTCTTGATCGCGTGCCGCTCGATGAGACGGCAAAAGTGATTGCCAATGCTTCGCTGGTGGTCGGTGTCGATACAGGTTTGCTGCATCTGGCCGCAGCCTATGAGGTGCCGCTGATCGCGGTGTTCCTTGCCACCGATCCCGGCCTGACCGGTCCAGTCGGCAATGGATCGATCACGGTGGTCGGCGGTAAGGATGTTTATCCGTCTTTCGAGCGGGTCATCGAAGCGGCGGAGAAGCTGCCGCTCAAGCGCTGACGCGCTTGCTCAAGATATTCTCGACAAATCCCGAAATATCCGTTCCCGAAAACAGATAGCCCTTGATGCCCGCCGCCGTGCCCGCATCGAGATCGCGCTGCTTGTCGCCGATGACGAAGCTGCGGTCCCTGTCGATCGGCCAGTGCTTCATCAGATCGAAGATCATGCCGGGCTGCGGCTTGCGCCAGTCGCACTCGTGATCGTATCCGGTGACTGTTCCGTCAGGATGATGCGGGCAATAGCGGAAGTCATCGATGCGCGCGCCGTCGCGCGCCAGTTCATCGCGCATCCAGTTGTGCAGCGCGCGCACATCGTCCTCGGAGAAAAAGCCGCGTGCGACGCCGGACTGGTTGGTGAAGACGAAGACGTAATAGCCGGCCTCGTTCAGCTTCCTGATCGCATCCGCCACTCCCGGCATCCACCGGAGTCTGTCGCGGGTGCCGACATAGGCGTCGTCGAGATTGATGACGCCGTCGCGGTCGAGGAACGCCGCGGGTTTGGATGTCGCGCCGCTGTCCGCCGTCATTTTGGTTTTGTCGCGCCGATCAGCACTTGCTCGACCTCGTCGCAGATTGCGTGCATCGCCATCATATGGACCTGCTGGATCACGGGCGTGTCGTCGGTGGGCGAAACGAACAGATGATCGCAGGAGGCGCGCATGCTTTCGCCCTTGGCGCCTGTAAAGCCGACGGTCGTCACGCCCAGATCGCGCGCCACCTTGATCGCGGCGAGGATGTTCGGCGAACGGCCCGATGTGGAGAGCGCAAACAGCACATCGCCACGCTTCGCAAGTCCCTGCACCTGCCGCGCGAACACCTGCTCGAAACCGTAGTCGTTGGCGATGGCCGTCAGCGCGGATGTATCGGTTGTCAAAGCGATCGCAGCCCAGCCGGCGCGCTCCTGCTTGTAGCGGCCGACGATCTCGGCGGCGATATGCTGGGCGTCGGCGGCGCTGCCGCCATTGCCGATCAGCAGCAGCTTGTTGCCGGACTTCAGAGCATCCGCGACAACGCGCGCGATGGTATGCGTCGTCGCGAGAAGCTCGTTGCTCCGCACGGCTTTGGTCAGCCCGTCGAGCGAACTTTGAAAATGTGCCGCGATCCGGTCCTGGCTCACATGTCACCGTGTGGGTTCGAATTCGCCTCAGTGGTAGTCACAGCAGGATAGAGGCGCAAGTGCGAGCGTCTTTCGAGATTAACGGGCGCTGGCGATCACGCGCTGCGCAGTCTCCACGACCTCCGATGCCGTGATGTCGCGCATGCAGTGATGATCGTTCTGGGTGCAGACCGGTTTATGACACGGCTGACAGGGCAGGTCGGTGGCGCGCTTGATCGTCGCCGCGAGGCCGTTCAGCGGCGCCCAGTGATAGGGGCTGGTCGGGCCGAAAATACCGATCGCCGGGGTGCCGATAGCAGCAGCGATGTGCATCAGGCCGGAATCGTTGGAGATCACCGTTTTCGCCGCCGCCATCGCCATGATGCCGTTGCGCAGATCGGTCCCGGTGAGATCGCGCACGCGCGGGCCGGCAAAGTTCACGATCTCGGTTGCGATGGCTTTTTCGCCCGGTCCGCCGACCACCCAGACCTCAAAGCCCTGTTCGGCGAACATCCGCGCCGCCTCGGCATAGTAGGTCCAGCGCTTCGAGGCGCCGACCGATCCGGGCGCCAGCGCAACCGCAGCGCCGAGGCCGAGGTTGTTGGCCTGCCGCCAGGTTGCGACTTCTGCGGGTGGCACCACGAGTTGCGGCACCGGCCATTGCTTCGGCAGCGGGGCGTTGGCGGGCAGGGCGAGGGCGGCGTTCTTGTCGATAAAGCGGGGCATCTTCCGCTCGCCCCACCGCCAGTCGTTGATCAGCCCAAACCGGACCTCGCCGACCCATCCGGTGCGCTGGGGAATGCCCGCCAGCGTCGGCGCGATGGCGGATTTCCAGGTCCGGGGCATCACAAGGGCGGTGCCGTAGCCGGCGGCCCGGAACTGCTGGGCAAGCGCCCATTGCTTCTTCAGGGCGAGCTGCCCCCGCGGGAGGTCCCAGACGATGCCTTTGCGGACGCCGGGCATGTAATCCACCAGCGGCGCGCACAGGCTGGTGACCAGGAGGTCGACCGGCCGGTTCGGCCAGCGCTCTTTGAGGACCCGAACCACGGTATGGCCACGGACGAAATCCCCGATCCACATGTACGGGACGACCAGAACCGGGCTCGTTTCCGTGGGGTCAGGCGTCACGCCAATATCGCCTAGAAATGAATTTATATTCATTTATTGAAGGGTTTCGGGTCGATCATTACGGGTCCGGGAGAATTGTGGACGATCAGCCGGTTACCGCGTCCCCCGCACGGCGTCCAGATGCGTTTTGCGGCTCCGGGCAGGCTGGCGTCCTTCACCACAGCGCGGGACGTGAGTTGCCTGCCGGGCGGGAGTGAGGCAAAGGTGACCCGCGTGAACTGGGCGGGATTCCTCAATGCTGTTGGTGACCGGAGGAGCCGGTTTTATCGGGTCGAACGTCGTCGCCGCCCTCAACGATGCGGGCCGCGCGGATGTGGCCGTATGCGATTTTCTCGGGAATGACGGCAAATGGCGCAATCTCGCCAAGCGGCAACTCGCCGACGTGGTTCCCCCGGCTGAACTGATGCAATGGCTGAACGGCCGCAAGCTCGACGCCATCATCCATCTCGGCGCGATTTCGGAGACCACCGCCACCGACGGCGATCTCGTGATCGAGACCAATTTCCGCCTGTCGATGCGGCTGCTCGACTGGTGCACGGCGAATTCCGTTCCGTTCATCTACGCCTCGTCCGCATCGACCTATGGCGACGGCGAGCAGGGATTTCGCGACGACGCTTCGCTCGACGCCCTGAAGAAGCTGCGGCCGATGAATCTCTACGGCTGGAGCAAGCATCTGTTCGACATGGCCGTGATCGAGCGCGCCGCGAAGGGCGGGAAGATGCCGCCGCAGTGGGCCGGCCTCAAGTTCTTCAATGTGTTTGGCCCGAATGAATATCACAAGGGCACGATGATGAGCGTGCTGGCGCGCCGCTTCGACGACGTCAAATCCGGCCGTGTGGTGCAGCTCTTCAAGTCCCACCGCGATGGCATTGCCGACGGCGATCAGCGCCGCGATTTTATTCATGTGGATGATGTGGTGCGCGTCATCATGTGGCTGCTGGCCACGCGTTCGGTGAACGGCATCTTCAATGTCGGTACCGGAAGGGCGCGCAGCTTCCGCGACCTGATCCTTGCCGCCTATGGCGCGCTCGGCGTCAAGCCGAATATCGAATATATCGACATGCCCGAACAAATTCGCGGCAGCTACCAGTACTTTACCGAAGCAGAGGTCGATCATCTGCGCGGCGCAGGCTACAATGGCGGCTTCACGGCGCTCGAAGATGCCGTCGGCAGCTATGTCAGGGATTTTCTCGACCGGCCCGATCGCTACCGCTGATCGTGCAAGAGACATACAGGCGTTTTCAGGGATACAGGCGTTCTCATGTTCGATTTTGACGCGCTGTCGCAAGCGATTGTCCGCCAGACGGTGCTCTGCGTCGGCGACCTCATGCTGGACGAATTCGTCTATGGCGAGGTTTCGCGCATTTCACCGGAAGCGCCTGCGCCGGTGATCGCGGCCCGGCGCAGCGAGATCAACGTTGGTGGCGCGGGCAACGTTGCCCGCAACATCGCCTCCCTTGGTGCGAAGTGTATTTTCGTCGGGTTGGTCGGGAATGACATTGCCGGCGAGACCCTGAGAGCAGAACTCGCCAGGGAAAAGCTGATCGAGCCGATTCTGGTGACCGATCCGGCGCGGCCAACCACGCGCAAGGTGCGTTTTGTTTCCGAGCATTTTTCGACACACATGCTGCGGGCGGACTGGGAACTGTCGGCGCCTGCGTCGGAAGTCACCGAGCGCAAGCTGATCGACGCTGTGGTGGCCGCGCTGCCTCGCGCCGATATCGTGTTGCTGTCCGATTATGCCAAGGGCGTGCTGACGGCGCGCGTGATCCGCAACATCATCGACGCCGCGCGCAAGCTCGGCAAGCGGGTGATCGTCGATCCGAAGAGCGCCAATCTGGCGATCTATCGCGGCGCGACCCTGCTGACACCGAACCGCAAGGAATTTGCTGAGGCGACACGGCGCCGGATCCAGTCGGATGCCGATATCGCGGACGCGTCGATCGAGGCGCTGCGCACCGCCGACGCCGAGGCCGTGCTGGTGACCCAGAGCGAAGACGGAATGACGCTGGCCCATCGCGATGGCACCCTGATCCATGTTCCGGCGCAGCCGGCGAAGGTTCGCGACGTATCCGGAGCAGGCGACACGGTGGCTGCGGTTCTGGCTGTGACGCTCGCTTCTGGAATGGACTGGGAAACGGCCTTGCGCTGTGCGGCGGCGGGCGCTTCCGTGGCCGTCAGCAAGCCGGGCACGGCAACGGTGTCTCTTGCCGAACTGCGGCGCAAGATCCTGCCGCATGCGTCTCTCGCGGCAGAAGAGAAAATCGCTTCAAGCGCTGCGGACCTTGATGCGCATCTTGCCGAGTGGCGCAGGCAGGGATTGCGCGTCGGCTTCACCAACGGCTGCTTCGACATTCTGCATCCGGGTCATGTGCGCGTGGTGACACAGGCGCGTGCCGCCTGTGACCGTCTGATCGTCGGCCTCAACAGCGATGCGTCGGTGCGGCGTCTGAAGGGTGCCGAGCGGCCGGTGCAGGATGAGCGCGCGCGGGCCGAAGTTCTGGCCGCGCTCGAGGCGGTCGACCTGGTCGTGATCTTCGAACAGGACACGCCGCTGGAACTGATCACGCAGATCAAGCCGAGCGTGCTCGTGAAGGGTGGGGACTATACCCGCGAGCAGGTTGTCGGCCATGAGATCGTCACCGCCAACGGCGGCGAGATTGTGCTTGTCGACATTCTGCCGGGCCACAGCACGACGTCGCTGGTCAAACGGGCGCGAGAAGGCAAGGCATGACCGCGAACGCGTCCAATCTTGCGACCGGCGTCTCGCCATCGATCTGGCGCAACACAGCCGCCTGGACAAAGGCGGCCGATGTCGCAGTCGTCCTCATGGCCGCTTCGCTGCCATGGTCGACGTCGCTGGTTGCGATCTTTGCGGTGGCATGGCTGCTGTTGCTCATTCCCACAGCCGAGCGGCGGGATTTTTCTGAAACGCTGAAACGGCCAGCCTGTTTTCTCCCGGTCACACTTTTTGCGCTGGCCCTTGCCGGCACGCTGTGGTCGACGGACATTGCGTGGGCTGCGCGCCTGCATGCGGTCAACCCGGTTGGCAAGCTGATTGCGATCCCGATTCTCATCCGTCATTTCGAGAAGTCGGGCAGAGGCCTGTGGGTTGCGCTGGCCTTCATTGCGTCCTGTGCCGCGGTGATGCTGGCGTCGTGGGCGATGGTCGTTGATCCGAGGCTGGCTTTCGATGCCTCACGAACACCCGGTGTCCCGGTCAAGAACACGATTGCGCAGGGGCAGGAATTCACACTGTGCGCTTTCGGTGCTCTTGGCGGGGCGATGTATGCGCTGTCGCGGCAGCAAAGGAAGATCGCACTGTTGCTTGCGCTGCTGAGCGCAGGTTTCATCGCGAACATGGTTTTCGTCGCCAATTCAAGGACTGCGCTGGCTTGCATCCCGATCTTGTTCGTTCTTTTCCTCGCGATGTATTTCAGCAAACGCACGGCGGTCATATTGGTGATAGGCGGCATCATTGCGGCGACCCTCGCCTGGAATACGTCGTCATACCTGCGTTCTCGTGTGGAGCAAGCGATTACCGAGTATCAAGCCTACCGCACGTCGCATGCCGCAACATCGGCCGGGCAGCGGCTGGAATTCTGGCGCAAGTCAGTGAAGTTCTTCGAGGCTGCGCCGATTCTGGGACACGGCACCGGTTCAACCAAACTCTTGTTCGAGCGGGATGCTGTCGGCCAGACAGGCGCTTCAGCCGAAGTGATCGCCAATCCGCACAATCAGACATTGAACGTGGCGGTGCAGTGGGGGATCGCCGGAATCATAGTTCTCTATCTGATGTGGATTTCGCACCTGAAACTCTTCATCGGCAAGGAAGGGTTGTTCGCGTGGATCGGCCTTGCGGCTGTGGTCCAGAACTTCTTCAGTTCGCTGCTCAACTCCCACCTGTTTGATTTTACTGAAGGCTGGATTTACGTGCTGGCGATGGGGGTTGCCGGCGGCATGATCGCTCGCGCCCAGAACACCGATGCGCTTGCGGGGCAGGGATAGTTATGGCTGGCTTGTCCCGGATCAGATTCCCGCGCCTCACATGGCGAAATCTGCTGATCGTGATCCATGACGTGCTGGCGACGATCTTCGCAGTGGTTGCGAGTTTCTATCTCCGGTTCGAAGGCAGCGGCCTGACCGAGCGCTTGCCGCTGCTGCTCCACATCCTGCCTTACTTCGTCATTTTCAGCATTCTCGTCTGCTACACCTTCAGACTGACGACGACAAAGTGGCGGTTCATTTCGCTGCCGGACTTCTTCAACATCGTCAAAGCATCGACGGTGCTGGCGCTGATGCTGCTGGTGCTGGACTACATTTTCATCGCGCCGAACGTCTATGGGACATTCTTTTTCGGCAAGACGACGATCATCATCTACTGGTTCCTTCAGAACTTCTCGCTTGGCGCGCTGCGAATTGCCTATCGCTATTTCCGCTACACCCGAACGCTGAACCAGGCGCGTGGCCCCGATGCCGCTCCGACGCTGCTGGTGGGGCGTGCTGCGGACGCGGAAGTGTTGCTGCGCGGCATTGAGAGCGGTGCGGTGAAGCGGATGTGGCCGGTCGGTGTACTGTCTCCTTCGGTATCCGATCGCGGACAGTCGATCCGTGGCATTCCCGTGCTTGGTGCCATCGATGATCTCGCCGATATCGTCGATGATTTCTCGCGCCGGGAAAGACCTCTTGAACGCCTGGTCATGATGCCGTCCGCTTTCGAGGCCGATGCGTCACCGGAGTCGGTGTTGACGCGAGCCCGCAAACTTGGACTGACTGTCAGCCGTCTGCCGTCGCTTGAGGGGAGTGGCGAGGCGCCACGTCTCGCACCGGTCGCGGTTGAGGATTTGCTGCTGCGGCCGAGCGTGAAGATCGATTATCAGCGTCTCGAAAGCTTCGTGAAGGGCAAGTCCGTCGTCGTCACCGGCGGTGGCGGCTCGATCGGATCGGAGATATGCGACCGCGTCGTTACGTTCGGCGCGTCACGGCTGCTGATCGTCGAGAATGCCGAGCCGGCGCTTCACGCGGTGATGGAAGACCTGACGGTCAAGTTTCCAACGGCGATTATCGAAGGCCGCATCGCGGACATTCGCGACCGCGCACGCATTTCGCATCTCATGGCTGAATTCAAGCCAAGCATTGTCTTTCATGCAGCTGCGCTGAAGCACGTCCCGATCCTCGAGCGGGATTGGGGCGAGGGCGTCAAGACCAATATCTTCGGCACCGTCAATGTGGCGGATGCTGCGGTGAGCGCCGGTGCTGAGGCGATGGTGATGATTTCCACCGACAAGGCGATCGAGCCGGTGTCGATGCTGGGACTGACCAAACGCTTTGCCGAGATGTACTGCCAGGCGCTCGACCGGGAGTTGATGCACAAGGCAAACGGCAAGGCGCCGATGCGGCTGATCTCGGTCCGCTTCGGCAACGTGCTGGCGTCCAACGGGTCGGTGGTGCCGAAATTCAAGGCGCAGATCGAAGCCGGCGGTCCGGTGACCGTGACGCACCCGGACATGGTCCGCTACTTCATGACCATTCGCGAAGCGTGCGACCTCGTGGTGACCGCGGCAACCCACGCGCTCGATCCGGTGCGGCCCGATGTGTCGGTTTACGTGCTGAACATGGGGCAGCCGGTGAAGATCGTCGATCTTGCCGAACGCATCATCAGGCTGTCCGGGCTTCAGCCGGGTTACGATATCGAGATCGTCTTCACAGGCGTCAGGCCGGGCGAGCGTCTGAACGAAATCCTGTTTGCCCATGAAGAGCCGACCGCCGACATCGGCATTGCCGGCATTGTCGCGGCGCGTCCCAACGAGCCGCCGCTCGACACGCTGCAACGGTGGCTGTCCACGCTGGAAAAGGCTGTGGCCAGTGAACAGCGCAGCGTCATTGTGGGTGTCTTGAAGGACGCGATCCCGGAGTTCAAAAGCGGGGCCGCGTAATCTAGCCGAGCGGTTCCCGTTGCCGGGAGAACCGGCTGAGCACCAATGCCACGGCGCTTAAGCCCAATGCCAGCGTCATCCCCTGGACGTAGGGCGATTTCAGCCAGATCGTCACCGCGGCAAATGCCGCGAGAACGACATTCAGGATGAAAACTTCGCTGACGACCTGCGTCACGCTGAAACCGTTGTTGGTCGCCTGCTGGTAAAAATGCGACCGGTGGGCAAGCCAGACGGCTTCACCCTTCAGCAGGCGCCGAAAGAGCGTGAGCGTTGCGTCGGCGAGATAGTAGAGCGGCAGCAAAAGCGCAGCCAGCAGATGGCCGTGTCCCGCAAGCTCAATGAGGCACCATCCCATCAGCAAACCGATCGGCAGGCTGCCCACATCGCCGAGAAACAGCTTCGCGACGGGCTTGTTGAACGGCGCGAAACCGATCATCGCGCCGCAGAGTGCGAGTGCAACGATTGTCGGGCCAGAAGACAGTTCGCCGTAAAGCCCAAACAGCGCCAGCGCGGCCGTCACGGGAACGACCTCCGCGACGGTGATCCAGTCAAGGCCATCCATGAAGTTGACAAGATTGACGAACCACAGTCCGCCGATCAGCATAAGCGACCGCTCCACCCAGACCGGCAGAAGGGGCACGAGACGAAGATCAGCCGGAAGCGTGGCGAGGACGATGCCGACGGCGACCGCCTGCATCAGAAGACGAGGCATGACAGGCATCGTCCGCAGGTCATCGTAGGCGCCGACCAGGGCGAGCAACACGGTTGCAGCGAAGATCGCGAACAGGGAAGAATTTACCGGTGCGCCAGAATAAGAAGCCGATATCGCGACCGACGCGATGACTGCCGCGATCACTGCTGCACCGCCGCCCTGTGGTGTCGGTGTGCTATGCGACGAACGTGCGTTCGGCCGCGCCAGCGCATAGCGCGCAAGCAACGGGTGCAGCACGACAATCAGCCCCGCGCACATGATGCAGGCTGCTAGCGGGGTTGCGATGGTCAGCAATGAATTCATGAAATGAGGATCACCCGGTCAGCGCTTGATGCCGACGGCGCACCAGTAAGGTACGCGCTCCGAGAAACGAATGTCCTGAAATCCGGCGGTCGTCAGCATGTCGCCAATCTGCACGCGTGTGAAGCGTTGTTCGAGGCGGGTGCAGAACCGGTCATATGCGTCGGTTCTCATCACGTAGAACGCGCGGTGCTTGTAGGATTCCAGCGGCAGCGCCGCGGCGGAAAATCCAAGCCGTTCGACGAGCGCGGCAAGACGGGCCAGCGGCCAGTAAACGAACACAGCAATGATCTGACTGATCCAGAGGCGCGGCTTTTCCGGAAGGCTTGAAATCACGACGCGGAAGATGTTGCTGAATTTCCAGAGCGCGCGATACCAGGCCGGCCGGTTGTCGAGCGCGTAGTAAAGGTAGATCAGGAAAGGCGCGCCGGGTTTGAGTTTTGTCGAGATCTCGTAAATCGCGGCCTGGGTGTCGGGAACATGATGCAGCACACCCAGCGAGAACGCGAAGTCAAGCGAACCGTCGGGCAGGGGAAGTTCTCCAACGCTGGCGTGATGAAAACTCACGTTCTTCGCCGCGGCCAGATTTGTCCGCGCGACATTCAGCGCGTCGGCGCTTGCGTCGAGAAGGTGGAGGTGTCCGACGCGCGGCGCCACCATGACGGACCATCGGCCGCTGCCGCAGCCGACATCCATGCCGACGGCGCTGGCCGGCAGGTGATCCCAGGGAAAGATGTGAAAATAGGACTCAAAAATGGCCGCCCTGTCGTCCGCGGAAAATGCGTCCTCCCCCTGCCGGAAGGTCGACCATTCATGGCCGAATCCGGCGGCAACTGCGGGGTCGACATTGCTGGGCGGACGATCGGTCATGAACTCTCACGTGGCTGCCGACGCGAGGATATATCGGGGCGCGCTTGGGCTTGCGGAGTGTTTAATCAAACTCGGAAGGGGTGACAACGTCCTCCGGGCATACCGCTGGTCCGGAAAATCATCGAACGGGGCGGTGCCTGTCCGCCGCGGCATTTTTTCAAGTCCCGGATGCGGCTTTTCACCGGCGCGCCGAAGCGATAGTAATGCGCCCCGGACAGTCTGGGAGTGGGTAGCTTGGTGGCTATTCGGTTGCTTCAAATGCTGCTCGCGGCTGTGCTGCTCAGCGGGTGTACCTTCTTCTTCGATGTGCAGGATTCCGTTCAGGCTGACCCCCAACCGGATTCCCGGCAACTGCGGGTCATCATCAGTGAGATCCAGCGCATTACGCAATCGATGAAGCAGGTCGGTGCTTCGGAAGTTTCCAATGTCGGGCCGAATGAGGCGCAGTCGGGTCCGGAAAGATGGACCGTTTGCTCGCGCGCGAACTTCGGCAATGAGATTCGTTACTTCACGTTTTTCCTGAAGGGCGAAGCGGTTGCTAACTGGCGGCCTGCCGTCATCAATGACAAATGCGAAGCGCGTAACTTCGCGCCGCTGGAACAACGGTAGCGCGAGCAGCGTCGGCAGGGATTGAAGCTAGCGAATGCGCTGCAACTGCTCTTCATAGAGGGCGACCGTTGCCGCTCCGATCGCCTGAGCGGACATCTCGTCAACGACGAGTTGCCGGGCCGCCGCGCCATAGCGGGTCCTCAACTCTTGGGATGCAGCCAGTTCACCTATGGCTTTGGCCAGCGCCTGCGGATCCTCGATCGGCACCAGCAAGCCCGTTTTTTCGTGTATCACAATCTCCCGGCAACCGGGGGCGTCGGTGGCAACCATCGGCCGGCCGCAGGCGGCAGCTTCGAGCAGACTTTTCGGCAGGCCCTCGCGGTGGGACGGAAGGGCCGCGATATGAGAGCCTCGCCACAGTGAAGCAATGTCGCCGACTTGGCCCAGCCATTTAATGCCCGGCTCACTATTCCATTGCTGCGCCTCTTCGAGCGTTACCGAATCGGGATTGGCGGGATCGGGAGTTCCTGCGATCAGGAGCCGAATATCCATGCCCTGAGTCCGCAGAATCCTGTGTGCGGCAACCAGCGCGCGAATGCCCTTGCTGGTCAGGAGGCGCCCCGCAAATCCCACGGTGATCGGGCCGTCGGGTTCCGGCAGCGGCGTCAGCTTGTCGGTATCGACGCCGGAGCCAGGAATGCGCGCGAGGCGATGATGATCGATCCCGATTGTTTCCAGCGCTGTGCGGTCGTCGGGATTTTGAACGAGAAAGACCGCGTGATCCCGGTTGAGCAGAAATCGCAACGCGACTGCGATGACGATACGAAGCAGAAGCGCTTGAGCCGTCGTCGAGGTAAACGCGTAGCCAAGACCGGTCATCGCATTGATCTGCGGCGTCGTCATTCCAAGCGACGAAATGCCGCCGAGCACGCAGATCTGCATGCCGACATGGTGCACAATCGCGGGGGCGAGTTCGCGCTTGATCTTGCGAAGCGCTTGAATGGTCGAGATGGCTCCCAAAGGAGACAATCCGCCTCGCCGCAGCGGCATGGGATGGATGGTGAAGCCTTCGGCGCGTATGGCCCCCGCGGCAGGTCCGACCGACGTTGCCACGTGAACGTCAAAACCTGCCTCACGTGCCGCACGGGCCATGGGAAGCCGATGGGACAGGAACGCCTTGTCCTCGGTCACGACGTAAAGGAGCTTTTGCGCGCGCAGCGTCATACTTTTTGTTTACAGTCGTGTACGGAGACCAAGCATAGCGAACCTGTTAGGCCTGATCGGAGTCAGATTATTTCTGCAACCGATACACGTATTCGTCGCAGCCTGAACTTGGTACTCCGCTGCTTTTAGGCCGAGCAAAAACCCGCTCTGCCTTAAAGCCAAGATTGGTCAACCAGCGATCAACTTCTGGCGCCAGCGCAGTTTCGTAAGGATACCCCCCAAGCCAATCGTGGACGTCGTGATCAAAGTCCATGCCGCGGATAGATTTATAGTTTTTAACATAGCTCTGAAAATCTTCCCGTCTTTTAATCATATTGGCCAACCGGAAGGCTCCAATATAGCTGCTCTTCAGGCACTCTTGAACGAAGGCCGGTGCGCCAGAGTAAAGACGTTTCTCAAATTTCCAGAATGGGTCCATGTAGGTCGTTCTGTAGAGTGCGACTGCAAGAAGTCCGTTTGGCGAAACCATCGCGGCTGCTTTGTTGACTGCTTCCCACATGCTGCCGGTATGGTGCAAAACTCCCCACGAATACACGATGTCGAATGTCCCCAGAACCTTCGGATCAAGGTCAAAGACACTGGTATTTTCGATGTGCCAAGGAGTTTCCAGATTTCGACTTGAAAGTACGTTCTTGGCTGTATTCACGCTGTCTGGGTCGATATCCACGCCAACAATCCGACCGGCGCCTAACCGAGCAGCAGCCAAAGCATGAAGGCCAGACCCACATCCGATATCCAGAAAAGAGCGACCTTCAAACTCTTCCGCTGGGATTAGCTTCAGCAAGCCCTTCTTTGCTTGTTCAATCTGCGGTTCATCGATCAGCTTCGAGTAGGAAGCCCAATTCTTGCCGAACGCGAAATGTGTATCGACCTTTTTGAGATGTTCATTTGACATACATTAGTCCTTTTAGTTCGGCGCGGCGAAGCGCGAACGACACAACATGGATGATGTCATCGATGATAAGGCACCGTAGCGATAAGCTGATCCCATTGTTTGAACACGATTTCAGGTTGAAAGGTCTTGGCGCGAGTCTTCGCTGCTTGTCCCATTTTTAGCCTCAACTGCGGTGCGGTCATGAGTTTAGCGAGCGCTTCCGCAAACAATTCGTTGGAATTTACTGATACGAGTTGAACTGAGCGAACAAGAATACCGCTTTCGCCGGAAACGACGAGGTCTTCAACGCCGCTCACGTCCTCGAATGCTACCGTCGGCAGGCCCACCGCCATAGCCTCGGCAAGGGCATTTGGGAAGCCTTCGTAACGAGAAGGAAATGCCAAGATATGAGAGCGCGCTGTCTCTCCGGCGACATCGCGTGATACTCCCATCAGGTTTATTCGACCCTCCAGTCCATGGAATGCAATGCGATCGAGCAGGGTGAGACGGTCCGGCCCCTGTCCAAAAATCACAACGTCCCAATCGGGAAATCTGGTCGCAAGTGTTGCAAAGCTGTCGATCAGGATATCGAACCCTTTCTGGTGATCGAGCCTGCCGATACCTACAATTCGAAACCGCCCGTTAGATGACGCCCGGTCTGGGTGCGCGGTAACGTCGGTCAATGGCACGGGATTTGGAATTGTGATGATCTGATCCGCAGGTGAATTTTTAAAGAATTTTGCCGCGCGACGTGTTTGAACGACGATTTGCGCTGCTTTGGGGTATGTCAGGTAACGAAGCGCTCGATCAAGTCGGGACAGGCGGTAAGCGTGCGCGGCGGGATCGACGCGCTCGGAAACGATCACTGGGACTTTAAGTCCACGCGTAGCGAGGAGCACCATGACGTTCGTAAGGTCAACGAACGATATTACAACGTCGGGCTGGAGCGCGGCAATGGTTCGCCGAAGCGCCACTATCCAGGAGATGACTCTAAAAATCCTCGCGAAACCCGTTCCTTCGACAGCGCGCCCAAGATGTCGTCGTCGCACGGCGTCGGAAACATCGTAGAACGATACTTCAGAAGCCGGGTTCAATGTAACAAGTGTCGCCTCGTGGCCAGACCGGGCAAGGTGATTGCAAAGCTGGGCCATAACCCGCTCTGCACCGCCAGCTTGCATGCCCGCGATCACACAGACCACTCGGAGTGAGCGTTCCAAGATGCAACTCCCAAAAGTATAGAATGAGCTATTGCTATTCCACAACAAGATATCAGCTGCTCGCTGTAAACACGATCCGCGAGAGGAGAATTCGTGGTGCGAAAGCTATCGTTCAGGTATAATGACCTGGCTGTCTCATTTGGCTGCTGTCAACCTTGGAAACTCTAAATCATGTCGCTCGCAGTTGATTATCGATTTGTTTTGCTCGCGAAGATTGGAGCGATTTTGTATCCGCAGTACCGGTTTAAATGGCCTCAAATGGACTGGATTCACGATGAAGATTTCAATGCCTATCTGAGCCAGTTTAATGAGTTGAATTTTTGGAACAGCGAGCGGCGATGGCTCGTATGGCAACTGATTAGACTTACCAAGGATGTGGAGGGCGATACTGCGGAGTGCGGAGCGTTTGAAGGTGCGGACTCCTATTTGATTTGCAAAGCAAACGATGGAAAGCGGCAGCACCATATCTTTGATTCATTCGAGGGACTTTCACGGCCAGACAAGTCCGACGGAACGTATTGGCAAGAGGGCGGATTAGCTCGTAGCGAAGAGATTGTCGCGCGTAATCTTGCGGAATTTAGTGCCTACACGCTTTATCGAGGATGGATTCCGTCGCGGTTTGGGGAAGTTGCGAATCATCGGTTTTCATTTGTTCATATCGACGTAGATCTTCATCGGCCCACACTTGATAGTTTGGCATTTTTCTATCCGCGAATGAATGATGGAGGAATCATCATTTGCGACGACTATGGTTCGTCAGTTTGCCCGGGGGCAACTAGCGCCGTGAACGAGTTTTTGGCCGATAAACCTGAAAAAATGATCCCGATGCCATGTGCCGGGGGCTTTCTGATCAAAGGAATTTCAACCACGCCTAGAGTATATTCTCGGACGCTATCTGCCCACGGGTTGGATGAGAGTCAACTGCCGTCATGGGGTAAGATTTGTGTGCAGATGATGGCTCTCCCTTTCCGGATTGCGTTCAGCGCCGCCAAAATAATCCTACGGAAGATAGTCCGGTAGCGGTTTTAAGAATGAATCCGGTTAGCGGATCATCGCGTGCAACGTATTCCCTGCGGTGCGCAAGTCCGCCACACGGACAGCCCCGAACAGGAGCGGCAGCGCCGTGATGCATGTCAAAGCCAGAAGCTTTAATGCTGCGCTGGTCCAGCCAAGTTCAAGTGGAAAAACGCAAGCGACTATGCCAGCTGCGACGACCCACATCAGGCAGTGGCGGCTCCAAGGATATGCGACCGGCATGAAGCGTGCTGAGGCCAGCTGCAGCAGAATAAGCATGACCAGAAAGCTTCCGATCATGGCGACAATGATTCCCCATGCACCAAAGTTTGCAGTCAGAGAAAGGGCGGCTGCAAGGAATACAACAGATGCAATAGCTCCGATCCATGCATAATGGATCGTGCGCTGCCTTGCCTGAAGCCCCTGAGCAAATCCGTTTACAAAACAGAACAGACAATAGGCGATCGCCAGGCCGGGTACAAAAAGATATCCGCTGCGAAAAGCTGGTCCCGCCAGAACAACAAACAGTTCGTGGGCAAATACGCAAAGCATTGCTGCGGCCATTAAGAGCGTCGCTGAGTATAGCGAGAAAATGCGAATTTGAGTTTTAGCAATGTCAGGTTCGTCTTTGCGTCGCAGGACAAACGGTGTCCAGACGCTCTCGAAGCTGCCGGACACGACTACGAGAAGTCCAGCGGCTCCGGAAGCAACCAGAAACAGGCCGCTATCATTGACGTGGCCCGCGCGCGTCAAAAAGAATGCCGCAGAGCTCGTAGCTAGCAATACAGCAATCTGCCAAGGCAGCATTTGCAGACCGATACGGCTTGCGGCAGTGAGTTTACGTATCTGAAACTGGCCGGTTAGCCAGTACCTCAAGACAAATAGGTATGCGGTCGTTGTAAACAGTCCCGCAAGAGTGGTGGCAATATATTGGCTTTTGATGGTCAATGAGGCTGAAGCAACAAACCAACCGATTAAGCTGACTTGCAGAATCAAAGCCGGGATCTGAACTATCGGGTAGAGTTTGTGCTTTTCGGTCAATCGAACGATGATGGCAAGACAAAGCGAGCAAGCATTCAGAAACGCGGACAGCGCCCCCAGAGCGATAACGCCGCTGTATGAAGGGGTGTGAAGAAAGAATACGGATATTTCGCGCGAAAGCAGTGCGGTCGCTAGGTACAAGGCAGAAAGTATGCCGCCGATCGACAGGATGATTGTAGTGCTGATAGCACGGCGGGAGGGGTCCGTTTCAGCATTGCTGAATAGTGTTGGCAGTGCCTGTGCCAAACCGAAGCCGAACAATAAATTGATCAAAGCGGCACCGTTACCGATAAGCAGCATGACCCCGTAGTCAGCAGGGGTCAAAATACGAGTCATCCAGGGGAGCAACAGGAGCCTGGCCGCATTGTCGGCTATAGTAACTGCCAGGTAACCCGCCGATGATCCGAAGATGAATCTCACGCTCATCGGACGTCGTTCGCTCCCAAGCCGTCCGCAGATGTCGCGGGAGGGTGGCTGATCACCGAGGTGGAAAAAATGGACAAAAGGTTTTGACCGGTTGCCGAGGTGCGGCTCTTTATTGGATTAGTTCACTCTCATTATCGACTTAAGCATGCCTGATCCAGTACAAAGAGGTATGCCCCGCGGACCCTCGAAATCGCCCGAAATGCCTGAAGTCCTGTACGTTATTAGCAACCTCGGCATCGGGGGAACTGAGCGCCATTTGTCGCTTGTGGGGCGCGCCCTGGTCGGCAGGGGGCACGGCGTCTGCGTTTACAGCCTGGCCGGGGATGGCCCTCTCCGTGGGGTGCTGGAGGAGGGCGGCGTCACCGTTTTTGTCCCTCCTGGGAGCCGCGCCGGTTCCGAAGGGTCGTCCATATCTCGTGCAATGCGATCGGCGCTTGCGGCGGTTCATCTCACCTACGTGATGCTGCGAACGCGACCGAGGATTGTGCATTTTTTTCTGCCCGCGGCATATTTGATCGGTGCGGTCGCCGCCGGTCTGGCGCGCGTAAAAATCCGGGTCATGAGCCGCAGAAGCCTCAACGTCTATCAGCGTGGTTACCCGATGATGCGCTGGCTGGAGATGAAACTTCACGGCGGGATGACTGCCATCCTCGGAAACTCCATGGCGGTCGTCCGTCAGTTGCGCGACGAAGAAGGCGTCCCTGAAGACAGGCTTGGCCTCATCTACAACGGAATTGAAATTCCGCAGAGCGCCGGCAATCGCATCGCTGTTCGATCTTCGCTCGGGCTTGACGACAAGACATTGGTATTTGTCATTGTTGCCAATCTTATCCCTTACAAGGGACATCTGGATCTCATCAAGGCTTTCAGCCTCGCGCATGACCGGATCGCTCAGCCCTGGCATCTTCTTGTCGTCGGGCGGGACGATGGCATTGAACCCGAACTGCGAGCGGCTGCCAGCCAACTGAACATCGACAAGCACATCTCGTTTCTCGGACTGCGCTCGGATGTCGCCGGTTTGATGTCGGCGAGCGATGTCGGATTGCTGAGTTCGCACCAGGAAGGTTTTTCGAATACGATCCTCGAAGGGATGGCAGCCGGCCTTCCGATGATTGTGACGAACGTCGGAGGCAATGCCGAGGCGGTCGTCGATGGCGACACCGGATTGGTCGTCAGTCCGCATGATCCCGCATCATTCGCGGAAGCGATTGTTCAGCTTGCGGGTGACCCAGCATTGCGCCAGCGTTACGGTGATGCTGGCCTCAAGCGCATTGAAGCGCATTTTCTGTCGAGCACATGTGCAGAAAAGTATGAAGCCCTGTATCGCGGATTAATGCAGGGAGCTCTGCCGCGCAACATTCCCGAGGTGCGTTACAAGACTGTCTGATCGATAGCTCAGCCCCAGCGTTCCCGCCAGCTTTCGAACATCAGCAGATCCCAAAGCAGATACTGCCAGTTTCTGGCGCCGGACAGATGGTCGTGCCAGTAACGCCGAACCAGGGCGACATCGAAAAGACCGGTTTCAGTCAGCCGCTGTTCCGACAGCAGGTTTTCCGCCCAATCGCGCAGCGGTCCCCGCAACCATTCCGCAAGCGGAACGCCGAAACCCATTTTGGGGCGTTCAACGAGTTCACGGGGAACATGCCGGTAAAGCACCTGCCGCAGGAGCCATTTTGTGACGCCGCCCCGGATTTTCACAGAATGAGGCAGGCGCCAGGCGAGTTCGACCACGCGATGATCGAGCAGGGGGACTCGCGCCTCAAGCGCAATCGCCATGCTGCAACGGTCGACCTTCGTGAGGATGTCGTCTGGCAAATAGGTCACGAGATCGAGGAACTGCATTCTGTCCAGCAGATCCGGAAAATCCTTCCTCACCGATTCATCCCAAAGGATGCCACGGGTTTCGTCAGTTCCCGCCATAAGAGCGCTTGGCTCCCAGTGGCTGACAAGGCGGCGGTAAAGAGCGTCCGCATCGCGGAGCTCCAGTACGGATGCAACCTTGTGAATCTTGTCGCCGAGTTGTGGCGGTGTGAGGCTGCGAGGAAGGACTTTCGAGAGCCTGTCCCAGCGCTCGGTCGGTTGAGAGGTCAACGCGGCAGCGACACCGTTGCGAGCGAATTCCGGCATGAGCGAAAGCGCTTGCCATGAACGAGAGGTCAGTTGGTAACGATTATATCCCGCAAAGAGCTCGTCTCCGCCGTCGCCAGACAGCGCAACGGTGACGTGTTTGCGGGTCATGGCGGAAACGAGATAGGTCGGAATCTGGGAGGAGTCCGCGAACGGCTCGTCGAACATGTCCGCCAGCTTCGGCACGACATCCAGCGCCTCGCGCGCAGTCACCGTGAGTTCGGTATGATCCGTTCCAAGGTGACGTGCAATTGCAGCGGCGTGCGGCGCTTCATTGAATGCGGCCTGCTCGAAACCAATCGAAAATGTCTTCACCGGGCCGGAATTGGCGGCCTTCATCAGCGCAACGACTGTCGATGAATCGATGCCTCCGGAAAGGAACGCACCAAGCGGAACATCCGCCATCATTCGTTTTCCGACGGCGTCTATGAGCAGGGCTTCAAGGCGGTCCGTGAGCGCTGCATCGGTTTCCTTCAGGGGATTTTGAATACCCTCGATCGCGATTTTTCTGGCGTCCCAGAATTTTTCCAGCTTCGGCTTTCCGCCCCACGGCAATGTCAGAATTGTGCCGGGCTCCAGCTTGAACACGCCTTCATAAACTGTGTGCGGAGCCGGGATGTAGTTGTGCCGCATGAATGAGGCGACAGCGTCGGATCTGATGCGCGGTGTCCAGTCCGGATGCTGGCGCAGCGCCTTCAGCTCCGAAGCGAAGGCGAACAGTCCATCGGTGTGCATCCAGTAGACAGGCTTGATGCCTAGCCGGTCGCGCACAAGAGTCAGGGTGCGGTCTTTCCTGTCCCAGATGGCAAACGCGAACATCCCGATAAGCCGGGAGGCGGTGGCGGCGATGCCATACTCAGCGACCGCCTCGAGGATGACTTCGGTGTCCGAGTGGCCGCGGAATTGATGGCCGGCTGCTTCGAGGTCCGCGCGTATCGCCAGATGGCTATACACCTCGCCATTGTAGCTGATGATGTAACGCCCATCGGCGGAGTGCATTGGCTGGTGGCCGGCCGGCGAGAGATCGACGATCGCGAGCCGCCTGTGAACCAGGGCAATTCCAGCATCGTCGTCGATCCAGACATCGTGGCCATCGGGGCCACGATGTTCCAGACTGAAATCCATCGCTTTCGCGACGGCTCTCATTTTGTCGGCTGCTGATCGGTGCGCCGGGTTGGCGACGAAGCCCGCGATTCCACACATAGTTATGGGGCCGGCAGCCGACGCAGAATGTGTGCTTGGGCAATCATGGAAAGCCGGTCTCGACCTGATCTAGTCATGGCGATAAATCGCGGTTACGCACCGGCTTATAGCGAAATATTGGCTGCCGACGCAAACTGCAAAAGCGGCGCCAATCGGACCAAATTGGCCATTACGAAGCTTGTGAAAACCCGATTGTCAGCGCATAAGTTCGCCCGAAACGGGCCTTTTACAGGCTTTGTCATCTCTGGATTTCATGCAGTAAAATGTCGATAGTTTCTGGTTCTGCCCACAAGCAGGCGATCTTCGCTCATTCGGAGGAATATGCAGCCTCGCGCCCCGAGTGGCGGAGCAAAGCTTCATTTTTTCATGGTGAGGATGAAGCCTATCTGCGGTTCCTGATTCCGAAGAATGCGCGCGTTCTTGAAATCGGATGCGGCATCGGCGACACGCTCGCAGCGCTCAAGCCTGCCCATGGCGTGGGCATTGATTTCAGCCCTGCGCTGGTTGGCATCGCTCGCGAGCGGCATCCAGATCTGACATTTGTCGTTGGCGACGCTGAGGATCCCGCCACGATCGCGTCGGTAGAGGGTCCCTTCGACTATATTCTTGTTCTCGACGCGATCGGATCGCTGGACGATTGCCAGAAGTTTCTCGAACAGCTTCATCCGCTTTGCACGCGCGAGACACGTGTCGTGATCGGATACTTCTCGCATCTGTGGCAACCGGTGCTCAAGTTCGCGGAATGGATCGGCCGGCGCATGCCGTTGCCGCCGCAGAATGCACTGGCGCCTGCCGATGTCGCGGCCATCGCTCAACTTGCCGATTATGAGCCGGTGAAATCCGAGCAGCGAATGCTGATGCCTGTGTCGCTGTTTGGTCTCGGGCATCTGATTAACCGCTTTATCAGCGTTCTGCCCGTATTCCGTTTCTTCGCCTTGCGTCATTACTCTGTTTGCCGGTCATGGCCGGCGGCGAGGGAGGACCTCAAATCGGCGACAGTCGTGATTCCTGCGCGCAACGAACGTGGAAACATCGAGCCTGCGGTGCAGCGGCTGCCGCAGTTCTGCGATGACATCGAAATCATCTTTATCGAAGGTCACAGCAAGGACGGTACCTTCGAGGAGATGGAGCGCGTCAAGGCGGCGTATCCGGACAAGGACATCAAGCTGATGCGCCAGCCCGGCAAGGGCAAGGCGGACGCCGTGTTCACAGCCTACGATGTGGCTCGCGGCGACGTCCTGATGATCCTCGACGCCGATCTTACCATGCCGCCCGAGCAGTTGCCGAAATTCTGGGAGGCGATCAAATCGGGGAAGGGCGAATTCATCAACGGCTCGCGACTCGTTTACCCGCTTGAGGATGACGCCATGCGCTTTCTCAACCTGATCGCGAACAAGATATTTTCCTATCTGTTCTCGTGGCTGCTGAATCAGCGCTATACCGACACCCTCTGCGGGACCAAGGTGATGCGGCGGTCGGACTATTACCGGCTTCGCGACGGCAAGGCCTATTTCGGAGACTTCGATCCGTTCGGTGATTTCGACCTCATTTTCGGGGCGTCGAAGCTCAATCTCAAGACGATCGATCTGCCGATCCGCTATGCCGCCCGGTCCTATGGCGAAACACAGATTTCGCGTTTCCGGCATGGCGTGATGTTGCTGAGAATGGTGGTGTTCGCATTCTTCAAGATCAAAGCGATCTGATGGATGCGCCACGCGGCCGCGCGGCTGCACACGTCGCATAAACGCTAAGGGACGATGCGATGTGTAAAGACTTGACCACGCAAGGGCGTGACGCACAGCGATGCCCACCTTTGAGGGCCATTTGCAAAGCCAGCCGGTCCGACTATTTGACGTAGCGATTGCGACCGGACGTCAAAGGCCAGAAGAATTGTTGCAGGCGTGGAAAGCGATTTCCAGTCCTGCTTTCCTTCATTCGATTCTGAAATTGAAAAATCAGCACGCCGGATGTCGGGACCAATACTGGGCTGGCTTCGATCGTTCAGAATATTGATGTGTGCGGAGCCATCCCCAACCCTGACCACCAGTCTTTCCTCACCCGCGCGGCACGTGCCGGCAGTTTCCATTGGCGCGGGTTCGATCAGGTAGTTGAACTTGGGAGCCACAAGAGAAACCAGCACGACGACAACGACCGCGGTTATAGCCGCGATGCCGACCGTCTTTGACACCGCAACATTTTCGGCGGATGGCTTCGGTGGCGTCAGCGTCGAAAGGATCAATGCCATCGTCGCGGCAAGAACAGGGAAGGTTGCCGCCGTAAGGCGAATGCCGCCATCAAGATAGAAAAAGGGAAGCGATGCAAAGAAGGCGAGCAACTGGACGATCAGAAAAAAATCAAACCGGTCCAGTTTCGTCCAGCGCGTTTTCATGAATTTGAACGCGCCGAGAGCCATGGCTGGTACAAGGAAGGCGCCGGCCATGGCCAGGTGAACCGGGTGCCAGGGTGATCCGCCATCGCTGCCATCGGCAATCAGGCGGAGAACATGCGCGGGAAAAGATGCAATTCCCAGCATGAAACTTTTTATCAGGCCCCAGAGCAGCAGGTACGGCTTTGTCAAAATAGCCTCAGCGGCTTTCTGATAGAGAAAGCTCGCGGCCTTGGCTTCGCCGGCATCGGTCAGTTGTGGAAAGTCTGTCAGTGCTCGCGTCCAACTGGTGCCGCCCTGGGACAATCCATAGATAACGTATGAGAAATTTGAAAGGAGCGTGCCGTCGGCGGTCCCGTAAAGACGGATGATCGCCTGGTTGATGAACCAGGCCGCGCCTATGGCGGCGAGGGTGGTCAGCACCCCGGCAAGCCGCTTGCTCCAGTTCCCAGAGAAAAAGAATGCTGCGAACAATACGCCTGCCGGCAAGGCGAACATGGCTCCGGCCCGTGCCAGCAGGGCAAGCGAGAGCACAAAAGTTCCAAGCGCATACGAGGCCAAGGATCTGTTGGCGACTCCCGACCAAAGTAGAGCGAACGCGAAAAGTCCGAGGCTGATGCCGAGCGGCTCGCTCAGCGTTCTATGGAGACAGCAGCTTACGAACGCGAAAGTGAATGCGAAGAACCACAGGGCGGTCGTTTTGCCATGGGTTTGGAAGAGGGCGCGCGTGGCGAGAAAAAGCGCAATGGAAGCCAGCAGTGCTTGAAGAACCAGAGCGCCAAAGAAATTGTTCTTTGTCAGTATCAGCCGCGCGGCGAGGAAGGTCGCGTTAAGCGGCCGTCGCTCGGTCCATTGAGTGAGTTGCTGGCTGAAAACCAGGCGCTCCGCTCCTTCGAAATATCCGATCGCATCGCTATAGGGTAAGACACCGCCTATGGCGCTGACATCCCGTGTTCCCCCGTTCGACCAGTTGACCAATAGAGCAAGCAAGCAAAGCGCAGCAATCGTGGACGCGGCTGCAACCGATGCCGTTCTGGAATCTTGTATCGATAATGAAGATATGGACCGGGCTTTGAGTTTCCCTCTGCGGTTCAGCGTACCGAAGACGATAGCTGCAACCACGGCGAGGAAAACATACCGTGCTATAGGGTCTGCGTAGCGCAGCACGCCGAACAGAGCTTGAAGCTCGAACAAGCCGAAAATAATCAGAAACGGAGCTACAGCAAAGATCAGGCGTTGCGCCGGTTGTGTTGCCAAAATGGAGCTAACGGCACCGCTCATCGGTTGGACCACGTTTCAGATTATCTTCAACACGTCATGTTTTGACGCGGGCAACGACATTCATGCTCTCGCCGTCTGCGATGAGGTCATCAAATCCGGCAGCATGGGACGGCAATTGCTGCTTGGTTCGTTCATCGTAAAACCGATAATCATATGAAGCAAACACATCGAGCAATTCGGCCAGCGATGCCCCCCGTTCCTTGAGAACGTAGGGCGCAAGCTCCATGACGAAGATCGGACGGCTTTCCTGCAGCAGCATTTTCGCTCCACGGAGAATCTCGCATTCAAAGCCATCGACATCGAGTTTGACGAGTTGAACGCGAGGAGCGCCGCGCTCGGTCAGAATGCTGTCGATGCTCCGTGCCTGCGCGATCTTGGTCGGCATGGCTTGACCAAGATGCTTTGCGTGGAAATCTTCATCGCTGTTCTGCGGCGCGTCTCTCAGCGGCCAGCTTGAATAGATTGCCGCGGGCACGTCGGCCTTGTCGTCAGCGGCCAGAAAGCAATTGTAGGGCGAGACTCGAGACTTGAGGTCGGGATTGATTTCGAGATTGCGAACAAGCTTGCGAAAAGCAAACTCGGTCGGCTCAAATGCCAGCACGTTGCCCTGGGGCCGACGCATTTCGCTAGATGCAGAGTGTGAGCGCCGACATTGGCGCCGATGTCGAGTACGGTCGCTGACGGCAGAACGAGCTCGGAAAGTGCGCGCCGTGTTGATCGTTCAAATAGATTGCCCAGGTAAATCGCGAAATCGATCCCCTGTCCCAGATCGAGGTCGTATGCCACGCCCCCGCGCGTGACGACGCACCTGTCGGTTCTGTTGCCTATGGCGCGGACCATGTGGACGGTCCTGTATGCGAGCCGTGCCAGTTGAATTTTTTGGGCGGTTTTCATTGAATTATGGGAGTGTGAGTGCAGAACTTTTGCGTTCTAGCGGACCCCCCTCTTTGTGTAAACGAGATGCCGGGAAACCTATGGGATACTGGCAACCCTCGGCGAAACATGAAATGGATAATTCCGGTGCGAACGGCGCGGGGAAACGTTAGCTAGATGTCCGGTGTTCTTGACGACTATCGTTCGATTTGGGAGCGAAAACCGGTTCTGCGGGCCGTCTATAATGACATTTTCGACCGGATAGCCAGCCGTACCGTTTCGGGAACGACTCTTGAAATCGGTGGTGGCATCGGCAATCTGAAGGAACGGATCGACGACCTTATTTCGTCGGACATTCAGTTCGCGCCATGGCTCGATCTGGTGGCCGATGCGCAAAAGCTTCCATTTGCCGACGGTGCGTTGTCCAACATCGTGATGCTCGACGTGCTTCATCATATCGAATTTCCGGCATTGTTGTTTCGCGAGGCATCGCGCGTGTTGCGTCCGGGCGGCCGGATCATCATGGCGGAGCCGGGCATTACGCTGGGAAGCAGGCTGTTCTATCGCTTGCTGCATCATGAGCCTGTGCAGATGGATGCGAACCCGCTGCTGGAGGGGGCTCCGGATCGATCGCGCGACCCTTACGATTCCAATCAGGCGATCCCGACATTGCTGGCGACCAGTTATCGCGAGCAGTTCCACGCGAAATTTCCGGATCTGACAATCAGCGAAACGCAATGGTTCTCGTTTGTCGCCTATCCGTTTAGCGGCGGATTCAGGCCATGGTCGCTGATGACCGAGCCGATGGCGCGGGGGATGCTGTGGTTCGAGAAGCATGCCGAGGGCGTTCTTGGCCGCCATTTCGGCTTTCGTCTATTGACCGTGGTCGAGAAGCAAGGCCGCTAGCCTTATATCTTGCGCACTGATGGCGCTGGCCTGGCCAGCGCAGAGCGGTTATTCGCCCTCGGGAACGGCATGGGATATCTCGGACGTCTTCTCAGCGCTGAGAATCCAGATCAGCCCGCCGATGGCGCCGACGACGAAGGATGATGCGCCGAACAGCAGCGACACAACGGTGCCGTCGGCCGGTGCGAGGCCCGCATAGCCGAACGCCACCATCATCGTCGCCTCGCGAACGCCCCAGCCGGCGATCGAAATCGGCAGCATGGTGATCAGCATGATCGGCGGCACCAGCAGGAACAACTGCTCGAAGGCCGCCGGAGCCGCGATGGAGCGAACCGCGCACCATGCGATCACCACGGCCATCACATGAATCAGCAATGAGAGGACGGCAACTTTCGGTCCGCTGCTGCGGTTGAAGATCACCTGATTGGCGATCACCGCGCAGGCATGAATGTGGCGCAGCGGCCAGAGGGTCTTGAGCCAGTTCCAGCGCAGCGCGCCGTAAACGAGAAAGCCGAGGCCGGCCGAGATTGCGGCAACGTCGACCAGCAGCAGCGCGAGGCGTCCGCGCGGACTGCCGATCAGGTCGTAGCTCCACGGAAGGCTCGCGACCACGATCAGCGCAAGCGCGATCAGACCGATGGCGCGGTCGACGAGAACGGAGTAAGTGGCGGCGCGCCAGCCGGCACCCGTGTGCCGTACCAGCCAGAGCCGCATCGCGTCGCCGCCGATCGTGGACGGCAGCGTCTGATTGAAGAACGCGCCGATCATGTTGTAACGGAAGGCCTGTGCTGTCCCGAGCGGTGCGGCGCATCGCGCGCTGATCTCGCGCCAGCGCAGCGCGCCAAGGAAAATCTGGAAGATCGTCGCCAGCACGGCGAGCAAGAACCAGCCGGGGCTGATCTGGCTCAGGCGGGACTGGATCGCTGCGAAATTGATGCCGCGAAACGCGATATAGAGCAGCGCCGCCGACACCAGTATTCGAGCGGCAAGAAGGAGAAATCCGCGCATTCCGGACCGCGATGGTTAATGTTGCTGAATATCTGACAAGGAGCGCTGAATACAGCGCTTGAGGGCCCTTTTCAGGGGTCTTGGTATGGCTTTAGGGCTGTTCTGGCAATAGGTAAGGTCCGCTATTGCCGCCGCCGCCGCACGGCGGCTAAAGAGGGCGGCTTGTTCGGGGCATCTGGCGTGGGTGACGCCTGTTGAGGCTTGGGGACGGAAACGCGTGACACACGGGCGCAAAATTGCGGTCATTGGACTGGGTTATGTCGGATTGCCGGTCGCGGCCGCTTTTGCCCGCGCCGGGGTTCCGGTGACCGGTTTCGATATCGATCAGCGGCGCATCACCGAACTGTGTAATTTTCATGATCGCACCAACGAAGTCGAGGCCGCCGATCTGCGCCATGCGTCGCTTTCGTTTACGCACGACGTGAGTGCGCTGGCCTCGTCCGACTTCTTTATTGTGACGGTTCCGACACCAATCGATGAAGCGCGCCAGCCTGATCTCGGCGCCATGTTCGCTGCCTCACGCACGGTCGGTACCGTGCTGAAGAAGGGCGATATCGTCGTCTATGAATCGACCGTTTATCCAGGCGCTGTCGAAGACGAATGCGTGCCGCTTCTGGAGAAAGCATCCGGCCTCAAGGCAGGAACTGATTTCAAGGTCGGCTACTCGCCCGAGCGTATCAACCCCGGTGATAAGCAGCACCGCTTCGAGACCATCATGAAAGTAGTGTCGGCGCAGGACGCGCCAACCCTCGACATCGTCGCCGACGTCTATGGGTCGGTTGTGACCGCGGGCATTCACCGCGCGCCGTCCATCAAGGTCGCGGAAGCTGCCAAGGTGATCGAGAATACGCAGCGCGATCTGAATATCGCTTTCATGAACGAGCTGTCGTTGATCTTCCAGGCTCTGAACATCGACACCGGCGACGTGCTGGCCGCAGCGCGCACCAAATGGAATTTCATGCCGTTTCAGCCGGGTCTCGTCGGCGGACACTGCATCGGCGTCGACCCCTACTACCTGACCTATCGTGCGGAGCGGGCAGGGTATCATCCTGAAGTCATTTTGGCGGGGCGCCGCATCAATGACGGGATGGGCCAGCGCGTTGCCCGCGAATGCATCAGAGGTCTGCTGCGGCGTAAGAGCAACGGCGGCATCGTTACAATTCTCGGACTCACCTTCAAGGAAGATGTGCCGGATACGCGCAACTCGCGTGTCGTCGATATTATCCGTGAACTGGAGTCATTCGGCCTCAATGTGCAGGTCAGTGATCCGATGGCAGACCCTGCGGATGCCATGCACGAGTATGGTGTGAAGCTGATTGATTCTGGTTCGTTGCAGCCCGCCGATGCCATCATCGTGGCGGTCGCCCACAAGACTTACGTCGATGCGGGATGGCCCATGATCCAGAAATTGTTGAAGGGCGGAAGCGGTCTCGTTCTCGACGTAAAGATGCGGCTCGATCGCGACAGGCTGCCCGCCGGCATCGAGTTGTGGCGCCCTTGATTGCTGGATGGTGAAAAGAATGTCGGATGAGACAATACTCGTTACGGGAGCCGCGGGCTTTATCGGCTTCCACGTCACGCAGAAACTCTTGCAGGCCGGCCGCCGTGTCGTCGGACTGGACAACATCAACAGCTACTACGATCCGAAACTGAAGGAAGCGCGCCTCGACGTGCTGAAAAACGATCCGGCCTTCAGCTTCGTCAAGCTCGATCTCGCCGACAGGGCCGGCGTGGCGGACCTGTTCAGCACCCACCGCTTTCCCGTGGTCATCCATCTCGCAGCGCAGGCGGGTGTGCGGTACTCGCTCGAAAATCCGCATGCCTATGTCGACGCAAATCTTCAGGGCTTCACGAATATCCTTGAAGGCTGCCGACACAATGCATGCCGCCATTTGCTGTACGCGTCGTCGTCATCGGTGTACGGCGCCAATACCAAGCTGCCGTTCTCGGTGCACGACAGCGTCGATCATCCCATCAGTCTTTATGCCGCCTCGAAGAAGGCGAATGAACTGATGGCGCATGCCTACAGCCATCTTTACCGCATTCCCTCGACCGGCCTGCGGTTCTTCACGGTGTACGGGCCGTGGGGCCGTCCGGACATGGCGATGTTCCTGTTCGCCAAGGCCATTCTTGAGGGGCAGCCGATCAAGCTGTTCAATCACGGCAACATGCAGCGCGATTTCACCTACGTCGATGACGTGACGGAGGCCATCGTGCGGCTGATCGATCACGCGCCCAAGGGACAGGCCAAGGCGCCCGAGGCTGCTCCCGATCCCGGGACGAGCGCCGCGCCCTGGCGGGTTTTCAATGTCGGGAACAATCATCCCGAGGAATTGCTCAAGGTTGTGGCGCTCCTTGAAAAGGAGTTCGGACGCACCGCGGTCAAGGACATGCTGCCGATGCAGCCGGGTGATGTGCCTGCCACTTACGCCGACGTCGATGATTTGATGCGTGAAGTCGGTTTCCGTCCTTCCACCACGATCGAAGACGGCGTCGCGCGGTTCTCGGCGTGGTTTCGCGACTATCATCGGCTATAAGCCTCTGAAACATTTTGAGGACGCATGAGCGAGCGAATTATTCCACTGATTATGTGCGGCGGTGCAGGCACGCGGCTGTGGCCGGCTTCGCGCGAAGGGCGTCCCAAGCAATTCCTTCGGCTGTTCGGTTCGAACTCGACCTTCCAGGAAACGATGCTTCGCGTAAGCGATCCGAAGCTGTTCGTGCGGCCCATCGTCATTACCAACGCGGCCTATCGCTTCATGGTGCTCGAGCAGCTCGGTGAAATCGGGCTCGAAGCGGATATTCTTCTCGAGCCGGCGCGACGTGATTCCGGTCCTGCGATCGCCACCGGCGCGGCTTTCGCGCTGACCCGCGATCCGGATGCGGTTGTACTGGCGCTGGCCGCGGATCACGTGGTGCGCGATGCGGCTGCGTTCGTCGACGCCTGCCGGAAAGCGCTGAGCGTTGCGAATGCCGGCAGCATCGTCACGTTCGGTGTTCTGCCGGAGCGGCCCGCGACCGAATACGGGTACATCCGGCCCGGCGAGGTTGTCTCAGGCGACGTTCGGAAAGTCTCGAAATTTGTCGAGAAGCCGGACCCCGCGACCGCGGCGGGCTACGTTGCCGACGGCTATCTGTGGAACTGCGGTAACTTCATGTTTCGCGCCCAGATGCTGCTTGATGAATACCGCGGCGTCGATCCCGACAGCGTCAGCACGCTCGTCGATGCTGTGGCCAACGCCGGCCGCGATCTCGATTTCGTCACGCTCCCGCTCGAGTCGTTCGGGAAAGCGACGCCGATCTCGATCGACTATGCCGTCATGGAAAAAACCACCCAGGCTGCCGTTGTGCCGGTTGATTGCGGCTGGTCTGATGTCGGCTCCTGGCACGCGGTGTGGGAGCTGTCGGACAAGGACGAGCACGGCAATGTTTCGCAGGGGCTGACGGTGTTCGAGGACTCGCGCAACTGCAATGTCTCGACCGACAAGGCACTGGTCGCGCTGGAAGGCGTCGACGATCTTGTTGTCGTGGCGACGCAGGACGCCATTCTGGTGTCCCGCCAGAACGATCCCAACGGTCTGAAGCGGCTGGTCGGCAAGCTGCGAACCGTGGCCCCGCAGGTGACCGAAGACCATATCAAGGTGCATCGGCCGTGGGGGTCATACCAGTCGCTCGATATCGGCGAGCGTCATCAGGTGAAGCGGATTATCGTAAAGTCCGGCGGCCGTCTGTCGCTGCAAAAGCACCACCACCGGTCCGAACACTGGATCGTCGTGCGCGGCACGGCGCTGGTGACGGTGAACGAGATGCAGAAGATGGTTCACGAGAATGAGTCCATCTACATCCCGATCGGCGCAGTCCACCGCATGGAGAACCCCGGCAAGATTCCGCTGGAACTGATCGAGGTCCAGACCGGCAGCTATCTCGGCGAAGACGACATCATCCGCATCGAGGACGACTACCGGCGCTCGTAAACGGGAATCCTTCTGAAAATATTCCGGTTTTCAACGGGTTACGCCGGCCGCCGATGTAATTGTTTGAATCAAAACGTGTCCGAATTCCGGGCTCGTTCGTTCGCCACACATGTGACGGCATGCTAGGACATTTGCGGCGAGTGGGCAGGTGACTCGTGCCCCGTTTCAAGGAATCAGATGATGAGTTCGACGGCGTCGACGAAGAATACGGCTGGCAATGAAAAGGCGCTGCGCATTGGCGTTGTTGGCGCGGGTGTCATGGGCACCAATCATGCCCGCGTGCTTGCCGGTCTGCCCGGTGTCGAACTTGTCGGCATTGTCGATCCGCTTCAGGCGCATCGCACCCGCGCGGTAGAGATCGTCGGGTGCCCGACTTTCGCGACTCTTGAAGAGATGCTCGACACCGGACCCGATGCGGTCACCATTGCCGCACCGACGCATCTCCACCGCGATGTTGCGCTCGCCTGCATCGCGCGAAAGATTCACGTCCTCGTCGAGAAGCCGATCGCGTCTTCTGTCGAGGAAGGGAACGAGATCGTCACCGCCGCCCGCAACGCCGGCGTGACGCTGATGGTCGGTCACGTCGAGCGCTTCAATCCGGCGGTGGCGGCGATCAAGCAGGCGATCAAGGATGAGGAAATTCTGTCGATTGCGATTACCCGCGTCGGCCCGTTTCCGCCGCGCATGTCCAATGTCGGCGTGGTGATCGATCTCGCGGTCCACGACATCGACCTGATCCGCTGGTTCACGGAATCCGACATCGTTGACGTGCAGCCGCAGCTTGCGAGCGCCGTTGCCGAGCGCGAAGACATCGCGCTGCTTCAGTTCCGCACCGCCTCCGGCGTGCTTGCGCATATCAACACCAACTGGCTGACGCCGTTCAAGGCGCGCAGCGTCACCGTGGCGACGCGCGGCAAGTACGTTCAGGGCGACTTGCTGACGCGGCAGGTGACCGAATGTTTCGGCTTCCAGCGCGACGGCAGCTATTCCATGCGGCATCTGTCGGTCGGCCATGACGAGCCTCTGCGCGCCGAACTGGTTGCCTTCCTCGATGCCGTGCGCAGCGGGAATGCGCCTGCGGTCACCGGCGACGAAGGCGTCGCAAGCCTCGAAATTGCGATCAAGTGTCTCGATGCTCCGGCCGGCTCGATTGCCGCGCCGCTGCGCAAGGGACCGCGCGCCGTCGCGAGCTGACGGCAACATCGAACATCTTTCGGAATGGATTCGGCACGCACCATGAACCAGCATCTGCGATCAGAACCCGTGGCCTTTATCGACATCGGTGCGCAGCGCCGCCGTCTCGGCACGAAGATTGATGACGCCGTTGCGCGCGTGTTGACCCATTGCCAGTTCATCAACGGTCCCGAGGTCGCCCAGCTTGAGGCCGATCTCGCGGCCTATTGCGGGGCAAAGCATGTTGTCGCCTGCGCCAGCGGCACGGATGCGTTGTTGATGGTGCTGATGGCGCAGGGCATCGGCCCCGGCGACGCGGTGCTCTGTCCATCGTTCACCTTCTGCGCCACCGGCGAAGTGGTCGCACTGGCCGGTGCAACGCCGGTGTTTGTCGATGTGAATGAGACATCGTTCAACATGGATATCGCGTCCCTGAAGAAGGGCATCGCGACCGCGCGCAAGCTCGGCCTGAATCCAAAAGCGATCGTGCCGGTCGATCTGTTCGGCCAGAGCGCGGACCATGACGCCATTGCCGAAGTCGCCAAAAACGAGGGTCTATTCGTGCTCGACGACGCCGCGCAGTCCTTCGGCGCCACCTACAAGGGCAAGCGTCTCGGTACGTTCGGTCTGGCGACGGCGACCAGCTTCTTTCCGGCCAAGCCGCTCGGTTGCTACGGCGACGGCGGCGCCATCTTCACGAACGATGCCGATCTTGCCGAGCGCCTGCGCAGCATCAGGGTACACGGGCAGGGCACCGAGAAATACGACAACGTCCGTCTCGGTCTGACCGCGCGGCTGGACACCATGCAGGCCGCGATCCTGATCGAGAAGCTGAAGATTTTCGACGACGAGATCGAGGCGCGTAATAAGGTCGCGAACCGCTATTTCGACGCGCTGCATAACATCGTGATCGCGCCGCGTGTGGCGGACGGCAATGTGTCGACCTGGGCGCAGTACACCATCCGCCTGCCCAATGGCAGCCGCGAGGCATTCGCCGATGCCCTCAAGGCGCAGGGCATTCCGACCGCGATCTACTACCCGAAGTCCATGCACCAGCAGACGGCCTACAAGCACTATCCGACCGTGGAGGGCGGGCTCCCGGTCAGCGAGAAACTGTCCGCGGACGTCATCAGCCTGCCGATGCATGCCTACCTCGATCAGGCTGCGCAGGATCGCGTCATCAAGGCTGTGCGCGACGCGCTGTCCTGAATTTTGCCAGAACTGCCAGATGATCGTCATGCCCGGGCTTGTCCCGGGCATCCGCGTCTTGGTGGCAACGTCAAAAAGACGTGGATGGCCGGAATAAATCCGCCCATGACAGGGCAGGGCAGGACTTCACCGGTTCGCGAACGGGACATCATGCGGTAGGACTAGCGGATGCTCGGACGCATTTTCACCGTCGGCGGCTATACCCTTCTTTCGCGGGTCACCGGGTTCGCGCGCGACATCATGCTTGCGGCGATCCTCGGCGCCGGCCCCCTGGCCGATGCCTTTTTCGTGGCGCTGCGGCTCCCCAATCACTTCCGGGCGATCTTTGCGGAGGGGGCTTTCAATGCCGCCTTCGTGCCGGCCTATGCGCATGTCCATGGCGAGCGCGGCGAGGCCGCGGCAAAGCTGTTCAGCGATCGCATCTTCACCCTGCTGTTCGTTTCGCAGGTCGTGCTGCTGGTCCTGGCGATGGTTTTCATGCCGCAGGCGATGTCGATCCTCGCGCCGGGCTTCACCGACGATCCGGCGCAGCGCAATCTTGCGATCGAACTCACCCGGATCACGTTTCCCTATCTGCTGCTGATCACGCTGGTGACGCTGTATGGCGGGATGCTCAATGTCATGCACCGGTTCGCCAGCGCCGCGGCGGCTCCGATCTTCCTGAACCTGTCGATGATGGCGACGCTCGCGCTGGCCGCGTTCTTTCCCACCGCCGGACATGCGGCGGCATGGGGCGTGCTGATCTCGGGTTTCCTGCAATATGTCCTGCTTGCAGGAGACGCCAAGGTTCACGGTATTCTCCCCAAATTCACCTCGCTGAAGCTCGATGAAGATGTGCGCGGGTTCTTCCGCGCGCTTGGTCCTGCGACGCTGGGTTCGATGGGGACGCAGGTCGCGCTGTTCGCCGACACGATCATTGCGACGTTCCTGGCCGCCGGTGCGTTGTCGGCGCTGTATTATGCGGACCGGCTCAACCAGTTGCCGATCGGGGTGATCGGCATCGCCATCGGCACGGTGCTGCTGCCGGAAATGTCACGGCGAATTACCGCCGGCGATGATGAGGGCGCGATTGCTTCGCAGCGGCGCGCATTCGACTTCACATTGCTGTTCTCGGTCCCCTTCGTCGCCGCCTTTCTTGTCGTGCCAGATGTCATCATGCGCGCCATGTTTGCGCGGGGCGCGTTCTCGAAAGCCGATGCGGCCGCCGCCGGTGCGACGCTCGCGGCTTATGCGGTCGGACTCATTCCGTTTGTTCTGATCAGGAGCGCCGTCGCCACTTTCTATGCCCGCAAGGACACCGCGACACCCGTCAAGGCTGCGCTGACCGGCGTGGCCGTCAATGTCGGGCTGAAACTTGCGCTGGTCGGGTCGCTGGCCCAAATCGGGCTCGCGCTGGCCACCGCTGTTGGCGCGTGGGTCAATCTGCTGCTTGTTGTGCTCTTTGCGGTGCGCCGCAAGTTCTTCGTGTTCGATCGGGCTTTTCTTGTGTCCTTGGCGAAGTTCGCGACAGCGGGCGTCGTATTGGCTGCGGCCCTGTGGCTCGCGTCCCGCTGGGCGGCGACAGCATTGGCGGGGATGACATCGCTTCGCGATGAAACCGCTCTCGGAATTTTGATCGTGGTCGGCGTCATTGTTTACGGCGGCAGCGTGTTGCTGCTGTTCGGAAAGCGATGGCTGACAGCGCTGATTCGCGGGTAAGCCATTTGCGCTTCCTTCCATTCCGCTGCATGATGGACGTTAGAAACGTTCCAGATTGCAGCCGGAGATAGCATGGCTCCCGTAAAATTCGGTGTCGGGCAGAGCGTCTTGCGCAAGGAAGACGACGCGCTCATTCGCGGCAAGGGCCGTTATACGGACGATTATACGCCGGCGGCGGCGATGCATGCCCTGGTACTGCGGTCTCCGCACGCCCATGCAAAATTCAAGATCGATGTGTCGCGTGCCAGAGGGCTCCCCGGCGTTGGGGCGATTCTCACCGCCGACGACATCCAGGATCTCGGCAGTCTTCCCTGTCTGTTCAACCTGCCTGACGAGCCTTTTACGGGGCCTCCGTATCCGATCCTCGCGCGCGACGTGGTGCGTCACGTCGGCGATGCCGTCGCTTTCGTGGTCGCGGACACTGTGGAGCAGGCACGCGACGCCATTGAGGCGATCGAGGTCGAATGGACGGCGCTTCCAGCCGCCATCGGTCTGGTCAATGCGGTGAAGAAGGATGCGCCGCAGGTCTGGCCCGATCATGCAGGCAATATTCTGTTCGACACATCGATCGGCGACAAGAAAGCAGCCGAGGCCGCCTTCGCCAAGGCGCATGCGGTGGCGGAAGTCACCATCGTCAACCCGCGCATCGTGACGAACTACATGGAAACCCGCGCGGTGGTTTGCGAGTATGATGCGAAGCGCGATCATCTGACGCTGACCATCGGCAGCCAGGGCAGCCACCGCCTGCGCGATATCCTTTGCCAGAACGTCCTCAATATTCCTGTCGAGAAGATGCGGGTGATCTGTCCGGATGTCGGCGGCGGTTTCGGCACCAAGCTGTTTCCTTACCGCGAGTATGCGCTCGCGGCAGTCGCCGCGCGCAAGCTGAAGAAAACGGTGAAGTGGACCGCGGAGCGCGCCGATCATTTTGTCGGGGACGCGCAGGGACGTGACAATGTCACCACGGCGCGCATGGCGTTGGCGGAGGACGGTAAATTCCTTGGCATGGACGTCGACCTGATGGGCGACATGGGAGCGTATCTCTCGACTTTCGGGCCTTACATCCCGCATGGCGGCGCAGGCATGCTGCCGGGCCTCTACGATCTTCAGGCGTTTCATTGCCGCGTCCGCACGGTATTCACCAATACCGTGCCGGTGGATGCCTACCGCGGCGCTGGACGCCCGGAAGCCGCCTATGTGGTCGAGCGCCTGGTCGATGCAGCGGCGCGCAAGCTGGGCATGACGCCGGACGCGATCCGCCGCAAGAATTTCGTTTCTCCGCGCGCGATGCCGTACACAACCGCCACCGGCAAGATTTATGACTCCGGCGACTTCGCCGCGCACATGAAGCGGGCCATGGACGTCGCCGAGTGGAAGGAGTTTCCCAGGCGCGCCAAGGCGGCGAAGAAACAGGGCCTCGTGCGCGGCATCGGGATGGGCACCTATGTCGAAGTCTGCGGCACGATGGGCGAGGAAACCGCGCAGGTGCGGCTCGATCCCGACGGCGATGTCACGATCCTGATCGGCACCCAGTCCAGCGGGCAGGGGCATCAGACCGCGTATGCGCAACTCGTCGCCGAGCAGTTCGGAATCGCGCCGGAGCGCGTGCATATCCATCAGGGCGATACGGACGAGATTCCGACCGGTCTTGGCACTGGCGGTTCAAGCTCGATTCCGTCCGGCGGCGTCAGCGTGGAACGGGCGACGCGCAAGCTTGGTGAAAATCTGAAAGAGATTGCCGCAGACGCGCTGGAAACCGGCGCAGGCGATCTTGAATTTCGCGATGGAGCGATCCGGATTGTCGGCACCGACCGCACGATCTCGTTCGCCGACCTCGCCAAGCGAGCCGATCCGTCCAGGCTCAACGCAAGCGCCACCTTCAGCAGTGCGGACGGCACCTATCCGAACGGCACGCACATCGCCGAAGTCGAAATCGACCCGGCGACTGGTGTGATCCATGTGGTGAATTACGTCATCGTCGACGATTTCGGAGTGACGCTGAATCCGCTGCTGCTGGCGGGGCAGGTTCACGGCGGCACCATGCAGGGAATAGGGCAGGCCCTGATGGAGGCCGCGGTTTATGACGCTGCCGACGGCCAGCTCGTGACCGGCACATTCATGGATTACGCGCTGCCGCGCGCCGCCGACGGCCCGTCGATCAAGTTCGAAACCCACAACGTGCCGTGCAAGACCAATCCGCTTGGCGTCAAGGGGGCGGGTGAGGCAGGCGCGATCGGCTCGTGTCCTGCGGTGGTGAATGCGATTATCGACGGTCTCTACCGTGAGTATGGCATCGACCATATCGACATGCCGGCAACCGCGGAGCGGGTCTGGATGGCGATCGCGAAAAGCCGCCGCGAGCACCGATTGTAAAAAATTCCCGCCACACAAAGAAATTGTTGGGCTTGTCAGTTCGCGACGGGAATGTTGGATTCTGCCAGGTGTTGCGGAAAGAACAATTTTGAAACCGAGGGAAGGAAATATCCCGATGATCCGTTCCGTTCTTGTGGCCGCCGCGATCTTGCTCGGCGTGACGGCTGTCTCCGCCCAGCAAGACATCGCCGAGCAGCAGGATAAGCTGATGAAGACACTGGCGAGACCGATGTATGGGGTGCTCGGCCGCACGGTGAGAGGCCAGTCCGCCTACGATCAGGCGGCTATCGATGCCGCACTGGTTCAACTCGAGGAGAATGTCGGAAAGATTGCGAATGTTTTTGCGGTGAATCCGAAGGAAGATGTTTTCGGTGCGGACTATGGATCGTCGCAAAAAATCTGGCAGAACAAGGCGGATTTCGACTCGAAAATTCCTCCGGTTGCCAAGGCCATTGCGGACGCCAAGGGCAAGATCAAGGATGCGGATAGTCTGAAGGCGGCTTACACCACCATCAACGACCGGTGCAACGATTGTCACGAAACCTACCGGGTCAAGCTGAAGTGACGGCTTGATTTCATCCAGTTCAGGCAAATGATCACGGGGCGGTCGCATTCAAGCGATCCGCCCCTTTTGTTATCCGGGAAGATCTCGGCTGCGAAACTACTTCGTGACCTGCCCGCGAATTTCGCCGCCTGGATTCGCCGCGGTGTGGACGTTGATGTACAGCTTTCCAGCCATCAGGTCAGCGGCCTGCGCATCGGTCAGGGTCGCGCTGCCTTCGGCTCCGCTTGCGGCGTCCTTGAACGGGATCATGACGGGAGCGTTCTTGCCGGGTTCGGCGGGGCCATGAAAATGCGCCATGGTGGCGGGCCCGGTGAGGCCGGAATAGGTCGTCTTCCAGGTCAGCATCTTGCTTGCGGTATCGTAGGTCACGTCCGCTGTGCCCTTGCCGGGGCTGGTGTTGGCAGGCACCTCGGCGGCACTGGTCAGATTGGCCTTCATGCTGATTTTCTCGGCGAAAGCCGGCCCGCTGAGTGCGACGCAAGCGCCGATGGCAAGGACTCCAAGCGCAATTGCTTTGCTGTTCATCGTTTTCTCCCTTAGTTTTTGGCTTTCCAATACCGATTGAACACTGGCCGAGGCCGTTTAGTTCCTGCCGTTTTCTCTGGGGGCACTCATGTTTCGGAAGCTTTTCCTGCTGGCGATCGTTGCGCTCGCTGCGGGTCTGGGAGTTTTCTGGTTCGTCACCGTTCCGGCTGTGGTTTCCGCCGAGGCGTTGCCGGCTTATTCGCCAAACATCGCCAACGGACAGGCCGTCTTCAACGCCGGGGGCTGTGCGTCATGCCATGCAGTGGTGGGCGAGCCGCGCACCATGCTCGGCGGCGGACTTGCCATCCCATCTCCGTTCGGCACTTTCTACGCGCCGAACATTTCGCCGCACAAGCAGAACGGGATCGGTAGCTGGAGCGAGGCGAATTTCGTCACGGCCGTGAAGCACGGCACCTCGCCAAACGGAGAGCACTACTATCCATCTTTTCCGTATGGGTCGTATACGCACGCCACCGACAACGACATCCGCGACCTGTTCGCCTACATCAAAACCTTGCCGCCGCTGTCCGGGCGCCCGCGTTCTCACGATGTGAATTTTCCGTTCAACGTCCGCCGCCTCATAGGCGGATGGAAATTCCTGTTCATGGACGACAAGCCGTTCGCGCCAGACCCGAAGCAGTCAGCGGCGTGGAATCGCGGCGCTTATCTGGTCAATGGGCTCGGCCACTGCGCCGAGTGCCACAGCCCTCGCAATTTCCTCGGAGGCATTGTGTCCTCGCAGCGCTTCGCCGGAGGCCCGAATCCCGAAGGCGAGGGCTGGGTGCCCAACATTACCCAGAAGGGCCTCAAGGACTGGAGCGAGAAGGAACTCGCCTGGTTCCTCAAGACCGGCGAATTGCCCAGCGGCGACACCGCGGGCGGCTCAATGGCGCGCGTGATCAGGAACACATCGCAGTTGAGCGAGGAGGATCTCGCGGCGATGGCGGCTTACATCAAGTCCCTGCCGGCGGTGGACGGGCCGGTGCGGCCCAAGAAGAAGACCTGAGGCGGGGTCAGTTCGGGGCCGAAGAGCCCTGCATACCCCGGCCAAAAGCCATGTTGGGAGCGGGGTTTCCCGGATCGCCACCCCGTGCTTTGTCGGCCCGGAATTGCCGCAGGAATCTCGACTTTTTCCATGAATATCGTCAAAGCCGTTTCGTTCAAGGTCGCCAGCACATTGATGTTCGCGGTGATGGGCGCCCAGGTCCGTTATCTGGCCGGGGCCTATCCGGAAGGTCAGGTCGCGTTCTTCCGTTCAGTGTTTGCGCTGATCCCGATTCTTTTCGTCTTCGGCTGGCGCGGACAGCTTAAGGGTGCGCTTCGGACCGAGCGGCCGTCCGATCATCTTCTGCGCGGTGTCTTCAGCGTGGTCGGCACGTTTGCCACCTTCGCCGCGCTGGCCCGGATTCCGATTGCCGACTTCACCGCCATCGCGTTCGCGTCGCCGCTCATCACGGTGATCTTCGCAGCGGTGTTCCTGAAGGAAAAGGTTCACGCCTATCGCTGGTCCGCCGTCGCCTTCGGCTTCTGCGGCGTGATCCTGATGCTGATGCCTTACTTCCGCGATCACGCCGCGCTGACAGCGTCGATGATCGTTGGAATTCTGTTCGCGCTGACCAACGCATTCACCGCAGGCGGGGCGTCGATCCAGATCCGCCGCCTGACGGCGACCGAGACGACGTCGTCCATCGTGATCTTTATGACGCTTCTGGTGTTGCTGGTGTCGCTGCTGACCGCGCCGTTCGGCTGGCGCATGCCTTCCACCTGGCAGGATGTTGCGATCCTCGCCGGGATCGGCATCGCGGGCGGGCTCGGTCAGATTTTCTTTACGGACAGTTATAGGTTCGCACCGGCGTCGTTTCTGGCGCCGTTCGATTACACGGCCATGCTGTGGGCATTCCTGCTCGGCTACTGGTTCTTCGGTGAAGTGCCGACGCTCTATGTCGTGATCGGCGCGATCGTCGTCGCCGGCGCCGGAATTTTCGTCATCCTGCGCGAACGTTATCTCGGGCTGAAACGGCTGCGCGATACGCCGGTCGCGGCGATCGCCACCATGGCGGACGATGAAGAGAACCCGGACGCGCCGGTGTCCGATGAGGCCAGGGCGGCCTGAGAGCATCGTTCCCTGATCGTGGCCGCAATGGCTGAATCGTCATCCTGAGGTGCGAGCTCTTGCGAGCCTCGAAGGATGACATGCCATGGATTGCCGTCGCCCTTCGAGGCCTTCGCTTCGCTACGGCACCTCAGGGTGACGGCGAGTGAATTCAGGCCCTGGGGGGCTGGCTAGATGCTCTCACACCCCGAAGGCCTTGAACGTGATGATGGTGTAGGTGTCCTGGATGCCGGGAATGACCTGCAGCTTCTCGTTCACGAAATGGCCGATGTCGGTCCCGCTGTCGACGTAGAACTTGACCAGCAGATCGTAATCGCCCGCAGTCGAGTAGATTTCCGACGCGATCTCTGCCTCGGAAATGGCGTTTGCGACCGTATAGGACTGGCCCAGCTTGCATTTGATCTGGACAAAGAAGGGCACCATCGCTGTGTCTCCGGCAGGGCAATTTGACGTCTTCGGAAGCCGCAATAGAACCAAATCCGCTCCTTGTGGCAAGGCGGGTTGCCGGACGTTTCTTCTTGCTTCCCTCTCCCGTGGGGAGAGGGCGGCGAGCGAAGCGCGGCGGGTGAGGGCGTAGAATCCCTCATCATATCGAACCCCCTCACCCCACCCCTCTCCCCCGAGGGGAGAGGGAGCAGATTGCCTGCGTGGCAATGCTTCTCTCCCCAGTCAAAATGATCTAGAGCCTTGATGCAGGCCGCTGAGAGTTCGGTCGAATGATGAGAGAGCCATGAGCATACCGATTGCGCTCACCATTGCCGGTTCGGATTCGAGCGGCGGCGCCGGGATTCAGGCCGACCTCAAGACGTTCGCGGCGTGCGGCGTTTACGGCGCGTCCGCGATCACCGCGCTGACGGCGCAGAACACAACGGGCGTCACCGGCATTCATGATGTGCCGGCGGATTTCATCACCGCGCAGATCGATGCGGTGTTCAGCGATCTCGACGTTAAGGCCGTCAAGATCGGAATGGTTGCGCGCCGGGAAGCGATCGAAGCCATCGTGGCCGGTCTCGGCCGCTGGGCGCCGAAACACGTCATTGTCGATCCGGTCATGGTCGCGACATCAGGTGACCGGCTGTTGTCGCCAGATGCAATCGATGCTCTGCGGACAAAGCTGTTTCCGCGCGCGAGCCTGATTACGCCGAACCTGCCGGAGGCCGCCGCGCTGCTGAACGAGAGCATCGCAGAGAGCGGTCAGGATATCGAACAGCAGGGCAGGCGATTGCTTGCCATGGGATGTCCGGCTGTTCTGATCAAGGGCGGTCACGGGCATGGACCGGAGAGCACGGATTATCTGATCGATGCGAGTGCCGTGATCCGGCTCGCGGCGCCGCGCATCGCCACCGGCAACACGCACGGCACCGGCTGCTCCTTGTCGTCGGCCATTGCTGCGGGATTGGCCAAAGGGCGCGATCTTGAAACCGCGGTTCGCGACGCCAAGGCTTATGTCAGTGCCGCCATCGCTGCAGCCGACCGGCTCGACGTGGGTCATGGCCACGGGCCCATCCACCACTTTCATGCGTTCGATTGATTGCGAAGCCTGAGAGTGGCTCCCTTCACCTCTCCCGTGGGGAGAGGTCGTCCGGCGGAGCTCGCGCAGCGAGCGAAGACGGGCGGGTGAGGGCGTAGAATCTCTCGATTTGCCGAACCCCCTCACTCCAACCCTCTCCCCACGGGGGAGAGGGAGCACATCGCGCCTGGAGATGAGGTTGCGAACGGCTCAGAGCACGCGACAACCTGACGCGTTTGTCGCCTGTTTGTCGTACTCCGCTGCTAATCGCCATTAAGCGAAACAAAATCTGATTCTTCAGAACGCTTATTGGAACCAAGATGAGCTCGACCGATCTCGACAAATCCATTGTTGAAACCGCCTATGCCCGCTGGGCGCCGATCTACGATGCGGTCTGCGGTCCGGTCATGGTGAAAGGCCGGCGTGCAGCCGCCGCCGCCGCGCGGGCCATCGGCGGGAAAATTCTGGAAGTGGGTGTCGGCACCGGCCTGTCGTTCGACGACTACGACAGCAGCACCGAGATCACCGGCATCGATATGAGCGCGCCGATGCTGGAGAAGGCACGCGCGAAGATGGCGAGCGGCAAGTATCCGTTCGTCAAGGCGGTCCACCAGATGGACGCCCATCACATGACCTTCGGCGATGCGACGTTCGACTGCGTCGTGGCGCAGTTCGTAATCACGCTGGTCGCCAATCCGGAGCAGGTGCTGTCCGAGTGCCACCGCGTCGTGAAGCCCGGCGGCCGCATCATCCTCGTTAATCATCTCTATTCGGAAGTCGGCGTCGCGGCGGCTGTCGAGCGCTGGGCGGCGCAGAAAACCCGTGCGCTCGGCCTGCGGCCTGAATTTCCGTTCGCGCGCCTTCAGGCATGGGCGCAATCAAACGCAGGCACGACCCTCGTCGAGCGGCGCAAAGTTGCGCCGTTCGGCATCTACACACTTGTTTGTTTCGAGCGAACTGTCAGCTCGCAGGCTGCCTAGTCCGTCATCGGACTGTCATGCGATTCTGATAAGCGCTCGCCCATGGAAAGACAGGCTATGAGCGACAGTAGTCCAGAACGGCTCTTTCGCACGTTGTTTATCTCCGACGTCCATCTCGGAGCCCGCGGCTCGCAAGCCGACCGCCTTCTTGATTTTCTGCGCTGCCATGACGCCGATACCATCTATCTGGTCGGCGACATCATCGACGGTTGGGCGCTGAAATCGAACTGGCACTGGCCGCAATCCCACAACGACTTTGTGCAGAAGATGCTGCGCAGGGTCCGCAAGGGCGCCAAGGTCATCTACATCCCCGGCAATCACGACGAATTCCTGCGCTCGTATTACGGCACGCATTTCGGCGGCGTCGAAGTTGTCGAGACCGCGATTCATGAAGGTGCGGACGGCAAGAAGTATCTCGTTATTCACGGCGATATCTTTGATCTTGTCGTGCAGAACGCGCGATGGCTCGCGCATCTCGGCGATCGGGCCTACGATTTTGCGATTCAGATGAATCGCATGGTCAATGCGTTCCGCAAGCTGTTCGGCCGGCCTTACTGGTCGCTGTCGCAATGGGCCAAGCTGAAGGTGAAGAACGCCGTCAACTACATCGGCGCGTTCGAACAGACGCTGGCGGGCGAAGCCAAGCGCCACGGCGCGGACGGCGTGATCTGCGGGCACATTCACTACGCGACGATCCGGGACGAGAACGGCATCCGCTACATGAACTGCGGCGACTGGGTCGAGAGCTGCACGGCGCTTGTCGAGCACGAAGATGGCCGCTTTGAAATCCTGACCTGGACCGACCCGGTGCGCCGGCCGCAGCCCGCACCGCGCGTCACGGCGCAGGCCGCCTGATGCGTATCCTGGTCGCGACCGACGCGTGGCACCCGCAGGTCAACGGCGTTGTTCGCACGTTGACCAAGATGGCGGAAGCCGCCGCGTCGATGGGCGTCGACGTCAAATTCCTGACGCCGGAATCTTTTCGCACGATCTCGCTGCCGAGCTACGCCGACCTGCACGTCGCATTGCCGCGGCCCGGCAAGATTGCAGGCATGATCGAAGAGGCGCAGCCCGACTACATCCATATCGCGACCGAAGGACCGATCGGGATTCTGGTGCGGCGTTATTGCCAGAAGAACAAGGTGCCGTTCACCACGAGTTTCCACACCCGCTTCCCCGAATATGTCTCTGCGCGTTTTCCGATCCCTGAATCCTGGGTCTGGGCCGCGCTTCGCTTCTTCCACGGAACGAGCGATGCCGTGATGGCGGCGACGCCCGCGCTTGCAGATGAACTGCGCGGGCGCGGCTTCCGCAATGTGGTGCTGTGGTCGCGCGGTGTTGACGCAGAGTTGTTCCGGCCGCGCGATTTCGATCTCGCTCTGCCGCGCCCGATATTCCTGTCGGTCGGTCGTGTCGCGGTCGAGAAGAACCTCGAGGCGTTTCTGGATCTCGATCTGCCCGGAACCAAGGTCGTGGTCGGTGATGGCCCGGCCAAGGCCGAGCTTGAGCGCAAATATCCTGACGCCGTGTTCCTTGGCACCATGCAGGGTGAAGCGCTTGCCGAGACGTATTCCGCCGCGGATGTGTTCGTGTTTCCGAGCAAGACCGATACCTTCGGTCTGGTCCTGCTCGAAGCGCTCGCCAGCGGTGTGCCTGTCGCGGCGCTGCCGGTGTCCGGCCCGCTCGATGTGATCGGCGACGCGCCGGTCGGTGTGCTGAACAATGATCTGCAGGCGGCATGTCTGGCGGCCTTGAATATCCCGCGCGATATCTGCCGCGAATTCGCGGCATCCCGAAGCTGGGGCGCATGCGCGCAGGCCTTTATCGACAACGTGACGCGGGAGCGTCCGCCGCAGGTCAAGCGCCGCTGGCGTCGCCGTCTTGCCCGCCGGCTCCGGCTGACATCGGAATCCCTGCCAACCGCCTGATCGCCTATGGCGGCCGCGTCCGCATGACCTTGCCGGGACAGGTGAGGGCGCTATACATGCGCCATGACCGAACCTGCTCTTCCCACCAACGCCGATGTCGAAGCCGCCGCGCGTGTTCTGGCGCCCGTCGCGGTGCGAACCCGTCTCATCTCGTCGCCGGCGCTTGATGCGCTCGTCGGCGCGCGCGTGTTTCTGAAGCCCGAGGTGTTGCAGCGAACGGGTTCTTTCAAGTTTCGCGGCGCTTTCAACAAATTGTCCTCCATTCCGGAGGCGGCGCGCAAAGCTGGTGTCGTCGCGTTCTCATCCGGCAACCATGCGCAGGGCGTGGCGGCTGCGGCGCAGATTCTCGGCATGCCGGCAACGATCGTGATGCCATCCGATGCGCCAGTGTCCAAGATCGAGCGGACCAAGAGTTACGGCGCTGAGGTCATTCCCTATGACCGCGACAAGGAAGACCGCGATGCCATCGCTCGCGATCTCGCGAGCAAGCGCGGCGCGACTGTCGTTCCTCCTTACGATGATCCGTGGGTGATCGCGGGGCAGGGCACCGTGGGCCGCGAGATTGCGGAGGATTTGTCGGCGCTTGGTGTCGCGCCGGAGATCGTATCCGCGCCGGCATCCGGCGGCGGGCTGATGGCAGGCATCGCGCTCGCAACCAAAGCGAAGTTTCCCGATGCGGGGCTGGTCACTGTCGAGCCTCATGGCTTTGACGATCACGCGCGTTCGTTCGCGGCCGGACATCGCGAGCCGCACCGCGCGGTGGGCCGCACCATCTGCGACGCGCTGATGGCTTCCATTCCCGGCGAGATCACATTCGCGGTCAATCAGAAGCTCGGTGCGCAGGGCGTCACGGTGACAGACGATGAAGTCGCAAAGGCAGTGGGCTTCGCGTTTCGCGAACTGAAACTCGTCGTCGAGCCGGGCGGCGCGGTCGCGCTGGCGGCGCTTCTTGCGGGATACCTCGACGCCAAAGGCAAGACCGTTGCCATCGTCCTGTCCGGCGGCAATGTCGATGCGGATCTCTACGCGAAGCTGATTCAGTAGGCGTCACAATCCGGCCTTTTGCCCGCCTTTTGCGGCGAAGACCGTCACAACTTCGCCTTTAGCTGAAAAAGGCTACTTTCTCGGCCTGGCTCATCCGCCGGATCGGCGCCAGCGGATCGCTGCGCGGCGTCGCGGGCCTTGCGATAATTCCGCTGGCGATCAGGCTCTCACCAAGCGATGCCGGGGCGGTCATCGCGATCTCGGGCACAATCTCCACAGCCGGCTCGGGCGCTTCCGGGGTTTCCAACTGTATGGCCATCGCCGGCTCGGAAGCCTCAATCGCCTCCGCCGGAATTGCCAGCTCGACCGGCAGGCTTTCTTCCACCAGCAGCACCGCTTCTGTCGCCATCTCCGGGGACGAAGCCTCAGACACGGCCGCTACGTCGAACAATTCCTCATCGGTAGCGGCAATCTGCACCTCATCGGAGGCCTCGATAGGGGCCGTATCGGCGACGTGGAGTGCCGCAACGGATTCAGCCTCGCACTGCGGCGCGATGGTGGAGGGGGCAATGGCCTCGATCTCGCGCGCAGCCTGATCGAAGGCTTGCAACACGCCGTCCCGAATGCCGCCCGCTGCAACGTGATCGCAGGCGGCGTTGATCGCATCGACCTGCGACTCGAGCAAAAAGCAGATTCGTCCATCCGCACCGGATTCGCGCAGCCCCCAGGCGATCTCGCGGATCACCCGCGCGCACTTGCGCGACGGCGCGAGGGATTCCTCGAACACGCTACCGGACAGGCTCGCGGACACGCTTTCGCGGGCCGCGGCTACGATGGCGCGGACCGCGGCCATTGCCTCAGGTAACTCGTTCGATGGCGGTTCAACCGGCGGAATTTCAACAGCGGCCTGCTGTCGCTGTTCTTCTTTCTGGGCAGCGAGCGAGCTTTCGATGCGGGCGACGGCTTCAAGCACCATCGCGGTGTCGGCGTTGCGGTTGCGCCGTGTGTATTCGTCCAGAAACCAGCGGCCGCGCGCGGTCTCCAGAAACGCCTCGCGAATAGCCTCGAAGTCCGCGTCGGTCGGCGACGCGGCGCGGGATGAGATCGGCGACAGGGCGAAGGCTTCGTTGGCCATGAAAACCCGTGAAACAGAAACCTGTAGAACAGAAACGCGGTGACGCGATCCACACGCAAAAGCGATGTCCAGATACACCGAACACGCGCTAGATAACGATCACCACGAACCGCAGCGAATCGCAATTCCCTTGCTCACCAGCGAATCACAAAAGCACCCGGCCGGGCAATCCATCGCCCGCCGATTTGCCGTGCGGATCAGCCTGTTTTACGCCTCGACTTTCGGCATCATCGGTGTCCACCTGCCGTTCTTCCCGGTCTGGCTGAAGGCGATCGGCGTCGACGTGTCCTGGATCGGATTCATCACGGCCGCGCCGTCGCTCTCCCGTTTCACTGTCCTGCCGTTTGTCACAGCGGCGGCCGAGCAGCGCCAGATCCTGCGCGGGACCATGATCGCGCTTGCGTTCATCACGGCCGTTGGCTTTGCCATCCTGGGGCTGCTTCGCGACCCGCTCACCATCCTGATCGTGTACGCCGTCATCGCCTGCCTCTGGACGCCGCTCAGTCCGCTGACGGACGGTTACGCGCTGAAGGGCGTCACACGTCACGGGCTCGACTACGCGCAGATGCGGTTGTGGGGGTCTGCGTCGTTCGTGGTGTTCGCGATGATTGCGGGCCTTCTGTTGAAGGTCATCGATCCGCAGAATCTGATCTGGATCATCGTTGCGGTCGCGCTTCTCAGTGCCGTTGTTGGTCTCGGCATTGTTCCGCTGGATGCGCCGCCGGCCGGTACCGCACCGCAGGGGCGAGCGAGCGGCCTGTTACGGAAGCCGCTGTTCCTCGCCATCATTGGTGCCTCGGCCCTGATCCAGGGTAGCCACGCCGCTTATTACGCGTTTTCCTCGATCACCTGGCAGAATGCCGGATTTGGCGGATTCGCCATCGCGGCGCTGTGGTCGCTCGGGGTGGTCGCTGAGATCGTGGTGTTCGCGATTTCGCCGCGTCTCGCGTTATCGCCAACGGTCATGGTCCTGATCGGCGCTGTCAGCGCGGTGGTGCGCTGGGCTATCACCGCGCAGGAGCCGCGGATCGAGTTGCTGACGGCGGTGCAGGTGATGCACGGGCTGACCTTCGGGATCACGCAGGTCGGGACCGTCGCCTTGATGGTTCGCAACGTGCCGCATCACATGCTCGCAAGCGCGCAGGGCTATATGGTGGCCTCGCAGGGGGCCGTGACCAGCCTGACCATGATGCTGTCCGGTTTGATCTATGCGCGGGTCGGCGAGGGCGTCTATTACGCCATGGCCGTGATGGCGTTCGCCGGTGGGCTCATTATGGTCGCCGCACGCCGGCGGCTCGATGCGCACCACGCGGTGACGGACTAACCCCAGAGTTCGGCACCGGGCGGATAGACCGTGCTGCCGTCATAGCGCAGCCCGTCATCGCGATCCTTGGCCAGCAGCAACGGCCCGTCGAGATCCACCACCCGCGCACCCTGCGCGATCGTCAGCGCGGGAGCCATCGCCAGCGAGGTGGCGACCATGCAGCCGACCATCAGATCGAACCCCAGAGCCTTGGCGGACTCGGCCATCACCAGCGCCTCGGTGAGACCGCCGGTCTTGTCGAGCTTGATGTTGATGGCGTCGTAGCGTTCCCGCAGGCCTTCCAGCGACGCGCGGTCGTGCACGCTTTCATCGGCGCAGACAGAGACGGGCCGCTTGATCCTGGCCAGCGCCTGATCCTGTCCGGCGGGCAGGGGCTGCTCGATCATCGTCACCCCGGCAGCGGCGCAGGCCGCGAGATGCCGTTCCAGGTTACCGTCGGTCCAGGCCTCGTTGGCATCCACGATCAGTTCGGCGTCCGGCGCAGCCTTCCGTACGGCGGCGATCCGGGCCTCGTCGCCGTCGCCCCCGAGCTTGATCTTGAGCAGCGGGCGGCGGGCTGCCTTGGCGGTTGCTTCCGCCATGGTCTCAGGTGTCCCCAGCGAGATCGTATAGGCCGTGGTCAGCGGGCGCGGCGCGGAGAGGCCAAGGAGCTCCCAGATGCGCTTTTCCGCCACCTTCGCCTCAAGGTCCCACAGGGCGCAGTCGAGCGCGTTGCGGGCGGCGCCTGCACGCATCTCCCCTTGCAGCCCTAACCGGTCCAGCCCGCCATCGAGCGCGCCCTGCATGGCGAGGATGGCCTCCAGTGTTCCCTCCGGCGTCTCGCCATAACGGGCATAGGGAACGCACTCGCCGCGCCCGACAATGGCCTTACCGTTGGGGGCTTGGCGACTTACCTCGGCCACAATCACAACGGCTTCTGTCTTGGCGCCCCGGCTGATGGTGAAGCCGCCGGCAATAGGCCAGCGCTCGATCCGGGCGGCGAGTGTCAGCGATGGCATCATTTGTGAAATCGATTTTCGTGAGGGCGGGCTTGCCCAGATACGTCATTTATGGCTCTTAGTCACATCCCCGTACAGTTCGTTGGCATCGTGATAGGTTGCTTGATCAACCGGCACAGGAGTTGGGCTTGAACGGCAATCCGACATTGGAGCAGATACCCGTCGGCGCCGGTCTCGCGCTGCGTGCGGCTGGCCAATGGACGGTCCATCACGCGCCTGACCTCGAAAAGATCATTGAAGACACCGAACGGCTCAAGAACCGGCCGGACAATATCGTGATTGACGTCTCGCAGGTCTCCAGCCTCGATACGTTCGGGGCCTGGCTGATCGAACGGCTGCGCCGCAGCCTGACCCAGGGCGGCGTCGAGCCCAATGTGGCCGGCCTGTCCGCGAACTACGCGAGCCTCGTGAACGAAGTGCGTCAGGTCAAAGCCGGCGTCGTGCACAAGCGGCCACGGCAAACCCTGCTTGGCATGCTGGACGGCATCGGCCGCAGCGTCGTCGATGTCGGCGGTACGCTGGTCGGCCTGATCGGCATGCTGGGCGCGATCCTCAATGCGATGTTCCGGGTGATCCGGCATCCGACCAGCTTCCGTTTCACCTCGATGATCCATCACCTCGAACAGGTGTGCTGGCGCGCGGTGCCGATCGTGGTGCTCATCACCTTCCTGATCGGCTGCATTATCGCCCAGCAGGGCATCTTCCATTTCCGCAAGTTCGGCGCCGACGTGTTCGTGGTCGACATGCTCGGCGTACTGGTGCTGCGCGAACTCGGCGTGCTGCTGGTAGCGATCATGGTCGCGGGCCGCTCGGGCAGCGCCTACACGGCGGAGCTCGGCTCGATGCGGATGCGCGAGGAAGTCGACGCGCTGCGCACCATGGGCTTCGATCCCACCGAGGTTTTGATACTGCCGCGGATCGTCGCGCTGATCATCGCCATGCCCATTCTCGCATTCCTTGGCGCGATGGCTGCGCTTTACGGCGGCGGGCTCGTCGCCTGGGGTTACGGCGGCGTGCAGCCCGACGCGTTTCTGGTTCGTCTGAAGGAAGCCATCTCCATCAATCATTTCACAGTGGGCATGGTGAAGGCGCCGTTCATGGCGCTGGTGATCGGCATCGTGGCCTGCGTCGAGGGCGCGGCGGTGAAAGGCAGTGCGGAGTCGCTCGGCCAGCACACCACGGCCTCGGTGGTGAAGTCGATCTTCTTCGTCATCGTCATGGATGGCCTGTTCGCGATCTTCTTCGCAACGATCAATATTTAGGATTGGATGATGGCGGAGAACTTCGACGATCACATCATCCGGGTGCGCGATCTCACGGTGAAGCTGAACGAGAACCTCATTCTCGATCATCTCGACCTCGATGTCCGGCGCGGCGAGATCCTCGGCTTTGTCGGCGCATCGGGCGCGGGCAAGTCCGTTCTGACCCGCACCATCATTGGCCTGATCCCGAAGCTTGCCGGCACCATCGAAGTGTTCGGCGTCGACATGGGCAAGGCCAGCGAGGATCAGCGCCGCGCGGTCGAGCGCCGCTGGGGCGTGCTGTTCCAGCACGGCGCGCTGTTCTCGTCGCTCAGTGTGAAGCAGAACATCCAGTTCCCTGTGCGCGAATTCATGAACGTGTCCGAGCGGCTGCTCGATGAAATCGCCATCGCCAAGCTCGCGATGGTCGGCCTCAAGCCGGAGGTCGCCGACCGGTTCCCGTCGGAATTGTCGGGCGGCATGATCAAGCGCGTGGCGCTGGCCCGCGCGCTGGCGCTCGATCCGGAGATCGTGTTCCTCGACGAGCCGACCTCAGGTCTCGACCCGATCAGCGCCGGCGATTTCGATCAGCTTGTGATGACTTTGCAGCGCACTTTGGGACTGACCGTTTTCATGGTAACCCATGATCTCGACAGCCTTAAAACGGCCTGCAACCGGATTGCAGTGTTAGGGGATCGCAAGGTTCTCCTGGTAGGCACGATGGATGACATGCTGGCCTCGCAGCATCCCTGGCTGCGGGCCTATTTTCATGGCAATCGCGCCCGGGCCGTGATCGCGTAATGAGTTTGCGTATTTGGAGTTAAGTCGATGGAAACAAAGGCAAATTTCGTCCTGATCGGGGCGTTCACGCTCGCGGTGGTTGCCGCGGCGTTTGGCTTTGTGTTCTGGTTCCAGAACCTCGGCGCGGCCGCCCAGCGCGTTCCGCTGCGCATCGTGTTCGAGGGCGCGGCCTCCGGCTTGCGCACCGGCGGCAACGTCAACTTCAACGGCATCAAGATCGGTGAAGTCACCTCCATCAAGCTCGACGACCCCAAGCGCGTGGTCGTGATCGCCAACGTCGACAAGAACGCTCCGATCCGCAAGGACTCGCTGGTCGGCCTCGAGTTTGCAGGTCTCACCGGTGTGTCGTCGGTATCGCTTAAGGGCGGCTCGATCGAGGCGGGTGGCGTGCCGGTCGCCGAGGACGGCGTGCCGACGCTGACGGCTGACCCCAACGCGATCCAGGATATCGGCGAAGCGGTGCGCGGCGTGCTTCAGAACGTCAACAAGCTGGTTCTTGAAAACCAGGAGACCCTGCACAACAGCATGACCAACATCGAGGTGTTCTCGAAGAGTCTTGCCGCCAACTCCGCTCGCATCGACAGCATCATGGCCGGCGTCGATGGCCTGATGGGCGAGAAGGGCGAATTGCAGGCCGCCGCGAAATCGTTCCGCGAACTGGCCGATAATCTCGACAAGCGCTCCGCCGGCCTGATCATCGACGGCCGCCGCACGCTCGCCGACATCAGCCGCGCGGTGAACAACTTCGACCGCAACCCGACCCGCGTGCTGTTCGGCGCGGGGCAGAAGGACGCTGCACCGGCTCCGCCGCCTCCGGCTCCAACCCCGGTCCGAAGTCCCGCCGACGCCCGCGCGCGGCAGCGGTAGGGGTTTCACCTCGCCCGCTTGCGGCGAGTGGCGTTGAGGCGACAGCGTGCGCCACTTCAATTTTCCGATTCAATTTTCAAACAGCCACGCATGATTGCTCTCGCGATTGATCGCGAGTTGATCTGTTAGTTGCCCCGGACAACGAGGGGCATGGAGCGCCGCGAGGCGCACCTTTGTATCGTCTCGCTTCCGGCATCGCGTGCGAGGCGATGTGAGGTCCGGAAGCGCATCGCCTTGCGGCGCTCCATTGCGGCGATTTTGGGCGAGGGGACCGTACTTCCGGGTGCGGACGGGGGAGG
>Ga0310345_10000492_pt1 | contig 58409 bp, 50 predicted proteins | sample HC15DNA20500_MG_FD_204667 | JGI IMG/M metagenome (GOLD analysis project Ga0310345, IMG submission 204667) | Marine microbial communities from station ALOHA, North Pacific Subtropical Gyre - HC15-DNA-20-500_MG | ecosystem: Environmental > Aquatic > Marine > Oceanic | place: Pacific Ocean: North...
CATCGCCGCACCTGCCCTCGGCGGCGCCCCACACAACCTGTAGGAGCCATGCTCGCATGGCGATAAAGCGCGGGATAAGATCGCCATGCAAGCATAGCTCCTACACGGGGCGGGGGTGATGTCGTCGCCGCACCCGCCCTCGGCGGCGCCTCACACAATCTGTAGGAGCCATGCTCGCATGGCGATAAAGCGCGGGATAAGATCGCCATGCAAGCATAGCCCCTACACGGGGCGGGGGGGATGCCATCGTCACGCCGGGCCTCGGCCCCCTCCAGAATCTGTATGAGGGGTTGCTGCGAGCCCGTGCGGTTAGCCATCAAAAAACGCCGCACAAGGCGGCGTTTTTTAGTCCCGGGCAGGGTTACTTCAGTTCTTTCGAACTCAGCCCCAGCACCCGGCGGGCGATGACCAGTTGCTGGATTTGCTGGGTGCCTTCAAAGATGTCCAGAATCTTCGAATCGCGGGCCCATTTCTCCAGCAATTCATCTTCGGTATAGCCCAGGCTGCCTGCCAGTTCCACACAGCGCAGGGTGATGTAATTGCCGACACGTCCGGCCTTGGCCTTGGAAATGGACGCTTCCAGGGTGTTGGCTTTCTTGTTGTCTGCCATCCAGGCGGCTTTCACGGCCAGCCAGTAGGCTGCTTCCCAGTCTGCTTCCATCTTGTAGATTTCCGCTTCGATGGCTGAGCAGTTGTCTACCGGTTTGCTGAAGTCGTACTGCATGTGGTCCTTCAGCAGTTCCTTGATGCGCTCCAGTGAGGCTTTGGCGCAACCGATTGCCATGGCCGCCACCAGCGGGCGTGTGTTGTCGAAGGTCTCCATGACCCCGGCAAACCCTTTCTTGGTGTCGATTTCCGGGGAGCCCAGCAGGTTCTCCGCAGGAACGCGGCAATCCACGAAGTTGATGGCGGCAGTGTCGGACGCGCGAATGCCCAGTTTCTTCTCCAGGCGTGCGAGTTCCATGCCCGGTGTGCCCCAGTCCACCACGAAAGACTTGATGGCCGCACGGCCCAGCTTCGGGTCCAGACTGGCCCATACCACCACGCAGTCGGCGCGCTGGCCGGACGTCACGAAGATCTTCTCACCGTTCAGGATGTAGTGATCACCATCTTTCTTGGCGGTGGCGCGAATGGCGGCGGAGTCAGAACCGCAACCGGGCTCGGTGATGGCCATGGCGGCCCACTTGCCCTTGAACCGTTCCAGTTGTTCTTCGTTGGCGACGGCGGCAATAGCGGCATTGCCCAGGCCCTGGCGGGGCATGGCCAGCAGGAAGCCGGTGTCGCCGTAGCACATTTCCATGGCTCCCAGGCATACGCCCATGTTGGAGCCATTTTTGACACCGCCTTCATCTTCACGGGTGCCCTTGCCGGTGGTTGCGGCGCCCGCAGAGTTGGCCGGGTCGCCTTCGTTGAAGCCATCCAGCACTGCTGCCAGCATATCCAGCTCTTTGGGGTAGTCGTGCTCGCCACGGTCATACTTGCGTGACAGGGGGCGGAGGGTGCTTTGTGCCACCTGATAAGCGTTGTTGATCAGGGGTTTGAACTTCTTGGGAATTTCGATATTCATGATGTGCTCCCTCCTTACAGGTGCAGGCCGCCGAAGGCGACACCGACGGCACGCAGATCCCGATACCAGCGTTCCACCGGGTACTCTTTGGTAAAGCCATGACCGCCGAGCAGCTGGACGCCGTCGGTACCAATTTTCATGGCTTTGTCTTTCACCAGGGTGCGGGCCAGGTGGGCTTCGCGCTGGAACGATTTGCCCTGCTCGGCGCGACACACGGCGCGGTAGGTGAGCATGCGCATGGCATCCAGCTCAATGGCAATGTCGGCGATCATGAAGGCCACGGACTGGCGATGGCTGATCGGTTCGCCGAAGGCGATACGCTCGTTGCAGTACGGACCCACGTAGTCCAGTACGGACTGGCACGCACCGATGGCCAGTGCACACCAGCCGAGAGTGCCGAGATCGACAAAGGCGCGGTAATCGAAGTCGCCGTTCCCCAGGCGGTTTTCTGCCGGAACCCGAACGTTGTCCAGGGTCAGCGGGCGCTGGGCACTGGCGCGAATGCCCATGGAGGGATCTTCGCCGACAGTGAAACCCTCACTGCCGCCTTCGATAATAAATACGGCGGGGCCGTCTTCGGCCTGGGCGGCGACCAGAAACAGCTCGGCGTCGCCGGCCAGCGGAACCAGCGATTTTTCACCGTTGATCACATAGCTGTCGCCGTCCTTGCGGGCGGTGGTTTGCAGTGCCATGGGGTCGAACAGCGGGCGGGGTTCGCACACGGCGATGGTGGCCTTGGGCGGATTCTCTTCCGCGAAGGTGCTCAGGTACTTGTCTTGCTGCAGGGCGGTACCCCATTGGGTCAGGGCATTGGCCACACCCATGGGGGCGAGAATCGCGACGGCCTGCCCCATGTCGCCACGGGCCAGGTCTTCGGCCACCAGCATGCTGGTGACGGTGGAGCGTTCGGTGGCGGCACCACCAAGGGATTCCGGCACGGCGAAGAAATTCAGCCCCAGTTCCTGGGCCTGAGCCAGCACTTCGTCACTGGTCTTCTGAGCGGCATCGGCGTGTTCTGCCTGCTCGCGCAGCACCTCGGTGGCAAAGGCCTGAACGCTGTCGCGGATCATCTGTTGCTCTTCGGTGACACCAAGATCAAACAGGTCTTTGGTGTGGCCGGGGGCGTTCAGGCGCTCAGGTTTGCTGCCGGGCTTGCTGGATTTGAAGGTGCGGGCGGTGGTGGTAATCACCTGAAAGCCGCCTTTGGTGAGCGTGTATGCCAGGCGCTCAACGCTCTTGCGCATGCCCAGCTTGTCCAGCACGTCGGAACTGGCCAGACGGTTAAGCGCGGTGAGCGCGTAACCTACTGCATCTTTTGCCATGAGAAGTAGCCTCGTTGCTTTTGTCGATTGCAGTCGATTATGAAGCGGGGCGGCTTAGTCTCATTGACCAATGTGACCAACCAGTCTGGCCAGTAGGCAACCGGGGTGGCGCTGTGGGCCTAGCCATGGGCATGGGGAAAGGGTATGGCGGTGCGTTTTGTCAGGAGGTGGGGTGGGTGTGGACGACACCCGGACGCCATCCGCCCGGGCGGGAGCGATACCCCAGTCCTTTGCGGAACCACCGCTTCCACCGAACCACCGCTCCCACAAGGAGGGGAGGGTGGTGCTTACTGCGGTTACAGGTTCTTGTAGCGGTTCATGTCCAGCACGGCCGCCTGGGTGGGTTCATTGGCTTCCATATAGCGGGTGAGGGCGTGGAAATACTCCCAGAACCTGGGGTGGGTGCGGCGCACGCCGAAACGGGTGACTAAATCGGTGAAGTCATCTCCGTCTTCCACGGCATTCATCTGTTTGACGAAATCGTCGACGTCTTCAGTGCGCAGGTTGAACATGAAATTGGGGTAGCTGGTCAGCACACCGGGGTAGAGCGTGATGGTGTCCAGTTCCGGTTGGTAGCGCATGTCCTCATTCATCATGAAAGCCACATTGCTGTGGGCGCGATTGCGGAACAGGGTATACACCTCCTGCTCTCCGTCTCGGTTTTCCACGCGGATCATGGCGACTTCGGGCAGGTAGTGGATGGCTTTCAGGTTGGCGGCCCGGCGTGAGGCCAACTGGCTGAGGCTCGAATCGGCTTCCTGCTTCCAGGCGGCCACATCCTGGCGCTGGCAGCGTTCGCTGTCGCAGCGGTTGATCGGGTCCGGGCGGGCATTGATGTGCTTGAAGCGTTTTACCAGCTCATCGTTGAATTCGTTGACCGGGGTGCTGGTCTTGAACTCAATGCCTGTCGGGTTCTGGGTATCGATGGACGCATAGCTAATTTCCATCCGCAGCTTGCCACCATCCTGATACCAGTTGTTAACCACCGGCTGGCGCATGTCTTTCGGGAAATAGCGCAGTATGTTCTGTTCGGCGCCGTTGCGAATCAGGTCGAAGTACAAGCGGGTCTGGGCCTGATGCGACACCGAGCCAAAGACATTGAAGTTCACCACAAGCTGATAATAAGTCCGCTCGAATAACGGGTAGTCCATGACCCAGGTGGTCAGCGGGTAATCGCCCAGCAACCCTTTGCGCACAGAGGCGTTGTCGTGGTTACGCAGAATGGTGAGCAAGGCATTGGGGTTATGGCCATCGCCATCCCAAATGCTGTCCCAGGTGGGCCCTGCGGGCTCGTGTTGGCCGTAGCCTTCCTTGCGCAGGTTCAGGTAGTCGTTACGTTTGCCTCGGTACTTGTACCATTCCGGGCCCAGCGCCAGCAGGTCATCGTCCTGACCGGGCAGGCCCAGCAGGCCGCTGACTTTGGCGCGGTATTCCGCATCGTTAATGTACAGATCGTGATCCGGATCCTGGAACACCGCCCAGAACTGGTCGCGAATCACATCTGTTGCGACCTGGCCGCGACACACGGGGCCACGAATAAAGGTACGCACAAAGTATTCCGCATTATCCAGCATGAATTGATAGCGGGCGCGGGCGGGCACGGCATCAAAGGTGACAAACGGATTGGCGCGATCGTCATAGCTGTAACCGGGTAGCGTGTCCACGTTCCAATCGCTACCAAAGAACAGCTTTTGGGTCCGTGCCAGTTTTTCCGGATTCAGGGAAAAGGTGATATGGGTCTTGTGTACCAGGGTGCCCTTCACCGGCGCCAGGCGGTACCAGAAATTTTCCGGAGGCATGTCATTGGGGCGCACGGTGCCGATGGGTTGAATGGGTTCACCGGGAGGGGTGCTGGAGCGGTAAACCTGGAAGAAGTGCTCTGGCCGGGTTTCGCTGTCCTCTTCACCAAAATACAGGTGAGCGAGATACAGGTGCTCGTAAAGCCAGCGGGCCACCAGCTGGTGACGCTTGTCTTTCTGGTTGAGCAGGGTTTCCCAGGCCTGAATCTGCTGTTGTTCATCGGCACTCAGGGTCAGGGTTTGAGGCTCCATGGGCGCCCCCTGGTGCATCCACTCTTTCAGGGTGCTGAATTCGTCATCAGTGAGGCCCGTGACGGCCAGTGGCATGCCTTCCATAGGGCGGTCGTCTGCGTAGTCGTCAAACTCGTCCGGGTTCGGGCAGGTGTTTTCACGGGCAAGGCCGAGCTGGATATCATCAGGGAGTTTATGATTGGCGGAAAATTCGTGCTGCTTGCCGAGTTCCAGCATCTTGTACAGCAACGATCCTTTCATGCCCCAGGCGCTATCCACCACCGAATAAAACCCCTTGTCACGCCATTCGGCGGTGCTTTGGGCATCGATAAAAAGCCGGGTCGGATCGGCGTTTTCGGTGCGGCCACCGTTATAGACCGGTTGCTTGCTGGCGCCTCGATCCAGGCCTTCCATGGTCTCCAGCTTGAGCTGACAGGGCGCATCGTAGCAGCCATGGCAGGCCAGGCACTTGCTGTCAAAAATCGGCTTGATGTCCTGCTGATAACTGACGTTGCCATTGGCAGCGAAGGACAGGGCGGGGGTGATGAGCAAGCCGGTAACGAAAGCAAAAAAGTGGCGGGTCGAACGCATCGGAGTGTGTCTCCCTTTGAGTTTGCAACAGTCTAGCCGGGCAATTATGGCGTTGCCATCCGTGGATGCTAAACAGGGTAAAAGCTGCAGGGGTTAGAGAATCCGCTGTAGGGGCTAGAACATAGGCATCATCACTGCCGCCCAGCCAATCAGCATGGCCAGCACGGCGCCCCCCGTCAGCTGGTTGCGCAGTTTTCGATACCAGCTGGGTAAATCATCACTGAACAGCATCTGTTCCGTGCCCCAGACAAAGGTGAGGCCGGCACAAAGCATGGGGATCCCCATTTCCCGGGGCAGCAGTAATCCTGCCCAACCGATAAACGCGGCCAGCACACCGAAAAGCTGGGTGGGGAATTGGTTGCTGTTATTGAATTGCCCGAGCACACGGCCCCAGTGGATGGCTCCGGCAAACGTCAGGGAAATGGCGGCATAGGCCACCAGCGCCATGAGTGCCATCTCTCGCCACGGATCCGCCCAGGCCAACATGGCAAGCAGGTACATGGGCGCCAGGCTCACCAGTGTGAGGGCACGGGTACGGCGGATATTGTCGGCGCGGGGGTCGGCCACGGTCGATCCTTTAAAATTAGCCTGTTTCCATTATCCGCGTCCCAGGTGAAGGTTGGGGCAAGGCGCGCAGTGCCCGCCTCGCCCCCCCCACACACAACCTGTAGGAGCCATGCTTGCATGGCGATAAGGCGCTGGAGAAAGATCGCCATGCGAGCATGGCTCCTACAGAGGGGGGAGGAGAGCGTGGTTAGCGGCGATAACCGTCCCAGGGGGAGGCGGTCAGGTGTTTGGGGAGGTAAAGGGGGTGGGCCGGATCGCCGGAACGATTGATGCGGATGGCGTGCAGGTTATCCAGCTGCCGCGCCACGGTGTGCGCTCTGTCCATGTGGTGGCCCAGGTTGCCCCACGCGGCAACGACGAGATCAGCGTCCCGAGCCAGTTTTCGCAGCCATCGGTCATTTTGCGGTCCCACTGGCTCCGGGGCGGCAAAGAGGTCGTCGGGGTAGGTGGCGCGGTAGGCAAACAGGTTGGCCACGCACAGGCCGGCATAGCCCCAATCGCGTGCAAAGCCCATGCAGCGGCGGATCGTAGGGTCATCCTGGCGGTGGTCGGCTGTCGAAGGGTTGAGACCGATCAGCAGCATGAAATCATCGCCTTCGCCCCACTGACGCCACAAGGCATAACGGTATTGGCGGCACCGGGAAAAATTGGCTCGGCGTTGCAGGTTGGCGTCGTGATGGGTCATGGCCGGGTATTGTAGGGATTTGGCATAGTCGTGCCACTGTCTCCCGAGGAGTACCCCATGGAATTCAAGGACGTCATGGCCCAGCGTCACAGCGTGCGAGCCTTTACCGATCAACCGGTCAGTGACGAATTGCTGAATGAACTGCTGGCCACGGCCACGTCTGCTCCCAGCTGGTCCAACACCCAGCCGTATCAGATTGCGGTTGCCAAAGGCGCGGTGCTGGAAGACTTGCGTGAACGGTTGCCGCCCATGTTCGATGACCTGGTGAGTCTGGCGCGGGGCTCGAAGTTCAAGCAGCTCAAAGCCATGGTGACCAAAGATGGCGTGCCAGACGGGGATTTCCGCCCGATCACCGATTACCCCAAGGATCTGCAGCCACGCCGCAATGCCACGGGGCAGCAGCTGTATGAACTGCTCGGCATTGAGCGCGGTGACAAAATGGGCCGTCACTTGCAGATGCGGGAAAACTTTCGCTTCTTCAATGCGCCGGTCGCGCTGTTCATCTTTGTTCACGAGGGGCTGGACGTTTACAGCCCGCTGGACGCAGGGATCTTCCTGCAAAGCTTGATGCTGGCGGCTACCGATGCAGGCCTGGGCACCTGTGCCCAGGGCGCGCTGGCGATCTGGCGGTCACCGCTGGAAAAACATTTCAGCATCCCGGAAAACTACAAGCTGCTGTGCGGCTTATCGCTGGGCTACGAAGCGGATGAGACCATCAACCGTTTCAAACCCCAGCGACAGCCTTTGCAGGCGCTGCTAGTCCCGGAACGGTAGTCCGCCCTCTGGCAGAGGTGGGGGAAGCGCTATGCCCGCTGCATGAGCGGAACGCCGTCATGGCATCCCCCTTGCAACTCTGTTATCAAAAGGGGCACGGTTTTCCCAGCTATCGCCAGGAACGAGGTCACGGATGAAACAGACGCACTACCACACCTGCAACCTTTGCGAAGCCATGTGCGGTATCGAAATCGATCACATGGGCGATGAAATTCTGGCGATTCGCGGTGACAACGCCGACCCCCTGAGCCGTGGCCATATCTGCCCCAAAGGGGTGGCCCTGCAGGATCTGCACAACGACCCGGACCGCCTGCGTCACCCGGTCAAACGCACTAAGGACGGATGGGTGCCGATCAGCTGGGATGAAGCGCTGGACGAAACCGCCCGTCGCCTGCACGACATTCAGGCACGCCATGGCAAGAACAGTGTGGGCATGTACCTGGGGAACCCCACCGCCCACAATCACGGTGCCTTATTTACCCTGTTGCCGCTGATTAACGCCGTCGGCACCCGCCAGCGTTACAGCGCCACCTCTGCCGACCAGCTACCCCATCAGCTTGCGACCTGGCAGCTGTTCGGGCACCAGGCCCTGTTCCCCATTCCGGATATCGACCGTACCGACTATTTCATGGTGATTGGCGGCAATCCCATGGCCTCCAATGGCTCCATTATGACCGTGCCGGACATTCGCGGGCGCTTGAAGTCCCTGCAGGAGCGGGGCGGAAAGCTGGTGGTGGTGGATCCGCGCCGTACCGAGACCGCGCGTCTTGCCGATGAGCATGACTTCATTCGACCGGGCTCGGATGTCTATCTGTTGTTGGCGCTGTTGCAGGTCATGTTCGAAGAGCTGTTGGTCGCGCCGGGGCGGCTCACCGATTTTCTCGACGGGCAGGGGACGCTGGCAAGGTTGGTAGAGAATTGGACCCCCGAAAAAGTGGCAGAGGCCACTGGCATGACGGCCGACCGAATTCGCAAACTGGCCCGGGATATCGCCACGGCCCCCCGGGCTGCGATCTACTCCCGTGTCGGGCTGACCACCAGTGCCCACAGCACGCTCAGTGCCTGGCTGGTGTATGTCATCAATATTGTGACCGGCAATCTGGATCGTGAGGGTGGGGTGATGTTCACCAAACCCGCTTTCGATATTGTTGCCTTCGGTGCCCTTGGCGGTGAAACCGGAAGTTTTGACCGTTACCGCAGCCGGGTACACGGCTACCCGGAATTTGGCGGCGAGTTTCCCGTGACCACCCTGGCCGATGAAATGCTCAGCCCGGGTACCGGGCAGATCAAGGCGTTCATCAGCCATGCCGGCAACCCGGTGCTGTCCTGCCCGGACGGCAACAAGATGGACAAGGCCCTGTCCGGGCTCGAGTTCATGGTCAGCATCGATCTGTACATCAACGAAACCACCCGCCATGCGGACATCATCCTACCGCCCACGGGGCAGCTGGAGCATGCCCAGTTCGACCCGATTTTCCAGGCAGTGGCGGTCCGCAATGTGGTCAAATTCAGCGAGCCGCTGGTGGAAAAACCGGAAGGCAGCCTGCACGACTGGGAAATCCTGCTGGGCCTGGCTACCCGGCTTGGGCGTCTCAAGGCAGAAAGTCGCCGGGAACGCTTCCAGGTGGAAGCCACCGATCGCTTCATGCGCAAGCTCACCGACAGGGGCATTGTTGACCTGGGCCTGCGTTTGGGGCCCTATGGCACTGGCGGGCGCAGCATGGCCATTCTGAAGCGGGCAGGGCTGCGTAGCCTGCCGAAGTTGGCCTGGAAGGTCCTGCGTGGCAAGCACAAGGGGCTGACGCTGAAAAAGGTGCTCGCCCAGCCCCACGGCATTGATCTGGGGCCGCTTCAGCGTGCTCTGCCCAAGCGACTCTACACCCGCAGCCAGCGTATTAACCTGGTACCGCCGTTGTATTTCCGTGCCCTGCAGGGGCTGCCGGTACCCAAACCCCCGAAAGCGGACGAGATGCTGATGATCGGCCGCCGCCATGTCCGCAGCAACAACTCCTGGCTGCACAACAGCCAGCGTCTGGTGAAAGGCAAAAGCCGCTGCAATATCCTGATTCACCCGCAGGATGCCGAACGGCTGGGGGTGACAGACGGCGACGACCTGACCCTGCGCAGCGAGGTCGGCAGCATTACCCTGCCTGCCTGGGTGAGCGACGACATCATGCCTGGCGTGATCAGTGTTCCGCATGGCTGGGGGCATGATCGCAAAGGGGTGCAAATGGATGTGGCACGCCGTGCCGGAGGCGCCAGTGTCAATGATGTGGTCGGTACCACCCGTGTCGAAGCGGTCACCGCCATGGCACAGTTGAATGGCATCCCGGTAAAAGTCGAAGCTGCCAGCGCCGCGGTCCCCAGGCAAGCGGCGGTCTGAGCGGCGGCCCCCTTGAAATCCCGTCGACCACAACCATGGTTACCTCAACAGCAAGGAGGTAACCATGAATATTTTGATCGCCGGAGCCAACGGTAAAATTGGCCGCCGTCTGATTCCTCATCTAGTCGCTGACAACCAGCGAGTGCGCGCCATGGTGCGTGACCCAGCCCAGCAGACCGACCTGCGTCAGCTTGGTGCCCATGAAACCGTGGTAGCAGACCTGGAAGGCGATTGTCGCGAGGCGCTTTCTGGTCAGGACCTGGTGATCTTTACAGCAGGTTCAGGGCCTCACACGGGGCCGGATAAAACCATTGATGTAGACCAGAACGGGGCCATCAGTCTGATCGATCAAGCCAAAGAGGTCGGGGTGGGGCGTTTTATTATTGTCAGCTCCATGCGCGCTGACGAACCGGCCTCAGGTCCGGATGCACTACGGCATTATTTTGAGGCGAAAGGCAAAGCAGACGACCACCTTCGCCAGAGCGGACTGGCGTACACCATTGTCCGTCCCGGCCGCCTTACCGAAACCCCACCCACGGGCAAGGTGACGTTGGCGCCAAGGTTGACCGAATTTGGTGATATCACCCGTGAAGACGTGGCCAGGGTGCTGGCGGAGACTGCCAGAGCGCCCCTCGACCATACCGAATTCGATGTGATTGAAGGGGATACCCCCATCATCCAGGCCCTGACCGACCTGGCCCCCTAGCCAGACCACTGGGTGCTGACGATCTGTAGGAGCCATGCTTGCATGGCGATCCATTCGTAACGCGAATGCTCAATTGCATCGAGCGGGTGAGGGTGGGTGAGAGCGCATATGGCCTTCGTTGCTGGGCGGCGCCCAAAGCTGGTGCATATTTGAGCGCACGACCATTTAATGCACAGAAATAGTGCTGCCCCAATTGTAAGACTTGAGTAACATACCCATCTAATCGCACAAAACTGTCATAAATTTGCTAGATTATGGGCCCCCTCCAGGCCGGATCATCAAGATTTTGCGTGCCAAAGGGGTTGCTGTACGAAATGGCAAGGAAGCTGCACGCCGTCAGTGCGACATGCACGCAATGAGACACTCTGGTGACAGATGCTCTTTGCACAGCATATGCGCAAGCCGTAGAATTGGCCGGCTTTAGAAATGTGATTCATTTCTCTTTTAAGGGTGAGGGAACCTATGACACCAGATATGGTGTTCACCATAGCCGTGTTGATCATGGTGCTCGCGGCGTTGGCCACCAACAAGGTGCCTGCCGACGTGACCATGATGGCGGCCCTGACCCTGTTGTTGCTCTACGGCATCATTACCCCATCGGAAGCCCTGAAAGGCTTTGCCAACCCCGGTTTGATGACCATTGGTGCGCTCTATGTGGTTTCCGCCGCCTTGCGGGACACTGGCGCGATTTACTGGGTCGCGCACCGTCTGCTTGGCAGTCCGAAAACCGTGCTGGCCAGCCAGACCCGCATGATCGTGCCTACCTCATTGCTTAGTGCGTTCCTGAATAACACCACCGTGGTCGCCATGATGATCCCGGCCGTGCAGGATTGGGCGCAGCGGCTGAAAATGTCACCCTCCAAATTCCTGCTGCCGCTCAGCTACGCGGCGATTCTGGGCGGTACCTGTACCCTGATCGGCACCAGCACCAACCTGGTAGTCGATGGCATGGTGCAAGCCCATGGCCTGCCGGGATTCGGGATTTTTGACCTGGCCTGGGTGGGCATTCCGCTGCTGATCATCGGCTCTTTATACCTGCTGTTTATCGGTCGCCACCTGTTGCCGGAACGCAAAGGTCTGATGGAGCAGCTGGAAAATGCCCGCGAATACAACGTGGAAATGCGTATTTCCAACCCCAGCCCGCTGGCCGGTAAAACCATCCGTGAGGCAGGTCTGCGTAACCTGGCGCATGGCTACCTCACTGAAATTCAGCGCGGTGATCGCCTGCTGACTGCCGTAGGGGCTGATACCCCGCTGGAAGTCGAAGATGTGCTCGTGTTCATCGGCGCCCCGGAATGCGCCCGGGAACTGCAGCGCTTTAATGGTCTAGTGCCTGCCCATGCGGGTTCCCACAAACTGGAATTGCATAACCACCAACGCTGCCTGGTCGAGGTGATCCTCAGCCAGGAATTTCCCGCCATTGGCAAAACCGTCAAAGAATCCGCTTTTCGCACTCAGTACCAGGCTGCCATTCTGAGCATCAGCCGTAACGGTAAGCGTCTGTCGGGCAAAGTCGGGGACATCGAGCTGCGGGTGGGCGACACCCTGTTGCTGGAAACCGCCAAGTCGTTTGTTTCCCAGTATCAGTATCGTCGAGACTTCATGCTGGTGAGCCCGCTTCAGGACTCCTCTCCGCCAGACTTCCGCAAGGCGCCGCTGGCGGTCATGGTGCTGGTGGGCATGTTGGTCGCAGCGGCCTTTAGCTGGGTATCTACCCTTGAAGCCTCCATGGTGGCTGCAGGCATCCTGCTGGTCAGCCGCTGTGTTACCGCCAATCGCGCCCGGGTTACCGTCAGCGTCAACCTGTCGGTTCTGGTGGTCATTGGCGCATCTTTTGCAGTGGGCGAAGCCGTAGAGAAGAGCGGCACGGCTAACTGGATTGTCGAATCTGTGCTCTTGTCGGGCAATGTGGGCCCCTGGGTTGCCCTGCTTATGGTCTACTTGGTCACCGCGCTGTTCACCGAAATGATCACCAATAATGCCGCGGCAGTGTTGGTGTTCCCGGTCGCGCTGGAAGTGGCACGCTGGCTGGAAGCCAGCCCGTTGCCGTTTGTCGTCGCGGTCATGTTTGCCGCCTCGGCCAGTTTTATGACACCGCTGGGTTACCAGACCAATCTGATGGTCATGGGGCCGGGCGGGTACCGGTACGTGGATTACCTGAAGGTCGGGCTACCCATGAGCGTACTGGTAGCGCTGGTCACTGTGACGTTGGTCCCGGTGGTCTGGCCTTTCTTTCCCTAGCCCTGTGTATATGTGAGGACATTGTTTCATGAGCACCCCCTACCAGCAGAAAAAGCACGACTCCAAGGCCCACGTGGTATGGCACGAGACCAATATCAGCAAGGGCGACCGTGCCAGCCAGAAAGACCAGAAGCCGGTGTGCATCTGGCTGACAGGCCTGTCCGGTGCGGGTAAGTCCACCATTGCCAACGCCCTGGAAGTGGCGTTGACCGAGAAGGGCAAGCACACCTACCTGCTGGACGGTGACAATGTTCGCCACGGTCTGAACAAAAACCTGGGCATGAGCGATGAAGACCGTGCCGAAAACATTCGTCGCGTATCGGAAGTGGCCAAACTGATGGTCGATGCGGGGTTGATCGTGGTGACGGCATTTATCAGCCCGTTCCGTGCCGACCGTGACGCTGCCCGCGAACTGTTTGATGACGGTGAATTCGTGGAAGTATTTGTCCACGCACCGCTGGAAGAGTGCGAGAAGCGTGACCCGAAAGGTCTGTACAAAAAAGCCCGTGCGGGCGAAATCAAGGAATTCACCGGTATCGACAGCCCCTACGAGGCGCCGGAAAAAGCGGAAATCACCATCAACACCGCCGAAAACGATATCGAAGCTTGTGTAAAACAGATCATGGCCGAACTGGGCATTTAATGGCCGGGGTTTAACCATGCAACTTGCCAGGGAAGGCATGACCATGAACGACGAACCGCCCGGGCCCTGTGCTCAGGGTGAAGCCAACTGGTACGCCGTGCAGTGCAAACCCGGCCAGGAGCAGCGGGCGCATGAAAACCTGATCAATCAAGGTTTTACATGTTTTTTCCCGCAGGTCCAGGTCGAGCGCATACGCTCTGGTGCCAGAAAGCAGAAGCTTGAATCCCTGTTTCCCGGTTACCTGTTTATTGAACTGAAGGTAGGCGGTGAAGACTGGAGCGTGATCCGTTCCACCAGGGGGGTGTTAAGGCTGGTTCGCTTCGGTAGCCAGCCGACACCCATTCCCCGTGCAGCCATGGGGGCCATCATGGCCCGTACAGGGGCTGCCGAAGGGGCAGAACAGATATTCAAGACGGGCGATGCGGTGCGCATCACCCGCGGACCGTTTGCCGATCTCGACGCCGTATTCGATCGGTTCAACGGGGAAGAGCGGGCTATCGTGCTGATCTCAATGCTGGAGAAACAGCACAAATTGGCCCTTGCCGTCGGGGATATTTCCCGCGGCGATTAAGCGATTAACCCCAGCGCCAGCGATACTGAGTCGCCAGGCCTGTCGGGAGCCCAGAATACGCTGGATAATGGTCAGTGTGGCGGTAGCGTGCCTTCGAGTGCATGCGGCCAGACAACCGGGCGAGCGGTAAAAAGGACACCGACCAGGGCAAGCATTCCGTGTGATGTGGCGACTGGCAATTAACTATCAGGATGAATATGACCAACAACGTTAGCCCTCTTTCCAGAATTGCCGTGCTTGGCATCGTCCTGGCCATGCTTGGCGGCTGTGCGTTTGCCCCGGGCTCCCACATGTCTTCCCCGGGCTGGTTCAACGAAAACGATGACAACGATGACATCCCAGAGCTGGAAGACACCGTTGAAATCTACCCCATCAATACGGCGGTCCTTTCACAGGCTCAGCAGCAGGCTGCGCTAGCCTCTCCCTCCGCTGACCTCAACATCGATACCGGCAGTTACGACTACATCGTCGGCATCGGTGATGTGTTGCAAATTACCGTCTGGGATCATCCCGAGTTGACCATTCCCGCGGGCTCCATGCGTAGCGCAGAAGAATCCGGCAACTGGGTTCATAATGACGGCAGCATCTTTTATCCCTACGTTGGCAAGATCCAGGTCGAAGGCCTGAAGGTCACTGAAATTCGTGATCTCATTGCAGACCGGCTGGCCGAATATATTGAAAACCCCCAGGTCGACGTGATGGTAGCGGGCTTCCGCAGCCAGCGAGTCTACGTCACCGGGTCGGTCATGAAACCGGGCGCCTACCCCGTGACCAACGTGCCCATGCGTTTACTGGACGCGGTGAATGCCGCCGGCGGTCTGACCGAAGTGGCCGACTGGAGCGATGTCACCCTGACCCGTGCGGGCAAGGACTACTCCCTGAGCCTGCGTGAGATTTACCAGCGGGGCAACGCCAGCCAGAACGTGCTGCTGCAGGCCGGAGATGTATTGAACGTGGCCCGTAACGATGACAACAAGGTGTTTGTCATGGGCGAAGTGAATGAAGCCATGCCAGTGCCCATGACCCGTAATGGTCTCACCCTTGCCGAAGCGTTGTCCGCCTCAGGCGGTTATGACCAAAACACCGCCGATGCCTCCGGGATCTTCGTGATTCGCCGTGCACCACAAGGCAGCGAACACCTGGTCGATGTCTACCAGCTCAATGCCAAGGACGCCACCGCCCTGATTCTGGCCGACAGCTTCCCGCTGCAAAGCCGTGACATCGTGTATGTGACCGTAGCACCGATTGCCCGTTGGAACCGCCTGATCAAGAACATCATGCCGACCTTCCAGACTATCTACTATGGCGCCCTTGGCGCAGACCGCATTCGGGATCTGGACGAATAATGTTTAACCGGATTTTGGTGCTGTGCGATGGCAATATCTGCCGTAGCCCGACCGCCGAGGCATTGTTGAAAGCCCAGTGCCCCGATAAGCAGATCAGCTCTGCAGGGCTGGTGGGGCTTGAGGGGCAGGGCATGGAGCCTACCGCACAGGCCATGCTGGAAGCCGACGGTCAGCCTGCCCCCAGCCATGTGGCCCGCAAGCTCAACCGGGAAATGTGCGCAGAGGCCGATCTGATTCTGGTAATGGAAAAGCGCCAGCGTGACAAATTGACACAACGTTATCCTGAAAGTAGTGGCAAGGTATTCCTGTTGACCCAATGGAATGGGCAGCAAGATATCCCGGATCCGTACAGGCGGAGCAGGGAAGTCTTCGAGCAGGTCTACCAACGCATCGCCGAGGCAATCACCGCCTGGGCCAGCAAGCTCCACTAACACCCTACCCCTGTAGGAGCCATGCTCGCATGGCGATTTGGGAAAGCCGGAAACGCCAAGGCATCACGCCAGCGATCCGCCAAACAGACAAGACCTGTAACAGACCAGCAAGGAATAACAGGGAATGACAGAAACACGCCAAGCCCAGCAACCGCATCACAGCACCAGCGATGATGAAATCGACCTGCTCAAGCTGATTGCGGTATTGAAAGATCACCTGGGCCTGATCATTACGATCACCATGCTGGCCGGCGGCCTTGGGGTCGCTTATGCCTTGCTGGCCACGCCAATCTACAAGGCGGATGCGCTGCTGCAAGTGGAAGAAAAGCAAAGTGGCGTACCCGGCTTTGAAGAAATCAGTGAAATGTTCGCAGAAGAGTCGTCAGCCTCTGCAGAAATCGAATTGATTCGCTCTCGTATGGTGCTGGGGCAAGTTATCGACCGCTTTAATATGCAGGTGATGCTGGAACCGGACCGTCTTCCCATACTGGGTAAATTCGGCGCCCCTGCGCCGCTGGAAGATAGTCGTGCTCGACCCTTGTTTGCAGGGTTCCGGGATTCGGAAACCTTCGTCACCATTGAACACTTCTCTGTGCCGGAAGAGTGGCAGGATGAAGTTTTCACGTTGCGCGCAGCAGAAAATGGCAATGCGCGGCTGTATTACGAGGATGAATTGGTGGCGGAAGGGCCCGCGGGGCAGCCAGTCAGTGGTATGCAAGGGCGCCTGCGTCTGGTAATCGGCCAGTGGCAGCCGGGCAGTGAAGACTTGCTTTTGATGCAAAAGGATCGTTTAGCGGTTATTGAAAACATCCGTGAAAATCTAACGGTTGCCGAGAAAGGAAAAGATACAGGTATCTTGTCCATCAGTTATGAAGGTCCAGTTCGGGAAAAAAACCGCAAGGTACTGGACGCGATTAACGAGGTTTATCTTACTCAAAATATTCAGCGTAACGCTGCAGAGGCTGAAAATAGCCTGGAGTTCCTGAACGAGCAGCTGCCAGAGCTAAAGGATAAACTGATGAGCTCAGAGGAAACGCTCAATCAGTATCGGCTTAAAAACGAGTCCGTCGACCTGACTCTCGAAACACAGTCGACTTTAGAGCGCCTTGTCACTGTGGACGCTCAACTCAACGAGTTGAAAATCAAGGAAAGTGAAATTTCCTCACGTTTTACACAGTCTCACCCTGCCTATCGCACTCTGATTCGCCAGCGCCAGTCCCTGCAACAGGAAAAGGCCCAGATTGAGGCGGACATCAAACGGTTGCCAGAAACTCAGCAAGAAGTGTTACGCATGATGCGCGATGTGGAAGTGAACCAGCAAATCTATGTGGGTTTGCTGAACAAAGTGCAAGAATTGCGGATCATGAAAGCCAGTACCGTGGGAAATGTGCGGATTATTGATGATGCCATGGTGTTCCCGAACCCGGTTAAGCCCAAAAAATCCTTGGTTGTTATCGTGTCCATTCTTATGGGGGCCATGCTGGGCGTTGGCTATGTTCTATTGCGTGCTATGTTGCACCGCGGTCTTCAAAGCCCTGAGCAATTGGAAGAGTTGGGCATTGCCGTCTATGGCAGTGTTCCATTGTCAGAAGAACAACAGAAACAAGATCAAAAGATATTCAAGGCTCGTAAGCGGAAGTCGGAAAAGAAATATATCCCGCTGCTCGCCCGTACTAACCCGGCGGATTTGGCCGTGGAGGCCCTGCGCAGCCTGCGAACCCGGCTGCACTTTGCCATGATGGAAGCAGATAACAATGTGCTGATGATCTCAGGCCCCAGCCCGGAAGTCGGCAAGTCTTTTATCAGCGCCAATATGGGTGAAGTGCTTGCCTCCATCGGTCAGCGGGTGATCATAATCGATGCGGATATGCGCAAAGGGCATCTGCATCGTTACTTCGAAAATGGGCAGTCCCCCGGCCTGTCCGATTGGTTGTCAGGCCAGGTAGAGATGGAAGCCGTGATCCATAATGGTGGCCAGGAAAAACTGGACTTTATTCCCCGTGGTCAGATTCCGCCCAACCCTTCCGAGCTGCTGATGCACGAGCGTTTTGGGCAACTGATCGAGAAACTCTCTGGTGAATACGATCTTGTTTTGGTCGATACGCCGCCGATTCTTGCCGTTACCGATGCCGCCATTGTCGGCCAAAGCGTAGGCACCTCTCTGGTAGTCGCCCGCTTTGGGCGTAACTCAGCCAAAGAGGTAGATGTAGCCGTAGGGCGTTTCGAGCAGCATGGCATCGCCATCAAAGGGGTCATCCTCAATTGCATGGAAAGCCTGGCCAGTAATGAGTACGGCTACTACGCCTACGGCTATGGCCCAGACCACACCAACAGCTAAGCTATGTTAATGCGACTGTAGGAGCCATGCTCGCATGGCGATGCCTTTAAACCCTGAATCCCCACGCAGACACTGAAAAGGGAGTCACGTTTTGCCGCAACCCGCGAACCGAAAAATGACCAAGCCCAGATTGATCCGGCATCTTCCGGGCACGGTTTACATGGCCTGTCTGGTGGCGGGTAGCAGCGCTAATGCGGCCGGACCGGATGTTGCCTTTCCGGGCTACAGTGGTTTTCTGAATGTGCCATCTTCCAGGGTGTTGGAACATGGCACCATGGATGTGCAATATTCCAATCAGGGGTTCATCCGCGGCAATTACGAGTACTACGATAACGTCTCTGGTGTCATGGGGATATTTCCCAATGTGGAAATCAGCGGTCGGGTAATCTGGGAGAACACCCATACCAATTTGTTTGTTGACGGGAAAGAAGTTCGGGATTTATCCGCCAACGCCAAACTGCAAATTCCGTTCATTCCTGAGGATTGGTTTACCGCGTCGGTCGGCATTCAGGACATTGGCGGTGAAGTGAATTTCTTTGATTCAACTTATGCTGCAGTTGGGCGCGAATTCGGGCCATTTGAGATAACGGCGGGTTACGGTGAAACCGATATTGAAGAGCGTTACCTGAGCGGGGCTTTTGGTGCAGTGGAGTACCGACCCTTTGACTGGGGTAGTGTGATTGCTGAATACGATAGCCGAAATGTACGCTTTGGACTTGGTGTCACTACGCCTGCTAAATGGTTGCCTGGTGGGGTACAACTAAAAGGGAAAGTGCTGCTCAGTGATCAAGGTGATGACGACAACGATCGCCATTTCGTTTCGGTTGGGCTTTCGATTCCTTATGGCAATGCAGCAAGAAAGCGTCGTTTACTTGACGAAACGATGCCGGTTTCAGATTCCGGCGCTGTCGAGTCAGCGAAGGTGGCGATAACACAACCCGCTAATGAGTTGGCGCGGCAGTCGGTGGAGCTCGAAGTCAAGGGCGTTGAAGAGCGCGAGCTATCAGTGGAACAAGAGGCAGCACTGGTCGGCAAACGTTTGGTTCAGGCTGGGTACGAGAGAGTGAAAGTCGGAAGCAAGGGCGATACGTTATGGGTGCGCTGGGAAAATAATCTCTATAACAGGGATGAGCGAGACTCTATTCACGACGTTGCCCAGACAGTTCGTCGTTATGCTGAGGTTCACCGAATGGCAAGGCTTCAGCTGTTGAATCAGGGGATTCCCGTCGTCGAGAGAACGCTTAACCTCGATGCCGATCCAGGGCAGGATTTGGCCGGCAGTCGTTTTCCCCAAGCGGATTTCTGGCAATCGGAAGAACTGCCTGAGTGGTCCTATTCCGGGTCCTTCGGACCAGCCTGGAAACCGCGACTGGAAATCGCCCCAACGATTACGACCGGTGTTGCTACCGATTACGGCGTCTGGGATTATTCGTTGGGCGTAGCCTCAGAGTTGTCCCTGTCGCTGTGGAAAGGCGCACTTGTCTCTGCCACCTACAATGTCGAAATTGATCAATCCGATGATTTTGAGGAAGGCGGGGCCTACTACAACAACCGCCAGCGGACGGATCTGGTAGAAGCAGAGGCTCAGCAAACCTTCAAGCTGCATTCCCTTCTTTACACAAGTTTTCATGCAGGCCGTTATGCCTTCGATTATGATGGCGTCCTGAATGAAACGGTATTGTTTGCCCCCAATGGCCGCCATAGTCTTGGGTTCCTTGGCGGGCAATTCAAGCATACAGAAACAGAAAATGTGACAGAGCAAGGACTGGCTCGTTATAGCTATTACAACCCAGACATGGACGTGCAGTTCGACATATATGGCGGACAATTCTTTGCCGAAGATACAGGTGTGCGGGTGGATACTCGCTTCTGGTTCGGTGACTATGCGTTCACGCTTACCTACAAAAACACCGATGCTGAGTTTGTCGGTCTTGGCTGGGTTATTCCCCTTACTCCTGTTAAAGACAAGCAGTGGCGTTACCTGCAGATTAAGGGTAACCCGGACTGGAACTACGGGGTTCAGACACGCATTAGTGAGCGTAATTTCATATCTTTCGGTGGGGCTGCAATTTTGCGCTCTGCAAATCCTCTGCAGAACCTGTACATGAACAGGGGGAGGTTGCCGAATCGCTAGTTTTTAATCGTTACGACACAGTATTGGCTTAAATTGGCGTAAATGTTGCTTAATTAACCTGTTGTGTAGATAGTTCTGTAGTACTACAGAGCTAGTTAAAGCGTACAGGGGTAATCAAGGATTGGGTGAAAGCCCAAAAGTTAACGGAAAACAGGAGTTTATCTATGCGTTTTTCTCAATCAAAAGGGCGTTTCAGCCGTAACCTGCTTGCTGCAGCGATTCTCACTCCCACCCTGGTGCTGACAGGTTGCTTCTTCGATGATGATGATGACGACAAGCCGGGGTCTGGCGGTTCGACTTCTTCATCCGCAGGTTTGGCCTATGACGGTTACCTGATCGGCGCCACCGTCTGTATCGACCTGAACTTGAACAAGACCTGCGACGCCAGCGATCCCAGCAGCACAACCGATGCAAACGGTAACTTCAACATCACTGGCCTGACGGCTACCCAGGCCAAGTACCCGCTGGTGTTGGAGTCTACTGCTGATACCGAGGATAGCGATAACCCAGGTGTCAAAGTTGGGACGGGCCTGAAATTCCTGGCTCCGGCAGGCAGCAAAACCGTCAGCGCGTACTCCACCATTATTCAGGCCAAAATCCAGGCGAAATTGGCTGGGGGCGATACCCGTACTCTGGCGCAGCTGAAAGCTGAAGCTGCCACCGAGCTGTCGACGACCCTGGGTCTGGGTGGTGTGGATCTGACTGACTACGACCCGATTGCGACCAAAACGGGCAGCGGGGCAGAAGCCGACAAGATCACTGCGGCCAAGATTCACCTGATGAATCAGATTCTCTCTAACGAGCTACTCACCAACCTGCCGAACATTATCACTCAGGCGCAAGGTGCCGGTGTAACCCCGGGTGCGGCGGCGTCCTTGCTGGCTGAAAAGCTGGAAAGCGTTATCGCAACCATCAAGTCTGAGGTGGATACCGCCACCTCGGGGCTGGCTGATGCAGCGGCTATCTCCGCTTTGGATGAGAGCAATGTCACGATCTCTGTGCTGCCAATCTCCGTAACCAATGCTGAGCTACAAGCACAGCAGACGGCTGAAGATGCAGCCAACGAAGCTATCGAAGACGAGTTGGGCGATGCTGGCGACGGTGGCTCTACCGGCGGTACTGGTGCAACCGGTGGCTCTGGTGGTGTGATCTAATCCCATGCCCTGAATCCTTGAACTTTCGAGTTCAAGGTGCCGACTTGCCCCAAGGCAAGTCGGTTATTCTTTCTGTATCACAGGGCCCTTTAGGGCCCTGTTTCTTCCTCAATATTTCGGTAGGGCTGTATTCAATGAATACGGCAGGCTGGGTAATGCCGGAATTCAGTATTCTCGACTCTAGGGATGTGCCACAGGCACTCAGGAGCGAAAGGTCATGGAAACAAATAACGCGACGATGCCTCTACTGCCTCTCGATAGTCCCCTAAAACGCAGCATGAAACGATTATTCGATTTTTTTGGCGCGTTGCTATTGCTGACAATGTTAATGCCGTTTCTGATCGTCGTCGCGTGCCTGGTTCGCGCTTCGGGCAAGCAGATTATTTTTGGCCATGAGCGTATCGGCGTGGAGGGGAAGCCCTTCAAATGCTTGAAGTTTAGAACCATGGTAGTGAATGCTCAGGAAGTACTTCATGAGCTTTTGGAGAATGACCCCATCGCACGTGCCGAATGGGAAAAAGATTTTAAACTCAAGAATGATCCGCGCATAACGACTATTGGCGCTTTTCTGCGTAAGACGTCGCTGGATGAACTGCCACAGCTATTTAATGTGCTTAAAGGCGAGATGAGTCTGGTTGGACCTCGACCGGTTATCGATGAAGAAATCAAGCGATATGGTGCGGGTGCGGACTACTATTTTGCCGTGCGCCCAGGTATGACAGGCCTTTGGCAGGTGAGTGGGCGCAATGATGTTGGTTACGATGAGCGTATCAGCATGGATGTGGAATATGTAAGAAATTGGAGTTTTAGATCGGATATTGAAATTCTTTTTAAGACTGTCGGTGTGGTTTTCGGCAAGAGTGGGGCTTACTAAACTTGTTGGCGGTTTGAAGAAATGTCGGATGTGATAATACCAGACTTGGTGGTGGGCGGAGCCCCCAAAAGTGGAACCACTAGTTTGTTCATGTGGATGTCTGAGTCTCCTGAAGTTATTCCTTCAAGCAAGAAAGAAACCAATTTTCTTCTTGATAAGGAAAGCTGGCTTTTTAATTCTGACTCTTACCTTAATAAAGGGGTTGATGGCTACACGCGATTTTTTGGTGAGCGAAAGAGTGGGCAGCTATTAATGGAAGGCTGTGCTGTTTATTTATACTCTGAAACCGCCAGAAAGTTTTTTTCGAATAAAAATACGAAAGTGGTTTTTGTTCTGAGAAATCCTGTTGAAAGAGTAAAGTCTAATTACAACTATTTCTTCAAGGTTAATCAGAGTGATAAAGATATAACGTATGAAGAATATATTGATGCGCTTCTGAATGGCGAATTAATTAGCGAAAATGAGCAAGTTTCACAGGCTCTAGAGCATGGCAATTATGCCTTATATTTGCAGAGGTGGTACGAGGATTTAGGCAAAGACAGGGTGAAAGTGGTTTTGCTTGATGATTTGAAGGCGAATCCTGACTCTGTAGTTAAAGATATCTGTGAGTGGACGGGGATTAGCACCGACTTTGTCGATTCTTTGGTTTTTAATGTCGATAATGCCTCTTATGCAGCAAAGTCTAAAGTGTTTCATGTCGTCGCACGGTTCTTGTCTGGATTGCTTCCAGATGGAAAGTTAAGAAACAAGATTAAGAATTTTTATATATCAATTAATGGAAAGCGCAGTAACGAGGAATCTCCCAACGCCAAGCTGGTGAGCCATTACAGAGAAAAGAATATGGAGTTGGAACAGCTTTTGTCACGGGATCTGGCGTTTTGGGAGAATTAAATTGAGTTTTTATTATTCCAGATATCACATTCCCAGGTTTATGCCGCTGAAGTGGGGGCTGAGGTTAAGGGAGGCAACAGGTATCCCTCCGGTTTACAGTCAGCAGAGCCGTGATAAGAAGTTAATTTTCATACATATACCAAAAGCGGCTGGTTCTAGTGTAGGAGAGCTGTTGCTTGGTACAGATAGGGTCGGGCATTACCCTTATGAAATTTATCAAAAATACAATCCGCGTTGGTTCTCAGAATTTTACAAAATCTCTGTTTGTAGGCATCCATTCGATAGGTTTGTTTCCGCATTTGATTATCTGGTTACAGGTGGAAAAGGGCGTGCGGATGCTACTGTTGGGGCCTACCTCTCTGAATTTGAGGGAGGGGTTAACGAGTTTGTTATAGCTGCATTTGATGAGGGATTTGCTCTCCGAAATGCCCATTTCTATCCTCAGCATAATTTTGTATTTGATAAGGAGGATAAGTTGGTGGTTGATAAGTTGTGTCGTCTTGAGAGTCTTGATGCTGACTTTAAAGAGGTCTCTATTCGTTTTGCTGCTGGGCGTAATTTGGAGTATGTGAATAGGGGTAAGCGGGGCTCTAGTAGCCGCTTAAATAGGGTGGCTATGGATAAGCTATACCGTATTTACAGAAAAGACTTTGAGCTGTTGGGTTATGAAAGATAGGAAAATAGTTTTTTTGGTAGAGTACGACAAGGCTGGCGAATTTTTTTTTAGATTCGCTGCCGCGATTGGTGGCCATTGTGTATTTGTGACAGCACTGCCGTCAGTCTATTTCAAAGCCAAGCTGTTAGGATATCAGGCGTTTTTAACTGGCTGGCGAAAGCATGGTGAGAAATTGTCTGTTTCTGATGCTGAGCTTGAGGCCACTAAAGCTGTAGCTTTGGGGGCCATGCCCATAAGAAAAGCTAGGGATAGGGCCTGTGAAGTTTTTAATGCTGTGAAATCGGCAGTGTTCACCGATGAAGAAAATAAAGATGTCTATGTTTTGACTTGGAATGGCGCAAGTGTATCAGGTGTGGCTGCGAGAGCAATAAAACAACATTATCCGGAAACTAAACTTTTGTTTCTCGAAATAGCTAACTTGCCAGGAAAGATTTTTGTGGATCCTAAAGGCGTAAATGCCCAATCGTCTTTATACAGGGACCCATTATTGCTTGATTTATATGATTTGCCTTCTGATAAAGAGTTTTCTGAATGGACGGAAAACTACGTTGCTGAGAAGTCAAAACCAAGCTATGTTGCCCCCCAGGCGAAGAAGCAAGCCTTGGGTGCTTTTGCCTTAATTGACTTTTTTTATTCGGCAGTTTTTGGGAATAATTACTTTGGAAGTCCGGTTTTAAAAATGAAGAATTATCTTGGCTATAAGAATGAGAATAAAGTCAAGGTGGACTATGTTAAGCACTCCGAAGTTGGTCTTTTTGCATTTCTTCCTTTGCAAGTGAGTAATGACTCTCAGATTCTTATCAATAGTGATGTCGATAATGTTGATGCTATTCGATTAATATCAAGCCGAGAGAGCTGTCTTTTGGTAAAGCCTCATCCCGCTGAAAGAGATACTTCGTATTTAGCCCAAGCTGTTCTTGGTATGAGTAATGTTTCTGTAACAGATGAAAATACTTTTGACTTAATAAGGGCGTCGTCTAAGGTATATACAATCAATTCTACTGTAGGGCTTGAAGCGCTGATTCTTGGTAAAAATGTTGAATTCTTGGGGCGGTCGTATTTCTCTCATTTCAATAACGATAGGCTTAAGCGCTACATCTTTTCTTTTTTAATTAATATTGATTTTTTTTCTGAGTCCAAGATTTCCCGGTTGGATGCAGAAAATGTTCTGAGTCGAGCAGCTTAATGCGAGTTAGGAAAAGTGATTTAATATTTTCCCTTTTGTTTGTTCCTCTTTCTTTTAAGGTTATTCCGCTTGGTTTGGCGGGTGCGAAAGTTTTTCATTTGACATCCCTTTTGTTTGCGCCCTCGATACGCCGAGCAGCCTTTTTAAACAAATTCTTTTTGCTTTTTTTTGCATCTACAGTTGCGACTGTCTTTATTCAGTTCCTTTATAGTGGTCAATTTTCTGGCTACTATCTTGCTAGACATATTTTTTGGCTCTATTGTTTCTTGATCGGGTTTTCAATAGCTAAAAGGTTTCCCGAAAAAGACTTGATATCCGCCTTTACTGTCAGTGTTTACTTGGTGGTTTTTCTGGTTTTTCTGAAAAACCTTTTATATCTGGATGTGATCGTCTCAATGTTCTTTTCTGGCGGCGCTCACCCTAGGAGTCCGTGGAACTTTTTTAATCCAGGGTATAACGTTAATAGTGAAGTCACATGGGTGGCTATTTTTTCTTTGTTGGGATGGGGGCTTTCAGAGAATAAGAAATATGTTCTTTTGATTTTGGTGTTTGCTCTCATGAATGCGCTGGTGTCCAAGGTGAACGGTGCCATCCTTCTCGTCTTATTATATTTTGTTATCGCTACATTCGTCAGGTTTAGGTCTGAGGTGAAAATTGTCGGATTTGTTGTGGGAGCGATTGGGATCGCAGTGATTCTCTTAGGGCTTTCATATGAGTTTTACGAAGAGTTGGGATCCGGTCGATTAGAATTGTGGTTTGTTGCTGCTGAGGAAATTAAGAAGTTTAGCTTTCTGGAGGTTTTTTTGGGGAGAGGAATAGGCTCTCTCGCTTCTTTTGGCTATTTTGAAGACCTTTCTCTCTTAGATTTTCATAATATTTTTATAGATATTTTTTACGAAATGGGTGCGGTGGGGCTTCTGATTTACGTTTTATGTATTCTGGTTCCTGCACTTAAAGTGTCTCTACAGAGACCGACTGCTGGCAACACACTGAATCGATCTTTAGGTGTGGTGGTCTTGTTGGTTCTTTTTAATGGTTTGTTTACCCCTCGCCCTTTAGATCCCATGTTTGCATTTATTGTTGGAGCCTTTCTGGGTACATCTTCAGTGATGAGAAGAGAGGGAGAGAGGCATCGGATATTGAGTATTAATCATGCCAGATAGGTTCGTTCATATTATTGAAGCTTCGGCAACTGGGACGTTGTCAATGGCTGCTATGCTTGCTGGAAAACAGGCCAGTGGCGGCGCAAGAGTGCTAGTTATCTATTCGGAAAGAGAAGAGACGCCCAAAAACATTTCTGAAATGTTTGGTGAAAGCGTTCAGTTAATAAAAGTTGATATGTCTTCTCTTAAGGGTAAATTAATAAGCTTTTTTATAGTTAGGAAGTTGCTTAAAAGTTTTGGGGTGTCTGTGGTGATACTTCATTCTTCTTTTGCTGGTTTTATAGGTCGTATTTCATCTCTTCTTATCGGGTCGGAGTTTCGTTTATTTTATATTCCTCATTGTATTTCTTTCATGAGAAAGGATGCCGGTCAATTTAAAAAAACGATTTTTCTCTTTCTCGAATGGGTCGCTGCGCTAAAGCGCTGCACCTATTTGGCTTGCTCAGAAAGCGAGAGAAAAATCATTCAAGCTTATATCCCCTTCCGCGAATGTAGACTGGTTGAAAATGCAGTTGAAATGCCGCCTGTCGTCTCGGTTGAAACTTCGAAACGGGCCAAAACCGTGATGACCGTTGGTGGAATACGACCTCAGAAAGGGCCCAGGGAGTATGCAGAAATAGCTCGTGCTTTTTCAACGATAATGCCGGATGTGGAATTTGTCTGGATTGGTGATGGCGATCCTGAACTCAAGAAGGTTCTGGTTGATGCCGGCGTTAGGGTGACGGGGTGGCTGGAGCGTAGTGAGGTTTGCGAGCAATTGCGTCTTGCCGGTGTCTATGTGTCTACCGCTCATTGGGAAGGGATGCCCGTTTCTGTCATCGAGGCTATGTATTCTCAGCTCCCTGTCGTTGCTTCCCGTTGCGCGGGCAATGTTGATGTTGTTAAGCACGAAGACAATGGTTGGCTTTTTGATCTTCCTGCTGAAGCCTGTGAACGCATTGAGAATCTTTTCCGTGATCCTGGCCTTGCGGAACAGACCGCGAAAAGGGCCTATGCCGATGCCTGCACTCGGTTTACGCCCGAGCGCTACTTTCAGACGATGTCAGATATTATGCAACCGTCTACCCTCTGAAAATCAACCCTGCTGAATATGCCCATGACTACACATGCTTTTTTAGAAACCGCCAAAGACGTCTTTCGCGTTGAATCTGATGCGGTTGCCAACCTTGCTTCACGTATTGACCAGAATTTTGTGGATAGTGTTTCTGCAATTCTGGAGTCGTCAGGTCGTTGCATTATTTGCGGCATGGGAAAATCTGGCATCATTGGAAAAAAAATGGCAGCGACACTTGCCAGTACCGGCACGCCGAGTTTCTTTATGCACCCTGGGGAGGCCTATCACGGTGATCTGGGTATGGTGACCCCGGATGACGTCTTTGTTGCGATCTCCAATTCCGGTGAAACCAGTGAAGTTGTGAAGTTGATTCCTTTCCTGAAAGACAACGGTAATTATCTCGTCTCTTTGACGGGCAACCCTGAATCGACCCTTGCAAAGGCGTCAAATAGCCACTTGGACATCTCGGTAGAGGAGGAGGCGTGCCCATTGCAGTTGGCCCCTACCGCTTCCACGACGGCGACCTTGGCAATGGGGGATGCCCTTGCGGTGACGTTGATGAAGGCTCGGGATTTCAAACCTGAAAATTTTGCCCGTTTCCATCCTGGTGGTTCCCTCGGGCGGCGTCTGCTCTCTACGGTGAATGATGAAATGGTAGCAGAGAGGTTGCCGTTGGTAGCCCCTGAGGCGTCTGTGCTTGATTTGATTGAGTCCATTGGCGTTGGAGGGTTGGGTATCGCCATTGTGCAGTCTTCTGCAGGCTTGGGTATTGTCACGGATGGGGACATTCGACGTGCAGTACAGAAATACGGAGACAACCTGTTTCAGGTCACTGCGAATGACGTCATGACACCTGATCCCGCCTGTATTGCCTCAGGGGCACGCATAGAGGACGCCCTCTATCTGATGGACAAGCAGAGAATTACTTCTTTGCTTGTAACCGACAAGGGTCAGGTGATTGGTGTTTTCAAGAAATAAAGTGTGAGGCATCTTCATTTTCTGAGGTAAATGCGTTGTCCGTTTCTTTGAAACAACGTCTCCGAGGTGACCTGGCGCTGACGCTGGCCCGCACTTTTACGGCCAGAGCGATCGCTGCGCTTGGTGCATTGGGGTTGATGGTCGTGGTGGGCCGACTTCATGGGCCTGCGGGTGTCGGGGTGCTGGCCCTTGCGCAGAGCTTTCTTTTGGGCGCCGGCCTCTTGTCCAAAAGCGGGATGGACAATGCTCTGATGCGCTATGTGGGCCAGGATCCTGATTCTCATGAGGTGATGCGTTACTTCGCTTGGGCGGTGAAGCGCGCCATGCTATCGGCGTTTCCGGTGGCGTTTCTGCTGCTGCTGTTGCGTGGCTATTTTGAGTCGTTGTTTTCTTCAGCTGGCTTGGCAGAGATGCTGATTGGGGTTTCCTTGGCCGTTCCTTTCTATGTCTTCGGTTATCTCCTGTCCGGTTTTTTCAAAGGGGTCCGTAAGTCCGCGACTGCCTGTCTGATGGAAAATGGGGCTATCGCCTTGTATGCCGGTGGCATTCTCTGGGGCGGGATGCAATTTGCACCTGAAATCAGCGAGAGCCTGCTAATGGTGGGTTATGCCTATCTCACTGCTGCAATATTGGTTGCGTTTCAGGGGGGGCTCCAGCTGTGGTTATGGTGCCGCAAGCAGACCTGGTATTTGCACAACGCTGAAAGTGACGTGGTTTCTCGGTCTCAAGCAGTAGAAAAAAAACAGTTCTTTTTGACCTCGCGTGCATTTTTTGCAGCAACCTTTGCAGGATTCATGCAGAACGTCCTGGCTGTCATGTTGGCCGGTTGGCTGTTAATCAGTGCGGATCTGGGGTTATTTAAAACGTCTCAGCAGATAGGCATGCTTATCGCGTTTATCCTATTGGTGATTAACGCTATTTTTCCTCCCCGGTTCGCCAGTTTGTACCACAACGGGAACATGAAAGGGCTCTCCAGGCTTGCCCGTCTCGGCGCGGCGCTTGGGGCAGTAGTGGCGATGCCGCTTGTTCTGGTATGCCTGTTTTTCCCGGTTTGGGTGCTTGGCTGGTTTGGTTCCGGTTTTGAGGGCGCAGCACCATTGCTTCGTATCATTGCTGTGGCGCAGTTGGTGAATGTATCCACAGGTTCTGTGGGCTTTCTGCTAAATATGACAGGCCACGAACGCTTGATGCGTAATATCGCACTCACGTGTAACGCGCTGGGCTTGGGGGCGTTTTTTGTGCTTATTTCTATGCTGGGTGCTGTTGGGGCGGCAATGGCACTGGCTTTTGTGCTGGTTTGCCAGAATCTGGTGGCGTTGTTTTTCGTGTGGCGCAGGCTTGGGATTTGGACTTTACCGGGGCCTAATGTGTTTGCGCTTCTTGGAATCCGTCCGGCACCTTTGTCATAGCTTGCTGTCAGTCTTGGTTGTCCCTATCGCTAAGTGCGGAGACGTGTTGTGCCAAGTAGAGCTTCAAGGAGCTGGATCACCGGGGTTGCGGTGTTTTCTCTGGCGGCGTTTATGCTGGGAGGAATGCTGCCCGGTGATGGTCGTGATGCGGTGAAGGCGTGGTTTTCGCTTGGTGATATTGAAAGCATTGCCCACTTTTTATTCTCGGCGTGGCTTGTTTTGCTGGGATGCCTTCTTGTTGGGCGCCACTGGGTTGTACCCGGTGCGGTGATTATTCTGGGGGCGCTGATTGAGATGATTCAGGTGTGGATCCCGGGTCGCTCAGCGTCTCTTTCTGATTTTCTGATTGATGTGGCGGGTGTTGCCCTGGGCTGCATTTTGTATGTATTGCTCCGGCGGTTCTTGCGAACAGATCAATCTGTGATTCACTAATTCAATGATGGAAAAAGGTTTGTGATGGTTACCAAAGCTGTTCTCCCTGTTGCCGGCTTCGGCTCCCGTATGCTGCCGGCCTCGAAGGCGATCCCTAAGGAAATGCTCCCGGTGGTAGACCGGCCTGCGATTGAATATGTGGTCCAGGAAGCGGTCCGGGCGGGCATCAAGGAGATTATTCTGGTGTCGCATTCTGCCAAGACGGCCATCGAAGATTACTTTGATACCCAGTTCGAGTTGCAACACCAGCTGGAAACCAAAGGTAAGGACAAGTTGCTTGCTGAGGTGCGCGATATCCTGCCGGATGATGTGAGTGTCATTTCGGTGCGTCAGCACCGCGCGCTGGGCTTGGGGCATGCGGTGGCCTGTGCTGCACCAGTGGTGGGCGATTCACCCTTTGCCGTGTTGCTGCCGGATGTGCTGGTGGACTGTGATGGCCAGAATGAAGACTTGAAGAGCATGGTGGATCGCTTCGATGCGTCTGGTTTCCCGCAGATTATGGTGGAAGAAGTGCCGGAAAACCGCGTGGATCAGTACGGCATTGTGGCCCTGGAAGGCGCGGCGCCGGCGCGTGGCGAGTCTGCGGTGATGCGTGGTGTGGTTGAAAAGCCGGCTATCGGCGAGGCGCCGTCGTGTTTGTCGGTGGTGGGCCGTTATGTGCTGCCCGGCGAAATCATGAAAATTTTGCAAAATACGCCGCCGGGTGCAGGGAATGAGATTCAGCTGACAGATGCCATTGCTACACTGATGGAAAATCAGGTGGTAGAGGCTTATACCATGCGAGGCCAGACCTTTGATTGCGGCAACAAGGCCGGGTACCTGCAGGCGATTTTTCATTATGCCGCCAAGCACCCAGAGCTCGGTGAGGTTGCGCGGTCGATGATGGCAGAAACTGTCGGCTGACCGCTGCAAGCTGTGAGCTGTGAGCTGTGAGCTGTGAGCTGTGAGCTGTGAGCTGTGAGCGATTGGATAGGAAGATTCGAAATAGTTCCCATGGATGGTGACTTTTAATGCAGGAGCAGGGATGCGGTTGGAGAATTTGGATATTTGGAGGCGGTCCGTTGATTCGAGTGTCGAGATTTATCGACACTTTTCGGGGCATCATGATTTTGGATTCAGGGATCAGATAACCCGATCATCGCTGTCGTTGCCTTCCAATATCGCAGAAGGTTTTGGCCGGGCTTCAGAGAAGGAGAAAGTCCTTTTTCTGAACTATGCGAAGGGATCAGCAGGTGAGCTCAAGACCCAGCTGATCATTGGCCACAGAATTGGGTATATCCCCGAGGATATGAGCAGCAGGTGGGGCGAGGAAGTTGATCAGCTTTCAAGAATGCTCTTCGCCATCATGCGTAAGCTCAAGTGACTTTATTGCCCCAGGCCTAAAGCCTGGATGTTTTCTGGCAGCTCATAGCTCATAGCTCATAGCTCATAGCTCGAAGCTGAGGTTTTATGCAGATATCAGTCTACGGCGACACCCTGTGTGCACAGGTGACAGCAACTGCGCTGGCCCAGACCGGCCACGATGTGTATTGGTATGTCACTGACATGGGGGCCTGGAATGCCCTTGAGCAGGGGGCAGCCATTTACAAGGAGCCAGGGCTGCGTTTTTTGCTGGAAGAGCAGCGTCGTTCGGGGCGCTTGCGCTACCGGCTGTATGAAGAGAGCAAGCGCCTGAACGACAGCCGTGTTGTTTTTCTGGCGGTGCAGCCTGGCAAGGTGTCGCTGCTGGAGTCGATTGTTGCTCACCATGCCGCCATGCCTGCGTTTGAGCTTGCCGTGATCCAAACGGTTTGCGCGGTGGGCACCTCTGAGCGCCTGCGTGATGAGCTGGTGGATAGTGGCAGCAGGGCAGAGCTGGCGGTGATGCCGGATATGACCCAGGCAGGTAGGGCTTACGATACGTTTACCCGTCCGGATTGCATTCTGATTGGCCATGAGAATGAAGAGGCCAGAGTGCTGCTGTGCGAGATCATGCGCCCCTATGTGCGGACTCGCGATACTTTCCGTCACATGTCGTTGCGTGAGGCCGAGTTTGCGCGCCTGGCAAGCAGCGGGATTTTGGCTACTCGAATCAGCTTTATGAATGAGATGGCGCAGCTGGCTGAGCGGGTGGATGTGGATATCAGTGTAATTAGAGAAGCTTTGGCTGCGGACTCACGAATAGGTAGTGCCTATCTGTACCCCGGTTGCGGCTTTGGCGGCCCTGGTTTGTCGGGGGATGTGATGAGCCTGGTAGACACTTTGCAGGGATATGACGCTCATGCTGGCCTTTTGGAGCAGGTGCTGGCGATTAATGAGCGACAAAAGGAGGTACTGTTCCGCAAGTTTTGGCAGTACTATGGGGGTAATGTCGTCGGCAAGCGTGTCGTAATTTGGGGGGCGTCGTTCAAGCCCGGCACGCACCGTGTGGAGAATAGCCCGGCGCTGAAGGTGATCGAAGCACTGTGGGCACAGGGTGTGCAGGTGGCGGTTCACGATCCCTTGGCGTTGCCGGAGCTGTCTCGTTGGGCAGACGGTAGAGGGGATCTGGAACTATATAAGGATCAGTATATGGCAGCTGCCGATGCTGATGCCTTGATGTTGTTCACAGAATGGAAGCAGTACTGGAGCCCGGAGTGGGCCAGGCTGCGTGGGGAGCTGAGAGAACCCTTGATTCTGGATGGTCGTAATATTTATGACCCCGTTTTCGTGCGTTCTCAGGGCTTCCAGTACAAAGGGGTAGGAAGGATCTGATTATGGTGCCGGAACAGGATGTGTTAACGGTGAGTTCCATATGGGCCCGACTAGAGCAATATGCGCAGCAGCACAGGCATGAGCACCTGGCTGACATGTTCGAGGCGGACAAGGAGCGCTTTCAGCATTTCAGCCAAAGTGATTGTGGTTTGCTGGTGGATTACAGCAAGCAGCGGCTGAATACGGATATTCTTTCTTTGTTGGTGCAGCTGGCTGATGAGCGCCACTTGGGGCACTGGATTGAGTGCCTGTTCAGTGGCCAGCGTGTGAATTGCACTGAGCAGCGATCTGCGATGCATTGGCGGCTACGTGAGCCGTCGACGACGGGGGCCAGCCCGGAAGTGCATGATCAATTGGATGCCATGGGTGCCATGGTCGACCGCATTCTCACTGGCCAGTGGCGTGGTAGCCAGGGTGATGTGATCACCGATGTGGTGAATGTGGGTGTGGGGGGCTCTGAGTTGGGCCCGTTGATGGCCGCTGCCGCGCTGCATTCCAGTATGCCGGCTACCGGTAAGCGCCCGCGTTTGCATTTCGCTTCGTCAATGGACGGTAGCCAGATTTCCCAGATTCTGCATGATCTCGACCCCAGAACGACTCTGGTTCTGGTGTCTTCCAAGTCGTTTACCACCATTGATACGTTGCACAATGCCAATACGGCCCGGGCCTGGTTGGCGCGGGCGTTTGGCGGTGAAAGTGAAGCGATGATGCGCTGTCACTTTATTGGTATTTCGTCTAATGGGGCACGGATGACTGACTGGGGCATACAGCCGCAGAACCAGCTGATGTTCTGGGAATGGACTGGTGGCCGGTATTCGCTGTGGTCAGCCATTGGGATGCCCATTGCGTTGACGGTGGGTATGGATGGCTTCCGTGACATGCTGGCGGGTGCGCATGCCATGGATGAGCATTTCCGTACCCGTCGCTGGGCGGAAAATATCCCTGTGCTGCTGGGCCTGGTGGATGTCTGGAATATCAATTTCCTTAATATTACGGCCCGTGCGGTGTTGCCTTACGATGGCCGCCTTAAGCATTTGCCAGCGTATCTTGAGCAGTTGGAGATGGAATCCAACGGCAAGTCGGTGAGCCGTGCGGGCAAGCCGCTGGAATACAATACTTGCCCGGTGATCTGGGGTGAGGTCGGCCCCAATGCGCAGCATGCTTTCTTCCAGCTGTTGCACCAGGGCACATTGCCGGTGGCGTGTGAGTTCCTGATGACCGCACGCCGTTATACCGAACAGATGCACTCTGCGTCGGCGAAGGAGCTGGAAGGCCAGCACCGGTTGTCCAATGCCAACTGCCTTGCGCAGTCTCGTTTGCTGGCGCTGGGGGAGCGGGCACTGGATCCGAAGGTGGCATTGCCTCCGTACAAGCGTTATCGCGGGAATCAGCCCAGCACGACTCTGGTGCTGGACGAGCTGTCTCCGCGTACCCTGGGGGCATTGCTGGCCATGTATGAGCACAAGGTTTTCGTGCAGGCCGTGATCTGGGGTATTAATCCGTTCGACCAGTGGGGCGTGGAGATGGGCAAGCTGATTGCCACCGACATGCTTGATGTGTTGGCCGACCCGGATTCTGCATCTGGCCTGGATGCCTCGTCCATGGCCCTTGCCCGTCATATCGCGGGTTCTTCTCTATAGAATGGGGCCCTTCGGGGCCTCCTTCTCCCTTCCTCCCTCTCTCTTTCTCCCTTCTTTTTGTAGGATTCTTGCGCGCGTGGCGATCCATTTCTGAGGCGAATGGGCCTAGGTGTGGCTGCCTCGCTAAGGCTCGGATCGCTATGCGAGCATAGCTCCTACAGTGAGGGAGGGGGGAGCTTTGTAGGAGCTTTGCTTGCAAGGCGATCCGAGCCTTGGCGAGGGCAAAGTCTTCTCTCCACAGGGAGCACCAAGATCACCGGGGTAAAACCGGGGGGATGTCTCTGTGCCGCGGCATGTATTGCGGTGGCGGTGGGTTTGTCCTGGGTGGGGTTTCGCGGCGGAACCTCCACTCCTGCAGGGGTTCGATTACGGGGTGGGGGAACCTGCCGCTTGAGAGATGCCTTCACTATTCCCTTTGGGATTCTTGCTCACGTGGGGATCCATTTGTGATGGGGATAGCCTGGGGTTGTGGTTGTCTCGTTGAGGCTCGTTATCGCTATGCGAGCATAGCTCCTACAGTGGGGTGGGACAGTGGGGAGAGGGTAGCTTTTGTAGGAGCTTTGCTTGCAAGGCGATCCGAGCCTTGGCGAAGGCTTGTTGTGGGTTGTCTTTGTTATCCGACAGGGATTGTGGTGTTTTGCTGACAGTTTCGCTTTGGTGCGGAGGATAACATGCCGGGTTTGCCAGTGGAGCAGGTATGGACAGGGATGACCAGCGGGAAGGGGGTGTCTTCCCGGCGATACGACACCATGGCGCGGTGAAGGGGGTGACCGGGTCGGCGCACGAATGGCAGCCGGGGCCCGGGGTGAGTGTGCTGATCGACTGTGGGCTCTTTCAGGGGCGTGATGCTGGGCCCGGGGGTGCCAGTGCGGACGATTTGCGCATGGATTTTGATATTTCCTGCGTGCGGGCGCTGGTGGTCACGCATGTTCATATTGATCACATCGGTCGGCTGCCCTGGCTTCTGGCGGCGGGGTTCAGCGGGCCGATCTATTGCAGCGAGCCGTCTGCCAGGTTGCTGCCGATTGTGCTGGAGGATGCGTTTCGTCTGGGGATCAGCCGGCAGCCCGACAGGGTGGAGGCCTTTTTGGAGACGGTGCGTCGCCGGTTGGTGCCGCTGACGTATGACACATGGCACCGGATAGCGTTAGGGGCGTTACCTGTTGAGCTGAGCCTGCGACGGGCGGGCCATATTCTGGGCTCGGCATATGTGACGTGTCGCTGTTGGCCTGATGGGCGCGAAGGAGCCCCGCACGATACGGTGTTTTCGGGTGATCTGGGGGCCAGGGACGCGCCGATTTTACCGGCCCCGGTTTCTCCCGAGAGCGCTGATGTGCTGGTGATCGAGAGCACCTATGGTGATCGCCAGCATCAGGGGCGTGAAAGCCGCACCCGTCGATTGGAAGCGGTGCTCGAGAAGGCTCTGTCGGACCAGGGTACGGTGTTGATTCCGGCGTTCAGTATTGGTCGCACCCAGGAGCTGCTCTACGAGCTGGAGGAGATTATTCACACCCGCCGCAGCGATCCGGTGAATGACACGCTGGCGTGGGATGCGTTGCCGGTGATTCTGGATTCGCCGTTGGCGAGCCGATTTACCCAGGTGTATCGAACGCTCACACCGTTTTGGGAGCAGGAGGCGAGGGAGCGCCTGGCGGTCGGTCGTCAGCCTCTGGGCTTTGAGCAGCTGTTGACGGTGGATGATCACGACGCCCATTGCCGCATGGTGCACCACCTGGCGAGCAGTTGTCGGCCGGCAGTGGTCATTGCTGCCAGCGGGATGTGTGCGGGAGGGCGGATCACCCGCTACCTGAAGGCCATGTTGGGGGATGCCAGACATAATGTGCTGTTTGTGGGGTATCAGGCTCGCGGTACCCCCGGCCGGGTGATTCAGTCCCGGGGGCAGGGCGGAGAGGTGGTGCTGGACGGTCAGACCTACCCGATTGCAGCGGGAATCGACAGTATTTCCGGGTACTCTGCCCATGCGGACCAGCAGGATTTGTTGCGATTCGTCATGGGCATGCAGCGGCTCCCGGCGGAGATTCGGGTGGTGCATGGTGATGATCGCGCCAAACGGGCGTTTAAGGCCCGCCTGGAAACCGCCTGTGCGGAGCGCGGGCATCGTGGCCGGGTGATCTGTCCGGAGGGTTAGTCGTATCGTTCTGTCCCGTGTTCACAGGGGCGGCGCACCCTTCGTGAAGTGATTGGCTTGGGGTTATGGTTGCCTCGCTGAGGCTCGTTATCGCTATGCGAGCATAGCTCCTGCAGCGGGGCAGTGGTGGGTAGAGGGCTTTTGTAGGCGCTTTGCTTGCAAGGCGATCCCGTCGTGATGCGGATGCGGGTGGGCTTTGTGCTGTGCTCTGGTTGGTGTCTGTAAGCGGGTTTGGTCGGTATACTAGCCGGTTTTGGGCTAGGTATGGTTGCCTGCTCGTTTGCTGTATCGAGGAATTGAATGAAAATTGCGGTCGCCGGAACCGGGTATGTGGGTTTGTCCAACGCGGTCTTGCTTGCCCGGCATCATTCCGTGGTGGCGGTGGACATTGATGCGAACAAGGTGGCAATGCTGGGTCGGGGTGAATCTCCGATTCATGATGAGCTTATAGAGGCCTTTCTGGCACAGGGAGAGCTGGATCTCGTTGCAACGACAGATGCCCATGCTGCCTACGCTGGGGCAGATTTCGTCGTGGTGGCGACCCCGACGGATTACGACCCGGAAACACACTATTTCAATACCGCCTCGGTGGAGTCTGTTATTGCCGAGGTGCTGGCGGTAAATCCTGATAGCACCATTGTGATCAAGTCGACGGTTCCTGTGGGTTTCACTGCATCGATCCGTGAGAGATTAGGCGCAGCCAATATCGTGTTTTCCCCCGAATTTTTGCGTGAGGGCAAGGCGCTTTACGATAATCTGCATCCTTCACGGGTGATTGTGGGTGATCACAGCGATGCCGCCAAGGTGTTTGCCTCCTTGTTGGTTGAGGCGGCTGAGCAGGAGGATGTCCCGGTACTGTTTACGCATCCAACCGAGGCTGAAGCGATCAAATTGTTTGCCAATTCTTATCTGGCCATGCGAGTGGCTTATTTCAATGAGTTGGATACCTACGCGGCAGTAAATGGCCTGGATGCACGGCAGATTATCGAGGGGGTTGGCCTCGATCCTCGCATTGGCGGGCATTACAACAACCCGTCGTTTGGCTATGGCGGTTACTGTTTGCCAAAGGACACCAAGCAATTGCTGGCGAATTTTGCTGATATTCCCAATAGTCTCATCGGTGCGATCGTGGATGCCAACGATACCCGTAAGGATTTCATTGCGGAGGATATCCTGCGTCGCTCGCCACGTCGGGTTGGGGTTTACCGGTTGATCATGAAGACCGGGTCGGATAATTTTCGGGCGTCGGCCATTCAAGGGGTGATGGAACGCCTTCAGGCCGCAGGGGTGGAAATGGTCGTCTATGAGCCTGAGCTGCAGGAGGGGGAGTTCCGTGGTTGTCAGGTGATCCGTGATTTTGGTGCCTTTACGCAGGATTGCGATGTGATCATTTCCAACCGACTGTCGGAAGCGTTGGCGCCCTGCGCTGATAAGGTATACACCCGCGATCTTTTTGGCAGCGATTAATCGCCTGCCGGGTTCGTGGCGGGTGCCCCTTCTGCCCGCCTATCCATTTCCCCATTACAGCAAATATGTCTGGCTGGCCTCGCCAAGGCTCGTTATCGCTATGCGAGCATAGCTCCTACAGCGGGGCAGTGGTTGTGAGGGGGTTTTTGTAGGAGCTTTGCTTGCGAGGCGATCTGTTCGTGGTGCGAATGTCCAACAGGGTCGCTGGTGTGTTAAAGAGAGTATTCCTGCCGCTGGGGGGAAGAGGCGCGCGTGCTTTTCGCGTATCATGGCGCCCGCGATGATCTTCCTTCTGTGACCTGTCTGAAATGGATTTGTTATGAGTCACCCGATTCCTGCTTCAATTTTCCGAGCCTATGATATCCGCGGTATTTACCAGGAAACCCTGACTGATGAATGGGCCTATCTGATTGGGCGTAGTATTGGTTCTGAGGTGCTGGCCAGCGGCCAGCGACGCATCGCCATTGCCCGCGACGGTCGACTGTCTGGCCCGGCCCTTACCCAGTCTCTGGGGGATGGTATTCGAGCGGCAGGTTGTGATGTGGTTTATGTGGGCATGGTGCCGACCCCTGCGCTGTATTTTGCCACTTACCATTTTGATGACCTGAATTCCGGTGTGATGCTGACCGGTAGCCATAACCCAGGGAATTACAATGGGTTCAAGATTGTCATCAACGGCGTCACTTTGTCCGGGGAGCGTATTCAGGCTCTCTACCAGCGAATTGTGGAAGGGGATCTGGCAGAGGGTGCTGGCGACTATGAAGAGCGAGAGGTGCTGGCGGCGTATCAGGACGCTTTCCTGGGGACGCATACCCTATCGCGCCCTCTAAAAGTGGTGGTGGATTGCGGTAATGGCATTGCCGGTGTTCAGGCCCCGCAGGTGCTGGCCGCGCTGGGTTGCGAGGTGGTGCCGCTGTTTGCCGATGTCGATGGTACCTTCCCGAATCACCACCCGGATCCCGGTGACCTGAAAAACCTCCAAGACCTGATTGCCTGTGTGAAGCAGGAGAAGGCGGACCTGGGGCTGGCTTTCGATGGCGATGGTGACCGGGTTGGCGTGGTGACGCCGTCTGGCGCGGTGATCTTCCCGGATATTCTGCTGATGGCCCTGGCGGAAGACATGGTGAAACGACAGCCTGGGGCGAAAGTCATCTTTGATGTGAAGTGCACCGGTGCCTTGTTCGATGTGATTCGTGAGGCTGGCGGGGAGCCCGAGATGTGGCAGACCGGGCACTCACTGATCAAGGCGCGGATGAAAGAGACGGGTGCGTTGCTGGCGGGGGAAATGAGCGGCCATATCTTCTTCGCGGAAGATTGGTACGGCTTCGATGATGCGCTGGTGGCGGCGGCCCGGATTCTGGGCATTATCAGCCGTGCCGAAACGGATGCGGATGTGTTGTTTGGGCGTTACCCGGCGCTGTGCACGACCCCGGAAATCAACATTGAGGTTACTGACGATAACAAGTTCAGTATTGTCGAGTTCCTGCAAACCCAATCGGATTTCGGTGAGGGGACCCGCTGCGCTATCGATGGCATTCGTATGGATTATGCCGATGGCTGGGGGCTGTGCCGCGCATCAAACACCTCGCCAAAACTGGTGCTACGGTACGAAGCACAAAACGAAGAGGCGTTGAGCCGCATCCGGTCTTTGTTCGAGGCTAATGTTCAGAAGGCCATTGAATCGGTACAGGCCTGAAAGCTGAGTCTGGATGATGGACTGTAAACAAGGAGAGTAAGCATGGAAACCATTCTGGTGACTGGAGGGGCTGGCTATATCGGTTCCCACACCGTGTTGTTGTTGCTGGAGGCCGGCCATAAGGTGGTGGTGCTGGATAACCTGTCCAACAGCAGCCCGGAGAGTTTGCGCCGGGTGGAGCAGTTGACAGGCAAGGCAGTGACCTTTCGTGAAGGGGATATCCGTGATGCTGCCTGTCTGGATGCACTATTTGCCGAGTTTTCGGTTTCCGGGGTGGTGCATTTTGCCGGGCTGAAGGCCGTCGGCGAGTCTGTGGCTGAGCCGCTGCGATATTACGATTGTAATGTGGTGGGCACGATCCGGTTGCTGGAGGCGATGGCCCGAGCAGGGGTAAAGCGGCTGGTGTTCAGCTCGTCGGCCACGGTGTATGGCGACCCGGCCAGTGTTCCGATTAATGAAGACTTTCCCTTGAGCACGACCAACCCCTATGGGGCGTCCAAGCTGCACATTGAAGATATGCTGCGGGACCTCTACGTGTCTGATGACAGCTGGGATATCGCGTTGTTGCGTTATTTCAACCCGGTGGGCGCCCATGAAAGCGGCCAGATTGGGGAAGATCCGTCTGGGATCCCCAATAACCTGATGCCTTACATTGCCCAGGTGGCTGTCGGAAAGCGTGAAAAGTTGAGTGTGTTTGGCGGTGATTATTCCACCCCCGATGGAACCGGGGTGAGGGATTACATCCATGTCATGGATCTGGCCGAGGGCCACCTGGCGGCCCTGCGGGCGCTGAAGGATAAGGGCGGGCTTCTGACGGTAAATCTGGGGACCGGTCGAGGGTATAGCGTGCTGGAAATGGTGCAATCTTTTGCTAAGGCGTCCGGGCGAGAGGTGCCGTATGAGATTGTAGCGCGTCGTCCCGGTGATGTTGCCCAGTGCTACGCAGATCCCGCCCATGCGGAGCAGGTACTTGGCTGGAAGGCGGAGCGGGGCATTGTGGATATGTGCCGTGACCACTGGCGTTGGCAGGAGGCCAATCCTAACGGGTTCCGCGGCTAAATATGTTTCACCGGGATACCCCGCTGGCTGACTTGAGTGGCTGGCGGGCTTGTCATGGACTGACAATTATCAAGCTTTTACGTATTGCCTGGGTGAGTTTTATTACGATCAGGTGTCTCGTATGCCTGAGGGTTAATAACGTATACGGACGCTAGTGCAAAGCTTGGTAAATATGAAAATGGAAGACAGTTGCACCATGCCAGCAACCCACCGTATGGGCAAAATTAGCGAAGGCACTCTTTTTTATGCCTTTGTGTTCCTTTGTCTATTTTATGCGGGTTATTTCTACCTGGTAGGCATAGAGAATGGAGAGCTGCAGGGCTCTCACCTGTTCAGTTATATCAAAGAGGCGTTTCTTTGGCTGCTGTTGGCGGTGGCGTATGTTCAGACGGAAGATAAGCGACGCCTGTTTGTTCGTCACCGCTGTTTGTTGATCTCTCTGTGCTTGCTGGTCGGCGTTGCGGTGGTCAAATCCCTGCTGGCGACGGATCTCAGCTTTTTGCTGTCAATCAAGACGCTCTTGCTGATGGCTGGGTTCTTTATCCTTTTTTATGATACGAAGATTTCTCTTTCCTCTTTGAGCAAGGCTTTTTATGTCGTGCTGCTCGTTCAGATACCCATTGTCTCGATAAATGCGCAAAGCAATCAATGGGGAGAGCAGGCATTTGGCACTCTGGCTAACCCGACCGCTCTGGCTTTCTTTATTTGCTTTTGTTCCTTTCTTCTCTTTCAAGAAAAATCGGTTTATCGCTGCCTGGTTCTATTTTGCCCCTGGATAATTTACCTGACTGACTCCTTCGCTGGGTTGATTGTGCTGGTGGCGCAAATGGGGGTCGCCCTTGCGCTATCCTTGCTTTCGGGAAAGCAGAGAGGGAATGCGCTCTTGCTGATTCTGGGGTTTGTTATCGCATCCTTGTTCATGCCGCTGCGGTTTGAGCGCCTGTATATCTTCTGTGTGGACATGGTGATGAACCTGTATTCGGCCTTGCCTTTTACGGGAGCGGAGGCAGGCAGCAACCGGCTTGACACATTGTCGATATCGGTGAGGGCGGAGCAGGCGGAAGCGCTCTACTCTTCTTTTCGGCCAGGTTTTGTTCTGTGGGGGGCACCAGCATTCAAACCCTTTGATAGCGCGCTGGTCTCCTTTCTTTGGAACTTCGGGCTTTTGGTGTTTCTCCCTATGCTGGTTCCTGTGATCCGGGGAGGCGCAGACTGGCTACGCTCTCTGGCCGTCAGGCCCTATTATCTGGTGGGCTTGCTGCCGATTTTTCTATTCCTCTCTGTTATAAGGATCCACATATTCCACTCTTTCTGGATCTGTATCATTGTGCTGCTGCTTATGATGCGCAGGGATCGGGAGGTAAACCGTGAAGTCACCAATCCTTGAACGGGCGCCAGTCCCGGATGTGAAGCAGGGCTAAGTGCCTACGGTAGATAGAGGCCGAGGTCAGGGATAGGTATGATGTTGGTTTGTCTGCCCAGAATAATAAATGAGATTCATTTAGGTTTTGCGGCTGGTGTGCTTAGAGGCTTTCCGGGCTGGGAGGCCGCTTCGCGTCGAGAATTCTGAAACGTTGAAAGGTCATTTGAATGTTCCAAGACAAGACAATCCTTGTGACGGGCGGTACGGGCTCATTCGGGCATAAGTTCATCCCCATGACGCTGGAAAAATACAACCCGAAGAAGATTATTGTCTTTTCCCGTGATGAGATGAAGCAGTGGGAAATGGCCAAGCTGTATAGCGGCGATGACCGGCTGCGTTTCTTTATAGGAGATGTTCGTGATCGAGAGCGTCTCTACCGTGCCCTGGATGGGGTCGACTATGTGGTTCATGCTGCTGCAACCAAGATTGTCCCTACCGCTGAGTACAACCCCTTTGAGTGTGTAAAAACCAATATCAATGGGGCAATGAACCTGATTGATGCCTGTATCGACAAGGGGGTAAAAGGCGTGGTGGCGCTGTCTACCGACAAGGCTAGCAGCCCGATCAATCTGTATGGGGCGACCAAACTGGCCTCTGACAAGTTGTTTGTCGCTGGAAACTCGTATGCCGGGGGGCACGACACCAAGTTCTCTGTGGTGCGATACGGAAATGTGATGGGCTCTCGGGGTTCTGTCATCCCGTTTTTTATGTCTATCAAGGACAAGGGGGTGTTGCCTATTACCGACCCCCGTATGACCCGCTTCATGATTTCGCTGGAGCAGGGCGTGGAGCTGGTGTGGCATGCGTTTGAGGATATGGTCGGCGGGGAAATCTACGTGAAGAAGATCCCGTCCATGAAAGTGACAGATCTCGCCCGGGTTGTCGCGCCAGAGGCGGATCAGGAAGTGATTGGTATCCGCCCTGGTGAAAAACTGCATGAGCAGATGATCAGTGAGGAAGACGCTTACTACACCTATGAGTACCCGGAGCATTTCAAGATTTTGCCGACCATTAACGAGTGGGCGACGAGTCCTGAGCGTATCAAGGATGGCAAAAAGGTCCCCGAGGGCTTTGTTTACGCCAGTGATAACAATACTGAATGGATGTCGGATGCTGAGCTACAGGCCTGGATCGATGCCAACTTCGGTGAAATCGGAAAAATCTGATGATTCCTTATGGTCGCCAGGATATCAGCCAGGCCGACATTGATGCGGTGGTTGAGGTTCTGCAATCCGATTTTCTGACTCAGGGCCCGAAAGTCCCGGAATTCGAACGCATAGTGGCCGACTATTGTGGGGCGGCAAGAGCTGTGGCTGTCAATAGTGCGACGTCCGCATTGCACCTTGCCTGCCTGGCGTTGGAGTTGGGCCCGGGAGATCGTCTGTGGACTTCTCCTGTCACGTTTGTGGCCTCTGCCAATTGCGCACTTTACTGTGGAGCCAGCGTGGACTTTGTCGATATTGATCCACGTACCTACAACCTGTGCCCTGTTGCCCTTGCGGAGAAACTGCGTGTGGCTGAGGCGCAAGGGGCGTTGCCGAAAGTGGTTGTGGCTGTGCACCTGTGTGGCCAGCCCTGCGATATGAAAGCGATTGATCGCTTGGCAAAGCAATATGGTTTTCGGGTGATTGAAGACGCGTCCCATGCCATTGGTGGCAAGTATGCCGATGAACCGATTGGCAATGGCCGCTATAGCGACATCACTGTCTTCAGCTTCCATCCGGTGAAAATCGTCACGTCTGCCGAAGGCGGGATGGCATTAACGAATGATAATGCCCTTGCTGACCAGATGGCATTGTTACGTAGCCATGGCATTACACGTGATCCCGCCCTGATGACTCGGGAACCTGATGGGCCATGGTATTACCAGCAGGTTGCCTTGGGTTTCAATTATCGTATGACCGAATTACAGGCGGCGTTGGGAATTAGCCAGATGTCGCGCCTGGACGACTTTGTGTCACGCCGTCATGGCCTGGCCTCACGGTATGATTTGTTATTGGAAGGCCTGCCTGTGACAGCACCGTGGCAGCACCCGGACAGCTATTCCGGGCTGCATCTCTATGTCATTCGTGTGGCCGGGACGTCACATCAACAGGTGTTCGAGTCGCTCCGGGAGAAAGGGGTCGGCGTCAACCTGCACTATATCCCTGTTCATACTCAGCCGTATTACCAAAGCATGGGCTTTGACGCTGCAGATTTTCCTGAAGCGATGGCCTATTACGCAGAGGCGATTAGTCTGCCTATGTATCCCGGGCTCACCGAGCAGGATCAGGATTTCGTCGTTTCGTCATTAAGCGAAGCGCTGGAGAAAACATGAAACTGGCGGTTATTCCGGCGCGGGGGGGCAGCAAGCGAATCCCCAGAAAGAATATCAAGCCATTCTTTGGTAAACCGATGATCGCCTGGTCGATTGAGGCGGCGCTGGAAAGCGGTTGTTTCGATGATGTTGTGGTGTCTACAGATGATCCAGAAATTGCCGACGTAGCACGCGAGTATGGCGCTTCGGTCCCGTTTATGCGGCCATCAACGCTGGCGGATGATTTCACCGGAACAATACCCGTGATCAGGCATGCAGTTGAGTGGCAACAGGGGCAGGGCGATTGTGTCGACTATGCCTGCTGCATTTATGCAACGGCGCCTTTTCTTCAGCCCGAAGATCTACGCAAAGGCCTGAACATTATTCGAGAGAAAAGGTGCAGTTACTCGGTTTCGTCGACTAGTTACGGGTTTCCGATACAGCGAGCATTTCGATTGAATGAGCAGGGGCGCCTGTCGATGTTCAATCCGGAACATTTTCAAACCCGTTCTCAGGATCTTGAAGAAGCTTATCATGATGCGGGCCAGTTTTACTGGGGTAAAGCCGCTGCCTGGCTTGGTCAGGTTCCTTTTTTTACAGAAGAAACTGCACCGGTACTTCTTCCTCGATATCGTGTTCAGGACATTGATACTCCAGAAGACTGGGAGCGGGCTGAGCTTCTTTTCCGTTTGTCCCGGGAAGAGGATAAAGGTCGGTGAACGTTTTTTTCAGGGCTGATGCATCAACGAGAGCTGGTAGCGGGCATGTCATGCGCTGTCTGACATTGGCAGAAATACTCCGCAGCAAGGGCGCAGATTGTACCTTTATTTGTAGAGAGCACCCGGGCCACCTGGCAGACCTGATCCGAGAGAAAGGATTTGATGTTTGCGTGCTTCCTGTCGTCGTGGACAGGGGGGAGGCTGAAGGAGAGTATGCAGACTGGCTTGGCGACAGCTGGGAGCATGATGCATCGCAATCCTTGTCGATTTGTGATGGTGCAGACTGGCTGGTGGTCGATCATTACGCGCTGGACCATCGTTGGCATAAGCGATTGGCCCCCGTCGTAGGACACGTAATGGTGATTGATGATTTGGCGAATCGGGAATACTTCTGTGATGTATTGCTGGACCAGAATCTGGGAAAAATTAAGGCCAATTATGAAGCCTTTGTTCCTGAAGGCTGCGTATGCCTAATGGGGCCGGAATATGCGCTGCTACGAAATGAGTTTATGGTGCGTCGCCCGCAAAGCCTTGCGAACAAGAATCAGGATATGGGCATACAGCGCGTGCTGGTTTCATTGGGAGGGGCGGATCAGGACAACGCTACGGAGTGGGTGCTGGATCTGCTTTCGAAGTCGGCACTTGAGGATCATACCTATCTAGACATTGTGATGGGGGCGTCCGCGCCGCATCTCGCGAGGATTCAAGAGATTGTTAAGAGTTTTCGGTTTGATGCGAGAGTATCCGTTAATGTCACAAACATGGCGGAAAGGATGGCTCTGGCCAATTTTTCTATCGGTGCTGCAGGAAGTACTGCCTGGGAGCGGTGCTGCCTTGGTTTGCCTTCAGCGATTCTCGTGCTGGCAGAGAATCAGCGAAATATTGCCGAACAGCTACAGGCCTTTGGTGCGAGTGTGTTGCTGGACATAAAGCAGCCTATTAAAGAGGCCTCAGAATCACTGAATGCTCTATTCGCGAACCCAAAATCGCTGGAGGAAATGGCGCGACGGGCAGCCGGAATCTGTGATGGCAGGGGAGGCGAGAGAGTTGTTAGGACGATGCTGGAGATACAGGGCTTATGAATATCACCTTGCTCTGCAGTGACGTAGCTCACCCCGTTATGCCCTGGTTGCAGCGCTGGGCCAAGAAAATGGAGAAAAAACATACAGTTTCGATATTGAACTCGCGCAATCAGCTAGCCGGAGGGGATTTTCTTTTCCTGGTTTCCTGTTCGGAAATGATTTCTTCTGAGTACCGTTCCTTATACCGACATACTCTGGTCTTGCATGCAAGTGATCTACCCCATGGAAGAGGCTGGAGCCCGCACGTATGGGAGTTAGTCGGAGGTGCTAATCATTTGACTTTGTCTTTGCTTGAGGCTGAGGACAAGGTGGATTCCGGGAGAATTTGGTTAAAAAAGCGTATTCAAGTCAGCCCGGACGCGCTGTGGTATGAAGTCAATGAGCTGCTCTTCAAAGCCGAAATTCAATTGATAGAAGAAGCAGTAGAGAACTATGAAGATATTGAGCCGACAGTGCAGCCAAGCTCTGAGGGTGGCTCGTACTACAGGCGAAGAACACCTGAAGACAGTGAGATTGATGCGTCTTTATCACTGTCTGAACAGTTTGATTTGATTCGAATGTGTGATCCTGATAGATACCCGGCGACGTTTAGGCTTCGGGGAAAAAAATACAGGCTCAAGTTGGAGAAAGCAGATGATGAAGACGATAGTCATTAATGGCCGTGAAATTGGTCCAGATTGCGATCCGTATATCATTGCAGAGATGTCGGCTAACCATAACGGAGACATTAATGCGGCTTTCAGAATTATTGAAGAAGCAGTTAAGTCCGGTGCAGATGCGGTAAAGATACAGACCTATACGCCGGACACTATTACGTTGAAGTCAGATCTGCCTGATTTTCAGATCCAGGGCGGTTTGTGGGGAGGCAAGTCTCTGTATGAACTGTACGAATGGGCTCATACGCCCTGGGATTGGCACCGACCCTTGTTTGATTATGCGAGAAAACTGGGGATAACCATTTTTAGCTCGCCTTTCGACGCAACGGCAGTGGACCTGCTGGAGGATTTAAACGCGCCAGCATATAAGATCGCTTCATTTGAAGCTATTGACATACCTCTTATTCGTTACGTTGCAGCTACGGGAAAGCCCATGATCATATCGACTGGTATGGCGGATGCTGTCGAGATTGCTGAGGCGATTGATGCAGCAAAAGAGGCCGGCTGCACACAGCTCGCGATTCTTCACTGTGTAAGTGGTTACCCTGCGCCTGCAGAAGACTACAACTTGCGAACTATCCCGGACATGATTGATAGGTACGGACTCGTGACGGGTTTATCGGACCATACTCTTGATAACACCACAGCTATCGCGAGTATTGTTTTGGGCGCCAGTATTGTCGAAAAGCACTTTACGCTTGATCGTAGCGGGGGCGGACCTGATGATAGTTTCTCTCTTGAGCCTGCTGACCTTGAAGCGCTATGTCGTGATAGCAAGACGGCAAAATCGGCATTGGGCAAAGTGGATTATGGGCGCAAGTCAAGCGAGAAGGGGAATATTCAGTTTAGGCGTTCTCTTTATTTTGTAGAGTCGCTATCGAAAGGTGATACGGTTTCTCCGGATTCAGTGCGTAGTGTTCGGCCAGGGTACGGTATTGCACCAAAGTTTTATAATGAAGTGCTGGGCCGCAAAGTTAAACGTGATGTCGAATATGGTGTGCCTGTCTCGTGGGATGATTTGGACTAGATTAAGTATCGCGGGGATAGAATGAGTGTTATTAGTTCAAACCGTATGAGGCATCTTTGGAATAGCCTTGGGAGCAAACCCCGGTACACATTGATGCGAGTGTTGGCTCGCTTCTCAATAATCCGGTTAATGGTTGCCAAGGCGAGAAGTCTATTGGTGAGCTCGCCCGGCAAGGCTGATAAACCGGAGCAGGAAAGCTCGGTTTTCAATGGCTTGGATGTGGGTCGGGTCGTTTCTGACATTAAAAGTGATGGTGTGGCTTTCGGACTTCGGTTGCCGCCCACCATCGTGGATGCCATACGGAGTTATGGTGAACACGCCCTTTGCTATGCAGACCGGCGTTCGGATTGTGGGTTTCGCCTTTCTGAAAAAGCGGCCGCAGAAGAGCGAATCAATAAAAAAATCCTTGTGGCCCAATACTTTAACACTCTTGATGAATGTCCTGAAATTGCCCGGCTCTCTCAGGATCCTATATTAAGAAGTATCGCTGCCGATTATCTTGGTTCAAGGCCGACCTTTGTTGGGGCTAACCTTTGGTGGACTTTTCCTGTCAATGCCTCAGAAGAAGACAGGAACCGTCATGCTCATTATTTTCATCGGGATGTGGATGATTTCCGGTTTTTTAAATTTTTCTTTTATTTGACTGATGTGCAACCAGGTGATGGAGCCCATGTTTGTGTGCTTGGTTCGCAAGGAAAGCCACCGGTACGGCATTTTGCCGATCGCTGGAATCTTCGTCGTTATACTGATGATGAGGTGAGTAAGGTATTTCCTGAGAAGAGAATCGTAGAAATTTCCGGTAGGGCTGGTGATGGATTTGCGGAAGATACTTGGTGTCTTCATAAGGGGCAAACGCCGGTGAAGAAAGCGAGGTTGCTTCTGCAGTTACAGTTTGCATTGTTTGATTATGGCGTTATGAACGACCATAGAGAAAATGCAACCCTCAAAACGTTGATTTGATGCAGACGCTCAAGCTATCAATTGCTTCTCTGGCTCGGTCGCAGATCTGGTATGTCCCTGTTCTTGCTGGCGCCATGCTCTTGATGATGGCAAGACCTCTTCTGGTTGCAAGGGTGTTTGCGGCAGAGGAGTTTGCTGCCTACAGCTTGGGATTGTTGATATCCAGCACATTTTGTATGTTGGGCTGCATGGGGCTTCAATCCATATTGCAACGCAAGATGCCTATGGATTTTCTTTCTGGGGATGAAAAATCTGCTTTTGTTTTGCTTTTTCAGTGCATTGTCATTGCGTTTATTTGCTTGTTGGTAACTTTTATTGTTCCTGTGATCGGGTACAGCGCAGTGGGGTTGTCAGCTACCGGGATATTGCTGGCGCTAATTCACGGCCTTTCACAACAAATATTTTTACTGGTGGCTACAGAAAGCCGAAGTAGGGTGGAATCGCTCAGGTTCAGCAAACAGAATCTTGCGAGGGCGGTAATGGTTTTTACCGCTGCAGGTGTTGTGGCATTTTACAGCCAATCCGCAGTCGCAGTGCTGCTTATAGAGGCTGTGATTTCCTTTTTGATTTCGTTTTACATCCTTGGCCATTCACTGGCCAGGGCGAACTTTCCGTGGATGGAGCTGTTTAAAAGTGCAGTTTTCAATCTTGCTGCGCTGCCTTGGCGAAGTGCAATGGCATTTCTTGGGGTCATGTTTGTCGGTTTTTTTCTTTTCAATGCGGATAGGTGGTTAGCTGCTTCTGTCCTGTCGAGTGAGAGTTTTGCGGTTTACGCCTTTGGTTGGGTGTTACTGGCGGCAGCGCAATCAGTTCAAGTGATAATTAATTCATCAGTTTACCCTCATGCTGCGAGGTTATATTCCGGTAAGGGGGAGAGCGTCACCTTTCGCTTTATTTGCGTTTTGGCGGGTGGTGGTCTGCTCGCTGGGATAATGGCTGCATGGCCTGCTCATTATTTGATAGGAGCTCTTGTCTCCAAATGGTTTTCGGAATACGAAGAGATTGCTCTCCTGATGCCATATTTTATTCTTGCAGGGATTTTACGTGTTGGGGATTTTTGGTCTAGTTATCTAATGATCGTCGGGAAAGAAAGTTTGCTTTTAAAGGTGAATATCCTCGCCGCTGTAGCAGGGGTGGTGGCATGGTGGGTTCTGGTTCAGTGGCTTCTCCCCAGCAGAGATACTATCGTTGCTGTCGCGTACTTGGCGCTTATTCTTTCTTTGGTTAAATATATGTTTGTTTTCATCTGGTCGATCAGATGTAGGAGGGGATGATGATTAAAGCCCATCACATTAGATCTTTTTTTCTGTGGAGGTGGCTTGCTTTTTTTGTTTTCATTTTGAAAAAAGTTCGCTTGCATCCGACTACAGTTTTAAGTGGAAAAATTTCATCCTTCCTGTTTATGCCTGGGGTTAAAGCTGGCCCTAGAACCCGGTTTATTTTGTCTGGGGCGGGGCAGATTAAATTGAATGCTGATGTATGGATTTCGTCTGATGTCGAAATGGAGACATCAGGTATGATTGTTCTCGGGGAAGGGACCTCTGTACAGAGACGGGCAACAATTAATGGGGATGTGACCCTGGGCGCTGGCTGTATCATAGCTCCGAACGTGTTCATATCATCTGGAACGCACCCTTTCAGAGAATATAAAGACCTTCCAATAAGGGAGCAAGAAAGGTTGATAGTTGAGGAAAGAGGAAGTCTTGCTTCATTGCATCGACAGGTAAAGATCGGTAATGATTGCTGGTTGGGCGTTAATGCTGTTGTTTGCCCTGGGGTGCATATAGGCAACGGATGTGTTATCGGCGCTAACGCGGTTGTGACTCATGATTTGCCCGATTTCTCTATTGCTGTAGGGTCGCCGGCTAGGGTTGTCGGAAACCGTAAAACTAATAGCTAAATTCTCTTTTTCATCTTGTTAAGTAGACACCCATGAAAGTTGGTTTCGTTAATATTTTCTCATTCCGGCCGCATGTAGAGCATCTCTATTATTTGTCAAAGCTTTTCGAAAATGCTGGCCATGATGTTTTTTTTCTTACCTGCGACTCATCAGTATCAAATTGCTATGCGAGGCAGATCAAGGGAACAGGAAGAATTACGGAATGCAGTAAGTGCATGATTGGCGGTGTTCGCTCTTTTACTGGACATAATGTTTCTTCCATTAAGCGTCAGGCGAGCGATCTTCCGGATGAGGTGCTTGAAAAAATAGTGCTTTCCAGCTCTTGCACGGCAACTCGTACAGAGTCTGAAGCTGAATGGGGTGACCCCGAGCTTGTTTCAATTCGTGAATCCTTGAAGGGCCCTGCCGCTTCTGTCTATGAAAGTACGCGGCAGTGGATTAATCATAATCAATTAGAAGCTGTGATTTGCTTTAATGGAAGAATGGATCTTACCCGTGCTGTTACTTCCGCTTGTGAGAATGTCGGGATTCCTTATCTAACGCATGAGAGAACCTGGTTTGGGGACGGGATTCAGCTTGTTCCCAATGCGAATTGTCTTTCTCTTTTGAGTCTTCGTGAGCTTGTCAAGGAGTATGATAATCAGCCATTGCTGCCTCAGCAGGCGCGTAGCGCTGGAAAGCTTATTGGTGAGCGTTTTTTACAAAGAAATTCCCTTGAATGGCGGCTATATAACAAAAACCCTGAACCCGCGCCTTGGCCAGTAACAGGTGGCGGTAAGCGTTTTCTCATCGTGCCAAGCAGTAAAAATGAATTTGCAGGGCATGATGAGTGGATGACCGGGTGGGAAGATAACACTAAAGCATTGGATGATTTTTTTGATGTATTCAATGTTCGCCCTGAGCAAGTCGTATTGCGCTGTCACCCTAACTGGGCTGAAAATATTGGCCAGGCTCAGGGCAATCGTTCGTTGTCACTGTATCGGCGATGGGCTAAGGAAAGAGGGATCCACCTCATCAGTAGTGAAGAAAAAGCCAGTACATATGATCTTATCCAGCAAGCAGATACTGTGATCATGAATGGCGGTAGTTCTTCTGTTGAGGCAGGGGCCTGCGGCAAGCAGGTGGTCTGCCTTGGGCCCTCAACGTACGACAGCGCGGGTTTTGTTCAGGTCTTTAACTCCCGTGCTGACATGGAAGCTCACGGCTTGGTTGATCTGGACCCGAATGAGGTGCGCCGAAAAACGCTTCGCTTCCTTTATGTGCGCTCCCATCGTTTTCCCCAGTTTGTCGATTATGTAAAAGCCATTGAAACCACACGTTACCGCTATTTTCAGGGTGCGGATGTAGAGCAAGCCATTTCAATGCTGAAAACTGGAAAAATCCCGGCGGATGATTCCAGTTGTGCCACAAACCCTGATGGTGAAGATGAAACCCTTGATCTGCTTGTTAATAAGCAATGGTCAGAACTTGCGGATTATGTGCCTTCCGTTCGTTCTCTTGAGCCAATGGAAATTGGTCGTCGTACCGGCTTTGGATGGGTTGATGGTGTGCGTTCACTTTTCTCACGAGGTGACAGATAGCCATGAGTGAAAAGACACCCTTGGTAAGCGTGGTGATGCCAGCGTTTAATGCCGCTGAGCTGATCGGGCCGACCCTTGAATCTGTGATTTCGCAGAGCTTTGGGGATTGGGAATTATTGGTCGTTGACGATTGCTCCAAAGACAGTACCCGAGAGGTTGTCCAGGCCTGGGCTGATAAGGATAGTCGAATCAAGTTGATCACATTGCCCAGTAACTTCGGTGGCCCGGCAGGGCCAAGAAATGAAGGGGTTCGACTTGCTCGCGGTCAGTATGTAGCGTTTCTGGATTCGGATGATATCTGGCACCCGGAGAAATTGCGTCTTCAGGTTCAGGTACTTCAGGAGCAGGGCGGAGACTTTGCCTGCTCCAGAATGCGAGACTTTGTAAAAGAGAGTGAAATCGAGTTCTGTGCTGTCAGCGATTTGCGTTTGCAGTCGGTAAAGTTCTTCCAGCAGTCTATTCGTACACGGATACCGACATCGAGCGTGATAGTGTCTCGAGCCGTATTGCTTCAGTTTCCATTCAATGAGCAACGTGAATATCGCGCGGTCGAAGACTACCACTGCTGGCTAAGAATTCTGCAGGCAGGTCATGTCGCGATTAAGCTGAACATTCCTTTGCTGCACTACAGGAAAGTGGAAGGGCAGATATCTGGCTCCAAAGTTGAAATGGCCAAAAAGGTATTTATGGTGCACAGGGAATACCCCGGCCGAAGTATCTTTTCGGCGTTAATCATGACGGTGGGACATGTGGTTGGTGCTTTGTATGTCAGACTGATCAAGAAAGAGCTCTGATTTGCATTCTCGATTCGTTGAGAGAAATGGTCGCTGGAAATGCGGCCATTTTTGTAATGATAACCATTTCCTTTTGTGTATGGTCAGGTCGGTTTTGATGATCTTTGCTGGCCCGAATTCAGTGTTTTGAGTGGTTGTTCTGTTCCCCCTGTGTTGTGAACAGCCTCTAGCTGCATTCATGGCATGGCCGGTACAATGAGTGCTTCTGCCACTGCTGATCAGGTAATGCCTGGCGGTGCTATGTTTTACAAGGGATTTATTATATGCGTGTTTTGGTAACTGGAGGGGCCGGCTTTCTGGGGTCACATTTGTGTGACCGCCTGCTCCAGGATGGTCATGAGGTCCTTTGTGTCGACAACTTCTTTACCGGTTCCAAAAGTAATGTTCAGCATCTTGTCGGGGCTCCTGCTTTCGAGCTGCTACGTCATGATGTGACTCTGCCGCTGATTGTTGAGGTTGATCAGATTTATAACCTGGCCTGCCCTGCCTCACCGGTTCACTATCAGCATGACCCTGTTCATACCATGAAGACGAGCGTGCTTGGCGCCATGAATATGTTGGGTTTGGCAAAGCGTTTGGGTGCAAGGGTGTTTCAGGCTTCAACCAGTGAAGTCTACGGTGACCCTGAGGTCCATCCCCAGCCAGAAAGCTATTGGGGTAAGGTGAATCCGATCGGTATTCGCTCTTGTTATGATGAAGGCAAGCGCTGCGCTGAAACGCTGTTCTTTGACTATCACCGTCGTCACGATGTTTCCATCAAGGTGGCAAGAATTTTCAATACCTATGGGCCGAGGATGAACCCGGAAGATGGCCGGGTGGTCAGTAACTTCATTGTCCAGGCGCTGAGAGGGGACGATATTACCATTTACGGCGAAGGCCTACAGACCCGCAGTTTTTGCTATGTCGATGACCTTGTCGATGGGTTTGTCCGTTTGATGAACAGCGATGTTAGCGTTACGGGTCCTGTCAATCTGGGGAATCCCGGGGAATTTACCGTCAGACAACTCGCCGAGCGTGTGATAGCGCTCACGGGGTCCTCTTCCCGTTTGGTGTTCAAGCCTCTCCCGCAGGATGACCCGCGTCAGCGCCAGCCTGATATCCGGCTTGCAGAGGAGCTGCTTGGCTGGGAGCCCCTGATTGAGCTTGATGATGGGTTACGCAAGACCATCACCTATTTCGATGGGCTGTTGTCAGGTAAATCCACTGCTGGAGCAGTGTGATGAAGGTGTTTGTGACGGGGGCATCCGGCTTTGTCGGTCATGCTCTTTCCCTGCATTTGCATGGCCTCGGTTGGCAGGTTTCGGCGACGGCCAGAACAGTGCCTTCCGATTTTCCCGACGATATTGCCTTTTATCCGCTAGATCTCGTGAGCACTTCGCTGTCAGATGGGGCCCTTCAGGCGGTTGACTGTGTTGTTCATTTGGCCGGGATGGCAGATCAGGGTGCAAGTGAGTCTCTGGAGGCTTATCGGCAGGTCAATGTGACGCCTGCGGTTGCCTTGGCAAGGCAGGCGATTAAGGCTGGGGTTTCCCGGTTTGTATTTGTCAGCTCCATGGCTGTTCATGGGGCGTCCCCACAGGCCGCGATTACTGAATCTTCACCTCTTGATCCGGCTACGGCCTATGCTGCTTCAAAGCTGGAGGCGGAACAGCAGCTTATGGCACTTTTCGCCGATGTAGAGGGGGCCGATCTGGTGATTGTTCGACCGCCCCTGGTGTATGGCGCTGCTGCTCGCGGCAACTTTCGCAAGCTTCTGGCCTTGGCGAATTCCCGACTGCCTTTGCCTTTTGGCCGCTGTCGCAATCAGCGTTCCATGGTGTCAGTCGATACCCTGGTGTGCTTTCTCGCTACCTGTTGCTCTACACCTGCAGCTGCTGGGCAGACCTTTTTGATTGCGGATGAGCCTGCACTCTCGACAGCGGAGGTCATCTCATCCTTGCGGCGAGGAATGGGCCGGTCGCCAGGTCTCTTGCCTGTGCCCCCGGTGTTGATGAAGCTGGCGCTAACGATGGTAGGTAAACGAGGGATGTTTACCCAGCTATACGGGGATTGCAGCGTTGAGTTACGCAGGGCTGCTGAGCTGCTGCGCTGGGCCCCGGTCTCTGATACACGTCAACAGCTCGAACAGGCAGGAAAGCAGTATGCTGATGCGCTCCATTGATTTCGTGCTTGCCTTGTTTGGGTTGCTTGCGGGCTTCCCGGTTATGCTGATTTTGTTTCTGGTCGGGCTATTTGATACCGGGTCCCCCTTGTTTGTGCAGGAGCGGGTTGGTCGTCATCAGCGTCCTTTCAGGTTGGTGAAATTTCGCACAATGAAGGTGAGCACCCGCTCTGTTGCTACCCACCTGGCCAGTGCTGATGACATCACGCCCTTTGGTCGTTTTCTCCGTCGTTCAAAGCTGGACGAGTTGCCCCAGCTGTGGAATGTTCTCAAGGGAGAGATGAGCCTGGTGGGGCCTCGACCTTGCCTGTTCAACCAGACGGTTTTGATTGATGAGCGGGAGCGCCGTGATGTTTTTGCCTGGCGGCCTGGTATTACGGGGCTTGCCCAGGTGAATGAAATCGATATGTCCACCCCGGAATTGTTGGCGAAAACGGATAGGGTCATGCTGGACCAGCTTACACTGGGACTGTATTTCAAATTGATTGTCATGACGGTCACGGGCAAAGGTGCCGGTGATCGAGTCAAAGAAGAAGGGAAGTAGCCACCTTGATGTTGCTGTCCGTCGTGTGTGAGTGGTCTGTTCTGGCAGGGGAAGGAATCCTATGACCAGTAAAGTGCTTTATTTTTCTGTCTACCGTTTAACGCTGTTGCCTCGCACCCTCAAGCGTTTGGTCATGATGATCGCAGATGCGCTTGTGGCGCCGTTGTTGATATGGGTGGCGTTTGCCCTGCGCTTGAGTGAGTTGCAACCCAATATTCAGGATCCGTGGCTGTTTCTGGCCGCTCCTGCCATTCTTGTCCCTGCGCTCTACATTGCCGGGTTTTATCGTTCGATGATCCGGTATGTAGGGGCGGAGGTCGCCTGGAGTATGTTTGCCGGGGTCAGTGCGGCGGTGGTATTGCTGGCTGCGGCCTCTTACATGGTGCCTGCGACCTGGGTGCCGCGGTCGGTGTTCCTGATCTGGGGAGCGCTGTCCTTGCTGTACCTTGGCGGCTGTCGTTTTGTCTTGCGCCGCTTTCTTGTACACGTGCTCGGTGGTGTTTTCGATCGTCAGCCGGTTGCTGTTTTTGGTGCAGGTTCGGCTGGCGCGCAGTTGGTGGCAGCACTACAGTCAAGTGCTGAATTCTTCCCTTCTCTGATCGTTGATGATGCGGCTGGCAAGCACGGCACACTGATGGCTGGGGTGCCGGTTGTTGGGCGTGAGAAGCTTGAGAAAATGGCGCGCCGAGGCAATGTGAGTGCCGTTCTTCTGGCGGTGCCGTCATTGAGTCGAACCAGTCGAATGGCAATCGTTCGTTGGCTGGAAACCCTTAATTTACGGGTGCAGACTGTCCCGGCCTTTACTGACATTGCCAGTGGTAAGGCCCGAATCGAAGAGGTTCGGGATGTGGCGATCGAGGATCTGTTGGGGCGTGATGCAGTTCCTCCTCGTCAGGATTTGCTGCATGGCTGTATTACCGGTAAGGCGGTTCTGGTCACCGGCGCGGGGGGCTCTATTGGCTCTGAACTGTGTCGCCAGATCCTCAGGTTGGAACCTTCTCGCCTGATTCTTTTTGAGCAAAGTGAATTCAGCCTCTACGCGGTAGAGCGTGAACTCAGGGATTACCTTGAGGGCGCCGGGATTTCCGTCGAGATCGAGGCCATGCTGGGCTCTGTCGTGAACAAGGGGCACGTCGAGCGAGTCTGCCGGCGCTATGCGGTTCAGACCGTTTATCATGCTGCAGCCTACAAGCATGTGCCGATCGTTGAGGCGAATCCTGCCGCTGGGGTGAGAAACAACATTATCGGTACCCTTGAAGCCGCCCTCGGCGCAGAGGCTGCAGGTGTGCGTCATTTCATTCTGGTCTCCACCGATAAAGCCGTTCGCCCGACAAATGTTATGGGGGCCACCAAGCGCTTTGCCGAGCAAGTGTTGCAGGCCATGGCCGAGCGGGGTTCCGACACCATTTTCACCATGGTGCGTTTCGGCAATGTGCTCGGTTCTTCCGGGTCGGTTGTGCCGCTGTTTCGTGAGCAGATTCGTGACGGTGGTCCCGTGACAGTCACGCACCCTGATGTGATTCGTTATTTTATGACGATTCCGGAGGCGTCTCAGTTGGTGATTCAGGCGGGAGCCATGGCGAAAGGCGGCGAGGTGTTTGTGCTGGATATGGGCGATCCGGTGAAAATTGTTGATCTCGCCACTACTATGGTGCATCTGATGGGGTATTCGGTTCGCGATGTGGATAATCCATCAGGAGAGATTGAGATACGTTTTACGGGGTTGCGTCCGGGCGAAAAGCTCTACGAAGAGTTGCTCATTGGTGAGTCCAGTGTCGGCACTGAGCATGAAATGATCTTGCAGGCATTCGAAGAAAAGCTTTCCTGGGCCGAGGTGCTACGTGCCATCGAGTCGTTCCGTGAGTGCCTGGATGTGGCGGACGGGGCGCGTCTGAAAGGGTTGCTACGGCAGTATGTGAAGGGGTATGAGCCCGGTGGTGCCGGTGTTGAGAAGCCTGAAGGGTTGGGTACCCGTGAGTTGCCGCGCTTGGTGGTCAATAAAGATAGCATTGAATAACTGTCCTTCCTTGGCACGTGTAGGTTGGTGTGGTGAGGAAATGGAGGGGGATTTCTCCCCTCGCTTGGGCTCGGGATCGCCATGCAAGCATGGCTCCTACAGCGGTTTTGGTGTTTTGGGTTAATGGAAGGGGGGATATCCCTTTCTATTTGGCTCCGCCTGCTGGGCTCGAACTAGGCAAAGCCGAAGGGTTTGCCAATGATTAACCGTTGCCCGAAGGGCAACCAATCATTGGGCAAAGAAAAAGGGCCTACCCGATGGGTAGGCCCTTTCTATTTGGCTCCGCCTGCTGGGCTCGAACCAGCGACCCAATGATTAACAGTCATTTGCTCTACCAACTGAGCTAAGGCGGAATGTCTT
>Ga0310345_10000493_pt1 | contig 58254 bp, 46 predicted proteins | sample HC15DNA20500_MG_FD_204667 | JGI IMG/M metagenome (GOLD analysis project Ga0310345, IMG submission 204667) | Marine microbial communities from station ALOHA, North Pacific Subtropical Gyre - HC15-DNA-20-500_MG | ecosystem: Environmental > Aquatic > Marine > Oceanic | place: Pacific Ocean: North...
CGCTCGCGAAGATCAAGGGAAAGCGCTCTCGACATGCCTGCCGCCTCCTCCTCCGGCAGACAGTTTGAATCAGAACCTCGACCGAAGGGGAATCCCCGACGATTCAATCAGAGCGGATGATGCTCTATTCGTTCGAGGACGTGCTGGACAACGACGGCATCACCGACGCGCCGCTGACCGTCGCGCTGGACGCGACCGTGGCGGGCGAGACGATGACGCTGGATTTCTCGCGGTCCTCGCCGGCCTGCCAGGGGCCGATCAACATCTCGCGCTCGACCGCGGTCGCGGCCTGCTACGTGGCCCTGAAGCACGTCTTCCCCGACGTGCCGGCCAACGCCGGCTGCCTGCGGCCGATCTCTTTCGAGATCGTCGACGACTCGATCCTCGGCGCCAATGCGCCGAAGCCGGTTGCGGGCTACACCGAGACCATCCTGCGCCTGATCGGCGTGGTCTTCGGGGCGCTGGCGCAGGCCGATCCGGACCGCGCGCTGGGCGGGCCGTTCGGCACGATCAACGCGCTCTCCATCGCCGGCCACCGGCAGGACGGCTCGCGCTGGGTGATGTTCTCGTTCTTCGGGGGCGGCCTCGGCGGCTCGCCGGCGTCCGACGGCCTGAACCACGCCAACAACCCGATCTCCACCGCCACCATCCCGCCGGTGGAGATCCTGGAGGCCGCCTATCCGGTCTGCTTCACCCAGTGGGCGCTGCGCGACGGCTCCGCCGGCGCCGGCGAGCACCGGGGCGGCGTGGGCGCGGTCTACGAGGTGGAACTCCTGACCGACGCCGACGTCTCCCTGCTGGGCGAGCGCGGCAAGGCCCCGCCCTTCGGCGTCGCGGGCGGCAAGCCCGCGGAGGTCAACGCCTTCTTCTGGCAGACGGACGATGGGGAAAGATCCCCGCCGATGGTCTCCAAGATCACCGACCTGCGCCTGCCCGCCGGCCGCCGCGTGCGGCTCGAGACCCCCGGCGGCGGCGGCTGGGGCGACCCGCTTCGCCGCGAGCCCCGGGCCGTCGCCCGCGACGTGGCGCTGGGCTTCGTCACCCCTGAGCAGGCCCGCGCCGACTACGGCGTCGCCCTGACCGAGACCGGCGAGGTCGACGCCTCCGCCACCCGAGACCTGCGCGCCGGAGCGGCGGCGTGAACGAGGTGCTTCCCGTGACCGAGACCCAATCCACCCCCCGCGTCGGCACGATCGTCGGCGTCGACGTCGGCGGCACCTTCACCGACCTGTTCTACTTCGACGAGGCGAAGCGCGAGTTCCGGACCGGCAAGGTCCCCTCCAACCGCGGCGACGAGGCCGTGGGGTTCCTGGAGGGCCTGAAGGGCTTCGGCGCTCTCGCCGACCTCGACAGCATCGTCCACGGCACCACCGTCGGCACCAACGCGCTGCTCGAGCGCAAAGGCGCCAGGGTCGGCCTGATCACCACCCGCGGTTTTCGGGACGTGCTGGAGATGCGTAGGCGGGACCGCCGCGCCACCTGGGGCCTGACCGGCGACTTCATCCCCGTCGTCGAGCGCGACTTCCGCATGGAAGTCGGCGAGCGGGTGCTCGCCTCCGGCGAGATCCGCGAGGCGGTGGACGCGGAGGAGGTGAAGGCCGCGGCCCGCGCCCTGCTCGACAAGGGCGCCGAGGCGCTGGCCATCGTCTTCATGAACGCCTACGCCAACCCCGCCAACGAGATCGCCGCCATCGAGGCCGCACGATCCGTCTGGCCCAACGAGCATGTCGAGCGGTCCTCCGCCATCCTCCCCGAGATCCGGGAGTTCGAGCGGACCTCCACGACGGCCTTGAACGCCTACCTCCAGCCCGGCGTGGGGTCCTACCTGGCGAAGCTGGAAGGCGCGCTGGAGTCCGAGGACTTCGCCGGCAAATTCCACATCGTGCAGTCGAACGGCGGCGTGATGTCGACCGAGACCGCGCGGCGCCTGCCGGCCCGCACCGCCCTCTCCGGCCCGGCGGCCGGGGTGATCGCGGCGGCGGCCATCGCCGAGGCGGCGGGTTTTCCGGATGTGATCACGGGCGACCTCGGGGGGACCTCCTTCGACGTCTCGCTGATCACCGGGGGCAAGACGGCGCTGGCGGCGCAGACGACGGTGGACTTCGGCCTCGTCATCCGAACGCCGATGATCGAGATCACCACCATCGGCGCCGGCGGCGGCTCCATCGCCCATGTGGATGCGGGCGGGCTGCTGCAGGTGGGGCCCGAGTCCGCCGGCTCCCGCCCCGGCCCGGTCTGCTACGGGCAGGGCGGCGACCGGCCGACCCTGACCGACGCCAACGTGGTGCTCGGCCGGATCAACGCCGACCGGCCCATCGGCGGCAAGCTGGCGCGGCTGGACGTGGAGGCCGCCAAGGCCGCCATTCAGGAACATGTCGCCGGGCCGCTGGGCCTCGGCGTCATGGAGGCCGCCGAGGCCATCGTCCGCGTCGCCGATGGCAAAATGGCCGGCGCCATCCGCCTGATGTCCATCGAGCGGGGGCACGATCCGGCGCGCTTCGCCGCGGTGCCCTTCGGCGGCGGCGGCGCGCTGCATGCCGGCGCGCTGATCAAGGACGTCGGGCTGAAGGCGGCGCTGGTGCCGCGCTATCCGGGCGTGACCTCGGCGCTCGGCTGCGTGATCGCGGACATCCGGCATGACCAGGTTCAGACGGTGAACCTCGGGCTGCAGGGGATCGACGCCCCGGCGCTCGCCGCCCGCATGGCCGAGGAGGCCGCCTCCGCCCGCGCCGTGGTCGAGGCCGCCCGCCTCTCGGTCGAGCGGATCGACACGGTGTTCGAGCTCGACATGCATTACGTCGGCCAGACCCACACGCTGGCGGTGCGCCTGCCGGCCTCGCTGGGCCAGACCGCCGAGGGGCTGACCGAGGCGATGATCGCGAAGGCCTTCGAGGACGCCTACCAGGCCAGCTTCTCGCGCCTGCTGCCGGGCGTGCCGATGCGCATCGTCAACCTGCGCACCTCGGCCATCGGCGTGCGGCCGGGCTTCGACCTCGCAGCCCTCGCGCCCACCGGCGAGAAGACCGTGGCGGAGGCGAAGACCGGCTCGCGCCCCGTGTGGTTCGCCGGCGCCTGGCACGAGGCCGCGATCTACGCCCGCCTCGACCTGCCGGTGGATGCGGTCGTCCCGGGGCCGGCGATCCTCGAGCAGCCGGATGCCACGGTGGTGGTCGACCCCGACCTCGCCGCCCGCATCGACCGCTTCGGCAACGTCATCGTGGAGCGCAAGTGATGGATCTGTCGAAAACCGCCCTGCTGACCGTCGACCTGCAGAACGATTTTCTCCATCCCGAGGGCGCCTACGGTCGGGCCGGGCAGACCGCGGCGGAGATCGCGGCGCTCCCGGCCCGGCTGAAGCCGCTGGTGGAGCTGCTGAAGGCCAGGGGGGGCTGGTTCGTCTCGACCCAGTTCACCCTGGTCCCGGTGCGGGGCGAGCCGATGATCGCCCCCCACCTCAAGAAGATCCGTCCGTTTCTGAAGGCCGGCGACTTCGCCCCCGGCTCCTGGGGCAACCAGCTGGTCGATGAGCTGGGTCCGGCGGACGTGACGGTCGAGAAGATCGCCTACTCCGCCTTCTACCAGACCCGGATGGAGTGGACGCTGCGCAAGCTCGGCATCGAGCATCTGCTGGTCGCCGGCATCGTCACCAACGGCGGCGTCGCGACCACCTTCCGCGCCGCCCACGTCCGCGAGTTCGACGCGATCCTGCTGGAGGACGGCTGCGCCGCCTTCTCCCAGGCGACCCATGACGAGGCGGTACAGGCCCTGCGCCCCGTCGGCCGGGTCGCCTCGATCGCCGAGATGACCGCCGAGATCGAGGCCCTGTGATGCCCGACGTCCTCCCCGCGCCCGCGTCCTTCGAGACGGAGGTCCCGGCGCTGATCGTCGGCGCCGGCGCCGCCGGCCTGACCGCGGCATTGGCGCTGCGCGCGGAGGGGATCGAGGTCCTGGTCCTGGAACGCGACGCGGTTCCGCGAGGCTCCACGGCGTTGTCCGCCGGGCTGATCCCCGCGCCGGGAACGCGCTGGCAATCGGCGGCGGGGGTGTCCGACAGCCCGGACGCCTTCGTCGCCGATATCCTCAAGAAGGCCCATGACGAGCCGGACCCGGCACTTGCCGCCCTGATGGCGTCCGAGGTGGGGCCTGCCTTGGAATGGCTCGCCGACGCCCACGGCCTGGAATTCTCGCTGGTCGAGAATTTCCGCTATCCCGGCCACTCGGCGCTGAGGATGCACGGCCTGCCGTCCCGCTCCGGCGAGGAGCTGGTCGACCGCCTCTCCCGCGCCGCCGAGGCCGCGGGCGTGGACATCCTGACCGAGGCGCAGGTCACCACCCTCTACGTGGAGGGCGACACGATCCGCGGCGTGCGCTTCACCCGCCCGGACGGCGGCGTCGAGGACGTCGGCTGCCGCTCCCTGATCCTCGCCTGCAACGGCTACGGCGGCAACAAGGCGCTGGTGGCGGAGCACATCCCGACCCTGCGTGACGCCCTCTACTTCGGCCACCCCGGCAACCAGGGCGAGGCGATCCTGTGGGGCGAGGCGCTGGGCGCCGCCACCCGCCACCTGGGCGGCCACCAGGGGCATGGCTCGGTGGCGCACCCGGCGGGCATCCTGATCACCTGGGCGACGGTGATGGAGGGCGGCTTCCAGGTGAACCTCGCCGGAGAGCGGTTTTCGAACGAGGCCACCGGCTACTCCGAACAGGCCGCGCGGGTGCTGATGCAAGCCCAGGGGACCGCCTGGACGATCTTCGACGCCCGCATCGCCGCGATCGCCGCCCAGTTCGAGGATTTTCGAAAGGCCCAGTCGCTGGGCGCCATCGTCGAGGCGGACGACCTCACGACCCTCGCCGAACGCATCAAGGTTCCGGCCGAGACGCTCTCGGCCACCTTCGCCGAGGTCGAGGCGGCCAAGCGGGGCGAATCCGCCGATCGCTTCGGCCGACCGCTGGAGGGCGTGGCCCCTCTCGAAGCCCCCTACCGCGCGGTGCGGGTGACGGGCGCGCTGTTCCATACCCAGGGCGGCCTGGTGGTGGACGGCGAGGCGCGCGTGCTGCGCCCGGACGGCACGGCGATCCCCGGCCTCCATGCGGCGGGCGGCGCGGCCTGCGGCGTCTCGGGGGCGGGGGCGGAGGGCTATCTCTCCGGCAACGGGCTGCTGTCGGCGATCTCGCTGGGACGGGTGGCGGGCCGGGCGGCGGCGAAGGCGCTGGCCTGAAGCCTCACCCCCGCGAGGGATCCTCGCGCCGCCAGCGGGCGAGGGCGAGGTAGCGGTAGAGGCCGTGGACGAACTTGCCGTAGGGCATCGACAGGAACAGGGCGAGCACCGCGCCCAGGTGCAGCGCCAGCATCGGGCCCAGCAGCGGGGTGGTGCGCAGCGCCATCAGCGCGAGCCCGCTCGCCCCGGTCAGCAGGAGGATGGCGAGGAAGCCGACCTCCATCGAGCGGAACCGGGGATCGGTCAGGTCAGCCAGCCGCTTCGCCTTGGCCCTCAGCAGGCCGATGGGGCCGATCACCAGCCCGATCCCGCCCAGCGTGCCCAGGACCTTCGGCAGGTCCCACAGCGGGTAGGGCGCCGGCCGGTCGAAGCCGTAGTGATAGACCGTCGCGACCGAGGTCGAGGCGAGGCACAGCAGGAAGCCGTAAAAGGTGAAATGGTGCCAGAGGCGGCGACGGTCGTCGGGCGCCTCGTCCTCGTTCATGCAGCCCACCCCGCCGCCGTCGAGATAGCGCAGCGTCGCCGCGTCGTGCCCGGCCCGGCCCAGCGCCAGACCGTCCACGGGGGCGCCGGTCGCCCGCCAGAACGACCTCGCGCCCATGAAGACCGCGAGCAGCATCCACAGGAAGGCCGCGCCGAAGAGCGCCGTCATCGCCGAATGGGGCATCAGGGCGTAGAACAGATCGGGCGAGCGATGCGCGGTCCAGAGCGCGCCGGGATCTCCGGCGGCGACGAAGCCCGCCAGGAACAGGGTCGCCGCCAGCGCCACGCCGAGCGCCAGCGCCGCGCCGTGGCGGCGGAACAGGGGGCGCAGCGCGGCAGGCCAGGCGTGGGCCTCGTAGCTGTCGTTCCTCACGCGCGCCAGCACCGCCGGCACGTTCACGTCGAATTCGTGCGGGGGCGAGAACTGGCAGTCGTGGTAGCAGGCCCCGCAGGAATGGCAGAGGTTCGCCAGATACTGCAGGTCGCCGTCCGAGAACGCCCGCCGCAGCTCCATGGCGGGGAAGACGGCGCAGAGCCCCTCGCAGTAGCGGCAGGAGTTGCAGACGGTCATCAGCCGCTCGGCCTCGGCGAGGTTGGGCTCGCGCAGGCCGGCGTCGGGGGAGGGGAGATCAAACATGGGCGGCCTCCGTGCCGGCGATGCGCCCGAAGACGGCGCCGATGGTCATGCCGATGCCGGCGGCGTAGCCCTGGCCCAGCACATTGCCGGCCATGATCTCGCCGGCGGCGAAGAGGTTTTCCGACGGGCTCCCGTCGGCCATGGTCATCCGGGCGCGCTCGTCCACCTTCACGCCGAGATAGGTGAAGGTGATGCCGGGGCGGACGGGATAGGCGTAGAAGGGCGGCGTCTCGATCCGCTGCGCCCAGTTGGTTTTCTCGATCGCGAGCCCCTGGGTGCGGTTGCCGTCGAGGTCGGTGTGGTCGAAGGGGCGGCCGCCGACGACGGCCGCGTTGAACTCCGAGACCGTGGCGTCGAGCGCCTGCGGATCCAGCCCCAGCTTCCCGGCCAGCTCCGGGATCGTGGGGGCGGAGATGGCGGGGAACAGCGAGGGCATGAATTTCTCGAGGTTCGGCGCGTCGAAGACGATGTATGCGATCTGTCCGGGCTGCTCGGCCACGAGCCGGCCCCAGATGGCGTAGCGCTTGGGCCAGATGTCCTCGCCCTCGTCGTAGAAGCGCCTGGCGTCGGCGTTCACCACGATGCCGAAGACCACGCAGTCGAGCCGGGTGATGATGCCGCCGTCGAAGCGGGGCGCGCGGGCGTCGATGGCGACCGCGTGGCACTGGGTGGGGTCGCCGATCTGCTGGACGCCCTGGTCGATCAGCATCCTGGTGACCGTGCCGCGGTTGTAGGGGGTGCCGCGGATCAGGAAGTTTTCCGCCCGCTCGCCCCAGCCTTCCTTCAGCCACTCGATGTTCGACTCGAAGCCCCCGCAGGCGGCGACGAAGGCGCGGGCCTCGATGCGCGCGTCGCGGCCGTCCTGGCGGACCGTGGCCGCGCGGAAGCGGGGGCCGTCGAGGTCGAGGGCGACCACCTCCGCCTCGTAGCGCACCTCCACGCCCAGGGATTCGGCGGTGCGGTAGAGGGCGTTGAGCATCGAGCGCCCCCCGCCCAGGAAGAACGAATTGGTGCGCCCCAGGCTGAGCGTGCCGCCCAGCGAGGGCTGGAAGCGCACCCCCTGCTCCTGGATCCAGTCGAGCATCGGCTTCGACTCGGCGATCATCATCCGCGCCAGTTCCGGCGTGGTGTTTCCCTGGGTGACCCGCAGCAGGTCCTCGTAGAACTCCTCCTCCGGGTAGGGGCCCGAGAGCGTGTCGGTGGCCGCGTCATGAGCGCAGCGCATGTTGCGGGTGTGGCGGGTGTTGCCGCCGCGGTAGAACTTCGGCGCCGCCTCCACCACCAGCACCGAGCGTCCGGCGCGGCGCGCCGCGATCGCCGCGCACAGCGCCGCGTTGCCGCCGCCGGCCACCAGCACGTCCCACATGCCCCGCCTCCCTGCTGCTCGTCCGCCGGGCTTCCGGCACTCCTGTATTCTCAGTATACTGAAACCGACAATCCGCCAAGATGCAGGGAGAGAGAGGCGTTAGCATGCAGCCGGGCAGGGCGGAGACGGAGGCGCTGGAGGCGCTGGCGGCGATGGGCCCCCTGGGCCCGGGCGCGAGCCTGGGCGAGGCGGTCTTCGTCCGCCTGCGCGAGGCGCTGCGCACCGGCCGCCTGCGCCCCGGCGACCGGCTGCGGGAGGAGGAGGTGGCCGCCGCCCTCTCGGTCAGCCGCACCCCGGTGCGCGAGGCGCTGGGGCGGATGCAGGCCCGCGACCTCCTGCGCCGCGGCGGCGGGCGCGGCCATGTGGTGCGCCGGCTGCAGGCGGCGGAGCGCGAGCAGGTCTACGCCATGCGCGCGGTGCTGGAGGGGGCGGCGGCGGGCCTCGCCGCCCGCCACGCGAGGCCCGCGGACCTGGCGCTGCTGGAGGGGGTGCACGCCCGCTTCGCGGCGCTGCCGGCGGAGGCCTCGGCCGAGGCGGCGGAGCTGAACCGCGCCTTCCACGACGCCCTGCGCCGGGCGGCGGGGAACCCCTGGCTCGACGCCTCGCTGGAGGCGCTGGCGGACGCGATCTCGCTGCTGGGGCCGACCACCTTCACCGCGCCCGGCCGGCACGCCGAGGCCGTCGGGGAGCATGGGGCGATCCTGGAGGCGGTGCGCGACGGCCGGGCGGAGGCGGCGGAGGCCACGGGCCGGCGGCACATCGAGGCCGCCCATGCGGCGCGTCGGCGGCTGCCGGGGGGCGAGGGGCCGGGCTGAGACGGCGGGCCGGGCGTGCGGAGCGCCAGAGGCCCCGGATCAGGTCCGGGGCGCCTCCCGGGTCCGGCGACGGTCCGAAAATGGCCGGCATTCGAGCGGGTTGCGGGGCGGCGTTGAGGCCCCGTCTCGCCCGCCCGGGGCCGCTCAGCTCTCGCGCAGGCGGTTGCGCAGGGCTTCGAGCTTGGAGATCACCGCCTTGACGCGCTCGGCGTCGGGGCCCTCGTCGGCCTCGGCCATGGGGGCCGGCGTCGGAGCGGGCGCGGGCGCCGGGGCCGCGGGCGCGGCGGCAGGCGCCTCGGCGGGCTCGTCCAGGGGCTCGCCCAGCACCTCTGCGCCGCGGCGGACCACGTGTTTCTGGCCGCGCTCGCGGAAGATCTTCTGGACGCCCTTGATGGTCAGGCCGTCCTCGTAGAGCAGCTCGCGGATGCCGACCAGCAGGGTGACGTCCTCGGGCCGGTAGTAGCGCCGCCCGCCGCCGCGCTTGATCGGGCGCACGGCGGGGAACTTCGACTCCCAGAAGCGCAGGACGTGCGCGGGCACGTCGAGCGTCTCGGACACTTCCGAGATGGTGCGGAACGCGTTGGGGGACTTGTCCATGTCCGGGCAGAGGGCCTCCGACCCCGGGGGGCCGCTCAGCCGCTCAGGGCGTCGTTGATCTTGTCCTTGAGGATGTGCGACGGGCGGAACACCAGCACCCGGCGCGGCTCGATCGGAACCTCCTCGCCGGTCTTGGGGTTGCGGCCCATGCGGGCGCCCTTCTGGCGGACCTGGAAGGTGCCGAAGGAGGAGATCTTCACCGTCTCCCCGCGGACCAGCGCGTCGGAGACATGGCCGAGGATGCTCTCGACCAGCTCGGCGGATTCGTTCCGCGAGAGGCCGACCTCGCGGTAGACGGCCTCGGTCAGGTCGAGCCGGGTGTGGGTCTTGTTCGCCATCCGCGCCTCCTGCGCCCCCTGTGCAAAGCCGCCGCCGCGGGGGGCCCGGGGCCGGCCGCGGTCATGCGCTGCGGCGAGGGTAGGCCGCTGGGGATTTCAGAGTCAATGTCAATGACTTGGAGAGGGCTGCGCAGAACGCCTCTGAGCCCCGCCGCGCAGCGCGACGGGCCCCCTGCGGAAAGCCCGCCGGAAACGGCCGCGCCCGCCCCCGGAAGCCGGGGGCGGGCGCGGAAAACCCTTGCCGGGAAGGGGCGAGCCTACCAGCGCATCAGCGCGGCGCCCCAGGCGAGACCGCCGCCGATCGCCTCCATCAGCAGCAGGTCGCCCTGGCGGATGCGCCCGGCCTGCACCGTCTCCGACAGCGCCAGCGGGATCGAGGCGGCGGAGGTGTTGCCGTGGTTGTGCACGGTCATCACCACCTTCTGCATCGAGAGCCCGGTCTTGCGCGCGGTCGATTCGATGATCCGGGAGTTCGCCTGGTGGGGCACCATCCAGTCGATGTCGTCCGCGGTGGCGCCCACGGAATCCATAGCCTCGTGAGCCACTTGCGCGAGCTTGTTCACAGCATGCTGGAACACCCGCTGGCCCTGCATCCGAACGCAGCCCGCCCGGCCCGTGGAGGACGGCCCGCCGTCCACATAAAGCAGGTCGTGATGGGCGCCGTCGGAATGCAGCTTCACCGACATCACGCCGCGGTCGGCCAGCGTGCCGGCGCCCGGCTCGGCCGAGAGGATCAGCGCCCCCGCCCCGTCGCCGAACAGCACGCAGGTCGAGCGGTCCGACCAGTCGAGGATGCGCGAGAAGGTCTCGGCCCCGATCACCATCACGGTCTTCGCCTGACCCGACTGGATCAGCGAATTGGCCATGCCTACCGCATAGATGAAGCCGGCGCAGACCGCCTGCACGTCGAAGGCGAAGCCGTTGGTCATGCCCAGCGCGTGCTGCACGCGCGTGGCGGTGGCGGGGAAGGTCTCGTCCGGCGTGGCGGTGGCCAGCACGATGGCGTCGAGGTCCGAGGCCTCGATGCCCGCCGCGGCCAGCGCACGCTGGGCGGCGGGAATGGCGAGATCCGAGGTCTTCTCGTTCGGGGCCGCGAAATGGCGCCGTTCGATGCCGGACCGGGTCTTGATCCACTCGTCGGAGGTCTCGAGCGTCTTCGCGAACTCGGCGTTCTCGACGATCCGCTCGGGGAGGTGGTGGCCGCAACCCAGCGGGACGGCGCGCGTTACGGTCATCCTGTGGTCTTTCCGCTCCTGTCCGAATCCGCGCCGGCAGTGTTCCGGGCCGGGAAGGCGTTTGCAACCTGTTCGGCGACCTTACCTTGGAACCCCGAGAGCCCCATGGTCGCAGCCAGCTTGATCGCCGAGGCGACCGCCGTCGCGTCCGCGGAGCCGTGGCTTTTCACCACCGATCCGTTCAGGCCCAGGAACACCCCGCCGTTCACTCGACGAGGATCTATGCGTTTCGACAGCCGGCGCAAGGAGGTCCAGGCCGCCAGCGCGCCGAGGCGCGAGAGCCACGTGTGGCGGAACGCCTCCTTCAGGCTGTCGGAGATCAGCTTCGCGGTGCCCTCGGCGGTCTTCAGGGCGATGTTGCCGGTGAAGCCGTCGGTGACGATCACGTCCACGCGATCCGAGAGGATGTCCCCCCCCTCGACGAAGCCGATGTAGGAAAACCCCGCGCCGGGACGGATCGCGGCGGCCGAGATCATCTCGGCGGCGAGGTGCAGATCCTCGCCCCCCTTCGATTCCTCGGAGCCGACGTTCAGGAGGCCCACGCGGGGCCGGTCGATCTTCAGCCCGAGGCGGGCGTACTCCGCGCCCATCACCGCGTATTGCGCGAGGTTCTTGGGCTCGGCCCGGATGTCGGCGCCGACGTCGAGCACGATGTTGTGCCCCGCCGGCCCGCGGGAGGGCCAGAACACGCCGATCGCCGGCCGGTCGACGCCGGGCGCGCGGCGCAGCGCCAGCATCGCCAGCGCCATCAGCGCCCCGGTGTTGCCGCAGGAGACCGCGACCGAGGCCTCGCCGCCCGCCACCGCCTGCAGGGCGCTCATCATCGAGGTCCCGCGGGAGCGGCGCATGATCTTGGAGGGCTTGTCCGACATCGCCACCACCTCGGGGGCGTGGCGCACCTCGGTCCGCTCGGCGAGGCCGGGGCGGCGGCGCATCAGGCGGCGCAGCTCCTCCTCGTCGCCGTGGACGATGAAGCGGATGTCGGGGTTCTTGCGCGCCGAGATCGCCATGCCGGCGAGCACCGGGCCCGGGCCGCGGTCGCCGCCCATGGCGTCGACCGAGATCACGCTGGCCCCGGCGCGGGGCGCGGGCGTCTCGGCGGAGGAGGAGGCGGTCGGGCGATGCACCGACAGCTCGATGGGCGCCGACGCGCGCGGGGCTGCGTCGGGCGAGGGTTCGGAGGGGCGCGTCTGGTCAGTCATCCGGTGTCGGGGCGTCCGGAGCGGCGGGTCGGTGGGCGGCCCTCCGCCCCCTGGTGGGGCGGGGCGCCGCGCGGCGGGTCCGCAGGGGCCGGCGCGGGGGCCGATCCTGGCGGAAGCCGATGCTGGACCCGCTGGGCGGACGCGTCCACCCTGGTCGGCCGGGCGCCGCACCGTCCTGAGACCGGGGTCGTCAGGTCGGGCGGCGCGCCGCGGGCCGGGGCCGCGCGCCGCTCAGGGGCGCGCGCGGGGCGTCGCTCAGGACGCCTCGTCCAGGTCGATCTCCTCGACCATCGAGACGACCTCGCGGCCGCCGTAGTGGCCGCAGGCGCCGCAGACGTGGTGCGGGCGACGCAGCTCGCCGCAGTTCGGGCACTCGGCATGGGCCGAGGGCGACAGGGCGTCATGCGAGCGGCGCATGTTGCGCTTGGAGCTGGTGACGCGATTCTGGGGGACCGCCATGGGTCTGACCTCCGTAGCTTCTGGGGCGGGTGTCCGTCCGCCCGTCGCGCGTGAAGGCCGGACCCATCCGCCGCCGCCCCGGTCCGCGGGGTGTGTCCCCGCCTCCCGGAGCGGAGCATCGGACGGGGCCGACTCCGCTTGAAAAACGAGCGGCGAACATACGCCGAAATCTCTAAAGCGCAAGGGCGAACCCGCATCCCCCGCCCCGCTTTCCGCGCCATGCGACGCAGCGTCGGAGAGGCGCCCCGCCGGGCGCCGGAACCGGGCCGCTGCGGACATGGTATCGCCTCCGGCGCGCGAGGAAAACGGAGGGCTCGCCCCGGCAGAATCCCCTGCCGCGGGCGACCGCCGCGACGGGCCCCATGCTGCAATGCGGCGATATTCGCCGCGAATTGCTGCAAATGCGAAGGATTGGCCCGCGGTTTGCATGGCTTCCCCGGCAACAATCCGGAGGCCCCCATGATCCCGACGCGGACGTCCGCCCTGACCGCGCTGCTGCTGGCGGCGCCCCTCGTCGTCTCCGCCGCCGGCGCCCTGCAGCCCGTGCCGGAGGGGGAGGCGCCGGCGGGCCCCGTGCCGCCGAGCGCCTACATCTCCCGCGACGGGCTCGACTGGGCCTGGGCCGCGCCGGTTCCGGCGCCGCTGGCGGGGCTCGACCTCGCGCGGACCGCGTTCGAGGGCTGGCGCCTGCCCAGCGACGCCGAGCTCGCCGCCGCCCCCGCGCCGCGCGACTTCGTCTTTCCCGGCGCCAACGTGCCGCTCGACGGCGAGGACCGCGTCTCGGGCGCCCGCTTCCTGATGCCCGGCCCGGGGCTGGAGGGGGCGGCGGCCTGCGCCGCGCCCTGGTTCGGCGCCTGGCGGCATTGCGACTGGGTCGACGGGGAGGGGGTCTTCGGCGAGGCCTGGGCGGGGCGCGAGGGGCAGAGCCGGTTCTCCGAACAGCTGATGGTGCGCGACTCGCGGCCGGCGGCGATCCCGCTCGCCGCCCTGCCGGCTCCGCGCGGCTGACGGGCGGTTGCGGTCTTTCCCCCATGGGCCGCGCGCGATAGAAGCGCCGGGACATCTCACGCCTCGCGAATTCCCGACCCGGACGCCCGCGCCATGCCCATGGAAAAGACCTTCGACGCCGCCTCGGCGGAACCCGAGATCTACGCCCGCTGGGAGGAGGCCGGCGCCTTCGCCGCGGGCGCGAACGCGAAACCGGGGGCCGAGAGCTTCTCGATCGTGATCCCGCCGCCCAACGTGACCGGCTCGCTCCACATCGGCCACGCGCTGAACAACACGCTGCAGGACATCCTGATCCGCTGGAAGCGCATGCAGGGCTACGACACCCTGTGGCAGCCCGGCCAGGACCACGCCGGCATCGCCACCCAGATGGTGGTCGAACGAAAGCTCGCCGCCGAGCAGCAGCCCTCCCGCCGCGAGATGGGCCGCGAGGCCTTCGCCGCGAAGATCTGGGAGTGGAAGGCCGAGAGCGGCTCGACCATCCTCAACCAGCTCCGCCGCCTGGGCGCGAGCTGCGACTGGTCGCGCAACGCTTTTACAATGTCCGGGGCTCCGGGCGCGCCCGAGGGCGAGGACGGCAACTTTCATGATGCGGTTCTAAAAGTCTTCGTCGAACTGCACCGCGCGGGGCTGATCTACCGCGACAAGCGCCTGGTGAACTGGGACCCGCATTTCGAGACGGCGATCTCCGACCTCGAGGTCGAGCAGGTGGAGGAGAAGGGCCACCTCTGGCGCTTCCGCTACAAGCTCGCCGACGGCGAGACCTACGACCACCCGATGGTGCGCGAGGTGATCGACGGCGAGCCGGCGCTGCGCCCCTGGACGACCGAGGACGACGACCCCACCGAGTGGGAGGAGCGCGACTACATCGTCGTCGCCACCACCCGGCCCGAGACCATGCTCGGCGACACCGGCGTCGCGGTCGCCGCCGACGACGTGCGCTATGCCGGCCTGGTCGGCAAATCGGTCATCCTGCCGCTGGTCGGCCGCCGCATCCCCATCGTCGCCGACGAGCACGCCGACCCGACCAAGGGCACCGGCGCTGTGAAGATCACCCCCGCCCACGACTTCAACGACTTCGAGGTCGGCAAGCGGGCGGGCCTTCCGCGCATCAACATCATGACCTCGCGCGCCGCCATCACCATCGAGGGCAACGCCGAGTTCCTGGAGGGCTGCTCGCCTTCGCCGGAGGTGCTGGCGCTGGAGGGGCTCGACCGGTTCGTGGCGCGCAAGGCGATCGTGGACCTGGCCGAGGGGCAGGGCTGGCTCGACGGCATCGACGAGGAGCTGCATGTCGTCCCCCACGGCGACCGCTCCAAGGTCCCGGTGGAGCCCTGGCTGACCGACCAGTGGTTCGTGGACGCGAAGACGCTCGCCAAGGAGGCGCTGGCGGCGGCCCATGACGGGCGCACCACCTTCCACCCGGCGAACTGGGTGAAGACCTACGACCACTGGATGGAGAACATCGAGCCCTGGTGCATCTCGCGCCAGCTGTGGTGGGGCCACCAGATCCCGGTCTGGTACGGCCCGGACGGCCGGATCTTCTGCGAGATGTCGGAGGCCGAAGCCTTGGCCGCCGCCCGCGCCCACTACAAGGGCGAGGTGGAGCTGACCCGCGACCCGGACGTGCTCGACACCTGGTTCTCCTCGGGCCTCTGGCCGCAGGGGACCTTCGGGTGGCCGGACCGGACGCCGGAGCTTGCGAAGTACTACCCGACCTCGGTGCTGATCACCGGCTTCGACATCATCTTCTTCTGGGTCGCCCGGATGATGATGATGGGCCTGCACTTCATGAAGGACGAAGAGGGGCGGCCGCTGCAGCCCTTCCACGACGTCTATGTCCACGCCCTCGTCCGCGACGAGAAGGGCAAGAAGATGTCGAAGAGCCTCGGCAACGTCATCGACCCGCTCGACCTGATCGACGAGTACGGGGCGGACGCGATGCGCTTCACGCTGGCCTCGATGGCGGCGATGGGGCGGGACATCAAGCTGGCGGTCAGCCGGGTCGCGGGCTATCGCAACTTCGCGACCAAGCTCTGGAACGCCGCCCGCTTCGCGGAAATGAACGAGTGCCGGCCCGTGGCGGGCTTCGACCCCGCCGCGGTGCAGGCGCCGGTCAACCGCTGGATCGTGGGCGAGACGGCGCGGATCTCGGCCACCGTCGACCAGGCGCTGACCGACTACCGCTTCAACGACGCGGCCAACGCGCTCTACGGCCATGTCTGGGGCGTGGTCTGCGACTGGTATGTCGAGTTCGCCAAGCCCCTGCTGATGGGCGAGGACGGGCCGGCGAAGGAGGAGACGCGCGCGACCCTCGCCTGGGCCATCGACCAGTGCCTGAAGCTGCTGCATCCGTTCATGCCCTATGTGACCGAGGCGCTGTGGGGCGCCATCGCCGCGCGCTCGAAGATGCTGATCCATGCGGACTGGCCGGCGCTGGACGCCTCGCTGGCGGATCCGGCGGCGGATGCGCGGGTGGGGCGGCTGGTCTCGCTGATCGAGGCGATCCGCTCGGTGCGCGCGGAGATGAACGTGCCGCCCTCGGCCAAGCTCGCCCTGCTGCTGGTCGACGGCGACGCGGAGCTCGAGGCCGCCATCGCCGAGGACCTGCCGCTGATCGAGCGGCTGGCGCGCGTCGAGGGCTTTTCGCGCGCCGCCGAGGCCCCGAAGGGGTCCGCGACCATCCCGGTCGCGGGCGGCGCGCTGGCGCTGCCGCTGGCCGGCATCGTCGACGGCAAGGCCGAGAAGGCGCGGCTGGAGAAGGCGCTGGGCAAGGTCGAGAAGGAGGCCGCGGGGATCGAGAAGAAGCTCGGCAACCCCGGCTTCCTCGCCAAGGCCCCCGAGGAGGTGGTCGAGGAGAACCGCGAGCGCCTCGCCGAGGCGAAGGCCGAGGCCGAGCGCCTGCGCGTGGCGGCCGCCCGCGCCGCGGAACTGGTCTGATCCGCCTGTCATGCGGCGCCCGCTGACGCGGGCAAGACCTTCGCCTCGGGCCGCGCCTTCGCGCGGCCCTCAAGGGCCCCCGCGATGCGGGGGCCCGTTCGCTGCCGGCAAGCGCGTGCGGGCGGGAGCCGCGGCGCCGGACGGCCCGGGCGGGCGATGGCCGCCGCCGGGTCGCTCTGGAGGGGCGGGGCGCCCCGGCGGCCGGCGGCGCGGCCGGACGAGGCCTATTCCGGCAGCAGGGCGACCAGGCCGCCGGGGCGGCGGTCGAGGCGGCCGGCGAGCTCCAGTTCCAGCAGCACGTCGGCCAGCGCCGAGAGGGGCGCGCCGGAGAGGCGGGCGAGCTCGTCCTCCTCCACCGGGGCCAGGCCCAGCAGTTCGCGGACCTGGGCGCGGAGCGCGGCGTCGTCGGGCGCGGCGGCGAGCGGGGGGCGGGAGAAGGGGGCGTCGGGCTCGGACAGTCCCGGGGGCGTCCCGGCCTCGGCGGGGGGGAGCGCGGGCGGCGCCTCCTCGTCGTCGAGCACGGAGGCGGCGGCGGCCTCCAGCGCCTCGATCACGTCCTCGGCGTGGCGGACCAGGACGGCGCCCTGGCGGATCAGGGCGTTGCCGCCCTCCGAGCGCGGGTCGAGGGGGGAGCCGGGCACGGCCAGCACCTCCCGCCCCTGTTCCAGCGCGAAATCGGCGGTGATCAGGGAGCCGGAGCGGGCCGCCGCCTCGATCAGGATCACCGCGCGGGAGAGGCCGGCGATCACCCGGTTGCGGCGGGGGAAATGGCGGCCCTGGGGGGCGAGGCCGATGGGCGCCTCTGAGACCACGGCGCCGGCCTCGGCGATCCGCTCGGCGAGGGCCGCGTGGTCGGAGGGGTAGACGTCGCGCACGCAGCCGGCGACGGCGGCGACGGTGCCGCCGCCCTCGTCGGCGACCGAGAGCGCCGCGTCATGGGCCGCGCCGTCCACGCCGCGGGCGAGGCCGGAGACGGTCCACAGGCACTGCCGCCCCAGGTCGGCCGCCAGCGCGCGAGCCATGCGCAGCCCGACGGCGGAGGCGTTGCGGGCCCCGACGATGGCGATGGAGGGGCGCGACAGCGCCCTGGGGTCCCCGCGCACCCACAGCACCGGCGGCGGATCGGGGATGCGGGCGAGCGCGGCGGGATAGCCGGCGCGCCCCCAGACCAGCAGCGTGGCCCCGGCCTCGGCGCCGGCCTGAAGCTCCCGCTCCGCCTGGCCGAGGGAGGCGACGGTCACGCCATGGGCGCCGCCGCGCCCGGCCAGATCCGGCAGCGCCTCCAGCGCGCGCCCGGGCGAGCCGAAGCGGCGCACCAGCCGCACCCAGGTCGAGGGGCCCACGTTGCGGCTGCGCGCGAGGCGCAGGGCGTCGAGCGTCTCGGCCGCCGAGGGCGGGGAGACGGCGACCGGTTGGGGACGCTTCAGGTCCAGACGCGCCTGCATGGGACCTCCTGTCGGGCGGTCCCGACAGGTGACGCGGGCAGGGTTAAACCCGGGTTAACCGCGCGCCTTGGCGCCGATCTTCGACTCGGTCCCCCGCAGCAGGCGGCCGATGTTCTCGTGGTGCTTGGCGAAGACCAGCGCCGCCAGCAGCACGAAGAGCCCCACCGCCTCCAGCCGCCCGAAGCCCCAGAGGGCGACGGGCGAGGCCGCGGCCGCCGCCAGCCCGCCGACGGAGGAATAGCGGGTCAGCGCCGCCGCCCCCAGCCAGACCGCGAGGCAGACCAGCCCCGCCGGCCAGCTCAGCGCCAGGGTGCAGCCGAGGATCGTGGCCACCCCCTTGCCGCCGCGAAACCGCAGCCAGATCGGAAAACAGTGGCCGATCATCGCCCCGACCGCGCCCAGCACGGCCGCGTCGGGGCCCCAGATCCCCGCGATCAGCACCGCCGCCGCGCCCTTGCCGGCGTCCAGCAGCAGGGTCAGCGCCGCGGCGGCCTTGTTGCCGGTGCGCAGCACGTTGGTGGCGCCGATGTTGCCCGAGCCGACCTTGGTCAGGTCCCCCAGCCCGAAGGCGCGGCTGAGCAGCACCCCCATCGGGATCGAGCCCAGCAGGTAGCCCAGCAGCAGCGCGCCCAGCAGCCAGGGCAGGGCGGCCTCCAGCCCGGGGGCGGCGGTCTCGCCCAGCAGGGCGCGCAGCCATTCGGGGATCAGTCGGCTCATGCGGCCTGCGCCTCCCGCGCATAGATTTCCCGGCCGGCGACGAAGCTGCGCAGGACCCGGCCCTGCATCCGCCGCAGGTCGTAGGGGGTGTTCTTGGAGCGCGACTGCAGATGCGCGCGGTCGAGCACCCAGGGCGCGCCCGGGTCGAACAGCACCAGATCCGCCGGCGCGCCCGGGGCGAGCCGCCCGGCGTCCAGCCCCAGCAGGCGGGCGGGGGTCAGCGACAGGCGGGCAAACAGCGTCGGCAGGTCCATCGCCCCGGCGTGCACAAGTTGCAGGGCGGCCGGAAGCAGCGTCTCCAGCCCCACGGCGCCATGGGCGGCCTGCTCGTAGGGGAGGCGCTTGAGCTCCTCGTCCTGGGGCAGGTGGGCGGAGGTGATGACGTCGATCAGGCCGTCGGCGACGGCCTCGACCAGGGCCTGGCGGTCCTCTTCGGCGCGCAGCGGCGGGCGCAGCTTGAAGAAGGTGCGGTAGGGCTCGATGTCGAGCTCGTTGAGCGTGAGGTGGTGGATCGAGGCGCCGGCGGAGATCTTCAGGCCGGCCCGCTTGCCCCGCTCCAGCACCTCCAGCGCGAGGCGGGTGGAGAGCTGGTCGGCGTGATAGCGGGCGCCGGTCAGCTCCACCAGGGCGAGGTCGCGCTCGAGCTGCATGCGCTCGGCCATGGCGGGGATGCCGGGCAGACCGGACTTGGCGGCGAAGAAGCTCTCGGTGGCGCAGCCCTGGGCGGAGAGCACGGGCTCCTGCGGGTGGTGGATCACCAGCGCGTCGAGGGAGCGGGCGTAGGTCAGCGCCCGGCGGAACACGGTCGGGTCGGCGACGGGGTGGTCGCCGTCGGTGAAGGCGACGGCCCCGGCGTCTTTCAGAAACCCCATCTCCGACATGCGCTTGCCGGCGCAGCCCTGGGTCAGCGCGCCCATCAGGCGGACGTTGACCGGGCAGACGGCGGCGGCGCGGCGCAGGGCGAATTCGAGGACGGCGGGATCGTCGGCCACCGGCTCGGTGTCCGGGCGCACCACGAGGGTGGTCACGCCTCCGGCGGCGGCGGCGAGGCCGGCGGTGCGGTAGCTCTCGCGATGGCGGGCGCCGGGCTCGCCGACATAGACGGACATGTCGACGATGCCGGGGGCGAGGGCGCGGCCGTTGCAGTCGATCGCCGTCGAGGGCTTCGCCGCGCCGGCGTCGCCGACGGCGGCGATCCGGCCGTCCTCGATCAGCAGGTCGCCGCGGGTCTCGGTCCCGGCCTCGGGGTCGATGAGAAGGGCGTCGCGCAGCAGGGTCGTGGTCATGTCGGAGCGCTTCCGTTTCGCGTCGCGGAGCTCGCCTCCAGCCCCTTGCGGGCGGCGCCGGCGAGCGCGTGGATCCGCCGGGCCTCGGGCAGGGCCAGGTCGTCGAAGATCAGCCAGGGCTTGCGCCAGGTCGAGCGGCGCAGCTCCGCGCCCCGGCCCCGTGGCGGCGGGTCGCCGAAGGTCAGCCTGCCGAAGCCGGCGTCGAGGGAGGGGGCGGAGCCCTGATCGAGGGGGATCGAGCGGATCCGCCGCTCGGGCCAGCGCGTCGCCGCGAGGGCGCGGCGATCGGTCAGCGCATAGCGCGTGCCGCGGCGCACGCTGCGCTCCCACAGCTTCCAGCCCGCGAGGCCGAGCGCCGCCGCGAGGCCCGCGAGGATCCAGACCGCGTCGTCCCCGCCGCGCAGGCCCGGAATGGCCAGCAGAACCGCGAGCATCAGCAGCACCGGCGAGGCGAGGGCGAGGATCATCCAGTCGCCGCGGGTCATCCAGCGCTTGTCCGGCTCGTTCACCCACAACAGGCGCTCGCCCGGCTCGAGCCAGGGGGCCCAGGCCGCCTGCTCGGGATGGGGCGCGTCGGGGGGAGGGGTCACGCGGCCGCCCCCTGCGCCTCGGCCAGCAGCTCCAGCACGGCCATGCGCACGGCGACGCCCATCTCCACCTGCTCGCCGATCACCGAGCGTTCGGGGTCGTCGGCGACCAGCGCGTCGATCTCGACGCCGCGGTTCATCGGGCCGGGGTGCATGACGATGGCGTCGGGCTTCGCGCGGGCGAGCTTCAGGTGGTCGAGGCCGAAGCGGTGGAAATATTCGCGTTGCGAGGGGACGAAGGCGCCGTCCATCCGCTCCTGCTGCAGGCGGAGCATCATCACCACGTCGGCGCCCTCCAGCCCCGCCTCCATGTCGTGGAAGACCTCGACGCCGTAGCGGTCGATCTCGGGCGGCAGCAGGGTGGGGGGAGAGACCACGCGCACCCGGTTCTCCATCATCCCCAGCAGGATCATGTTGGAGCGGGCGACGCGGGAATGCGCCACGTCCCCGCAGATCGCCACCGTCAGCCGGTGCAGACGGCCCTTGCGGCGGCGGATGGTCAGCGCGTCGAGCAGCGCCTGGGTCGGGTGCTCGTGGCGCCCGTCGCCGGCGTTGATCACGCTCGCGTCCACCTTCTGGGCCAGCAGGGCCACGGCGCCGGAGTGCTGGTGGCGCACCACGATCAGGTCGGGGTGCATGGCGTTGAGCGTGGCGGCGGTGTCCAGAAGGGTCTCGCCCTTGGACATCGACGAGGTGCGCACGCTCATGTTCATCACGTCGGCGCCCAGGCGTTTGCCGGCGATCTCGAAGCTCGCCTGGGTGCGGGTCGAGTTCTCGAAGAACAGGTTGATCTGGGTGAGGCCGCGCAGGGTCGCCTTCTTCTTGTCCCGCGCCCGGTTGAGCGCGACGTAGTCCTCCGCCCGGTCGAGGATCGCGGTCACGTCGGCGGGGGAGAGCTGCTCGATCCCCAGCAGGTGGCGGTGCGGCAGGCGGGGGGACGGGGTCTCGGTCACGCGGCGGCGGCTCCCTTGCGTTGCGCCTGCCTTATGGCGCCGGGGGCGGGGGGCGGGCAAGGGCGCGGCGCCGCGCGCCTGCGATCACGTTTCCCGGCTCGGGCCCGGCTCGGGCGCGCGGGCGGCTTGACGCCGGGCCCGGGGCGCCGTCCCGTGCGCTGGAAACCGCGCGTCAGGCGCGAAGGGGAGGAGACAGAGCCATGTACACCGTCGTCGGAAACCCGCGGAACCGCAGCCTCCGGGTGATGTGGGCGCTCGAGGAGCTGGGCCAGGACTGGACGCTGGAGGCGGTCGCCCCGCAGAGCGACCGGCTGCTGGCGGTGAACGCCACCGGCAAGGCGCCGGTGCTGCTGGTCGACGGCACGCCGATCCCCGATTCGGTGGCGATCGTGACCTTCCTCGCCGACCGCCACGGCGCGCTGACCCATCCCGCCGGCACGCTGGAGCGCGCTCGCCAGGACGCGATCACCCAGTTCCTGGTGGACGAGCTGGAGGGGGCCTGCTGGACCGCGGCCAAGAACGAGTTCATCCACCCCGAGGACAAGCGCTCCCCCGTCAAGCCGACCTGCGCCTTCGAGTTCGAGCTGGCCCAGACCCGGCTCGAGCGTCTGCTGGGCGAGGGGCCCTGGCTGATGGGGGAGACCTTCACGCTGGCCGACATCCTCGCCGCCCACACGCTGAGCTGGGGCGACCGGATGTTCCAGTGGCCGCTGACCGAAAAGCTCGCCGCCTACAAGGACCGCGCCATGTCGCGCCCCGCGCTGGGCGCGGCGATGAGCAAGGGCAAGGCGATGCTGGAAGCGGCGGCCTGAGCGAGTCGCAGGGCGCCCTCGCCGCCTCCGCGGCGGGGGCGCCGGGGACCCGTTGCGCCGACGCTCGGGCCTCGCAGATCCGGCCGCGCCGACGCTCGGGCGTCGGGAACCTGGCGGCGCCGACGCCTAGGCGTCGGCGTGGAAGCCGCGGATCATGAACGCCTGGAAGAAGGGCGTGGGCCGGGCGAAGCCGGCGGCCTGCAGGCAGGCCACGGTCGCCTCCGGCGTCAGCACGGCGAGCTTCGTGCGCAGCAGATCGGGCAGGGCTGCGAGCGCTTCGGCGCCCGCCCCCATCAGCCGCTGCACCTGCTCCCAGTCCGCCAGCATCTGCGGGAACTCCGGCGCGTCGAGATCGGCGCAGATCTCCGCGCCCAGGTAGCGCCCGCCGGGGACCAGGCGGGCGTGGATGGCGCGGTAGAAGCCCTCGCGCCCGGCCTGGGGCACGAAATGCGCCACCAGCATCGCCAGCGCCACATCGAAGGGGCCCTCGGGCGCGTCCTCGACATGGCCGTGGATCAGGGTGCAGCGATCTTCCAGGCCCGCGGCGCGCAGACGCTCGGCGCAGACCTCCAGCATCTCGGCGGAGGGGTCGACGCCCACGAAGCGCCACCCCGGCCGGGCCCGGGCGAGGGCGAGGATCTCCGCCCCCGTGCCGACGCCGACGCTCAGCACCCGGGCCGTCTCGGGCGCCCGGGCGAGGGCGAGGCCCGCGAGGAAATGCAGCGCGTCGGAGATGGGCGCGAGGCCCCGGTTCCGCTCGTCGTAGCGGTCGGCCATGGCGCGGTCGAAGGCGGGCGCGGGCTGGGCGGTCATCGGCGGCGGTCCTGAAGCGGCGACGGGGGCCCAGCCTGCGCCGCCGACCGCCCGCCGGTCCAGAGGGCGCCGCGTCGCCCTGCCGGACCGGCGCGGGCGCAGACGAAAGGGGCGGCCCGGCGGGCCGCCCCTTCCTGGATCGTCGCGATGGGCGCGGGGCTCAGGCGGCCTCGGCCAGCGCCTCTTCGCCCTTGGCGAGCTTCGCGGCCACGGTCGCCACGTGGGCGCCCTGCTTGCGGGCCACCGAGAGCTCCCGCTCGGACGGCTGGCGGGAGCCGTCGCCGCCCGCCAGGGTGCCGGCGCCGTAGGCCGAGCCGCCGCGGACCTCGTCGATCATCCCCAGCTCGGGGGTCGAGAAGGGCACGCCCACCACCACCATCCCGTGATGCAGCATGGTGATGTGGGTGCTCAGCGCGGTGGACTCGTTGCCGGTCCCGGTCGCGGTCGACAAGAACACCGAGCCGACCTTGCCGATCAGCGCGCCCTTGGCCCACAGGCCGCCGGTCTGGTCGAGGAAGGTGCGCATCTGCCCGGCCATGTTGCCGAAGCGGGTGCCGGTGCCGATGATCACCGCGTCGTACTCGGCCAGATCCTCGGGCTTCGCGACCGGCGCGGCCTGGTCCCACTTGCCGCCGGCGGCCTTGAAGGCCTCCTCGGGCATGGTCTCGGGGACGCGCTTCACGTCCACCTGGGCGCCGGCTTCGCGGGCGCCCTCGGCGACGGCGCCGGCCATCGTCTCGATATGGCCGTACATGGAGTGGTAGAGCACCAGAACCTTGGTCATCGTCTCGTCCTTCGATCTCGGGCCGCCCGGGGGAGGAGGGGGGAGGCGGCGTCGGGGGTAACGTGGTCCCCGAGGCTCGCGGAGACCAGACCCCCATTCCGGCACGGATTGTTTCCGATATCGGGTGAAGGCTCCGGGGGGCGACGCAGGGCAGGGCGGCGGGGGCCGCGTCCTCCCCGCGCCCCGGCCGGCGGTTCCGCAGCGTCCGACCGCGACCCGGCGACACGAACGTTGCGCGAACGCTTGCGCGGCCCGGGCGCCGGCGCTATCTCCGCGCAGATGGCGGACAAGGCCCGACTCTCCCAAGGTTCGATCCTCACCGGCGGCGCCCCCGAGGGCTTCGACGCGAAGCTGGTCGCCGATCTCGTCGCGAAAGCCGACGGGCCGGTGATCCATGTCGCGCGCGACGACGCGCGCATGGCCGGCATGGCCGAGGCGCTGGCCTTCTTCGCCCCCGACCTGCCGGTCTGGCGCTTCCCCGCCTGGGACTGCCTGCCCTACGACCGCATCAGCCCCAACGCCGACATCTCGGCCGCGCGCATGGCCACGCTGGCCGCGCTCGCCGACGGGCTGCCGGGGCGGGCGGTGGTGCTGACCACGCTGAACGCCGCCGCCCAGCGGGTGCCGGCGAAGTCGGTGGTGCGCGCCGCCTCCTTCACGGCCGAGGTCGGCAAGCCGCTCGACCTCGACGCCCTGCGCGAATACCTCGCCCGAATGGGCTTCAACCGCGCGCCCACGGTGACCGAGCCCGGCGACCACGCCATCCGCGGCGGCGTCGTCGACGTGTTCCCCCCGGGCGCGGAGGCGCCGGTGCGCCTCGACCTCTTCGGCGACATCCTCGACAACGCGCGCCGCTTCGACCCCGAGACCCAGCGCACCATCGAGAAGATCCGTCGGGTGGAATTCGCCCCCGTCTCCGAGGTGATCCTCGACGACGACGCGGTGGCCCGCTTCCGCCAGATGTATCGCGAGACCTTCGGGGCCGCCGGCCTCGACGACCCGCTCTACGAGGCGGTCTCGGCCGGGCGCAAGCAGCAGGGCATGGAGCACTGGCTGCCCTTCTTCCACGAAGAGCTGGCGACCCTCTTCGACTATCTTCCGAATGCCCCCGTCGCGCTCGACCACCAGGTCGAGGAGGCGCGCGAGGCCCGCTGGGAGATGGTGCGCGACCACTACGAGGCGCGCAGGAACGCCCAAGGGGCGAAACCCGCCATGGGCGCCGCGGTCTACAAGCCGTGCCCGCCGGAGCTTCTCTACCTGACCGAGGCCCAGTGGCTCGAGGCCCTGTCGGGCCGCCACCTGCGCCGCTTCTCCCCCATGCCCCAGCCCCCGGGCCCGGGCTGCGTGGACATGGGCGGGCGCCTCGGCCGCAGCTTCGCGGCGGAGCGGGCGCAGGAGGGGGTGAACGTCTTCGATGCGCTCGCGGCCCACCTCGCCGCGCTGGTGAAGTCGAAGACGGTGATCTTCGCCACCTACTCCGAGGGCGCGCGCGACCGCGTGAAGACCCTGCTGGAGGATCACGACGCCCCCGCCTCCCGCCTCGTCGCGCGCTTTGCGGACGTGAAGAAGGACGTGGTGAACCTCGCCGTCTGGCCGCTGGAGTCGGGGTTCGAGACCGCCGACCTCGCGGTCGTGGCCGAGCAGGACGTGCTGGGCGACCGCCTGATCCGCGCCCCCCGCCGCCGCAAGCGCGCCGAGAATTTCCTGACCGAGGCCTCGACCCTCTCTGCCGGCGACCTGGTGGTGCATGTCGAGCACGGGATCGGACGCTTCCTGGGGCTGGAGACGGTGCAGGCCCTCGGGGCCCCCCACGACTGCGCGATGCTGGAGTATGCGGGCGGCGACAAGCTCTACCTGCCGGTCGAGAACATCGAGCTCCTGAGCCGCTACGGCCACGAGGCGGGCCTGCTCGACAAGCTCGGCGGCGGCGCCTGGCAGGCCCGCAAGGCCAGGATGAAGGAGCGGATCCGCGAGATGGCGGATCGCCTGATCCGCATCGCCGCCGAACGCGCCCTCCGCAAGGCCCCCGAGTTCGAGCCTCCCCACGGCCCCTGGGACGAGTTCTGCGCCCGCTTCCCCTACCAGGAGACGGACGACCAGCTCGCCACCATCGAGGACGTGCTGGGCGACCTCTCCGCCGGCACGCCGATGGACCGCCTGATCTGCGGCGACGTCGGCTTCGGCAAGACGGAAGTGGCCCTTCGCGCCGCCTTCGTCGCCGCCATGTCCGGGATGCAGGTGGCGGTGGTGGCCCCCACCACGCTGCTCGCCCGCCAGCATTCCAAGACCTTCGAGGAGCGCTTCCGCGGCTTCCCGGTGAACGTCCGCCAGCTCTCCCGCTTCACCCCGGCGAAGGAGGCGCAGGACACCCGCAAGCGCCTCGCCGACGGGACGGTGGACGTGGTGGTGGGCACCCATGCGCTGCTGGCGCAGGGGGTGCGGTTCAAGGACCTCGGCCTCCTGATCATCGACGAGGAGCAGCACTTCGGCGTGAAGCACAAGGAACGGCTCAAGGAGCTGCGCTCCGACGTCCACGTGCTGACGATGACCGCGACGCCCATTCCCCGCACGCTGTCGCTCGCCATGTCCGGCGTCCGCGAGCTCTCGGTCATCGCCACGCCCCCCGTCGACCGCCTCGCCGTGCGCTCCTACATCGCCGAGTTCGACCCGGTGACGGTGCGCGAGGCCCTTCTGCGCGAGCACTTCCGCGGCGGCCAGAGCTTCTTCGTGGTCCCGCGGATCTCGGACATCGCCGAAATAGAAGACTTCCTGCGCGAGCAGGTCCCCGAGATCAGCTTCGTCACCGCCACCGGCCAGATGGCCGCCGGCGACCTCGACGAGCGGATGAACGCCTTCTACGACGGCAAGTACGACGTGCTGCTGGCGACCACGATCGTGGAGTCGGGTCTCGACATCCCACGCGCCAACACCCTGATCGTGCACCGCGCGGACATGTTCGGCCTGGCGCAGCTCTACCAGATCCGCGGCCGCGTGGGCCGTTCCAAGCTGCGCGCCTACGCCTATTTCACCACCGAGCCGCGCAAGCGCCTGACGGATGGGGCCGACAAGCGCCTGCGGGTTCTGGCCTCGCTCGACAGCCTCGGCGCCGGCTTCACGCTGGCGAGCCACGACCTCGACCTCCGCGGCGCCGGCAACCTGGTGGGCGAGGAGCAGTCCGGCCACATCCGCGAGGTCGGCTTCGAGCTCTACCAGTCGATGCTGGAGGAGGCGATCGCGCGGATGAAGTCCGGCGAGACCGAGGGTCCCGTCGACAGCGGCGACTGGTCCCCGCAGCTCGGCCTCGGCGTGCCGGTGATGATCCCCGAGGACTACGTCCCCGACCTCGACGTCCGCCTCGGCCTCTACCGCCGCCTGTCGGGCCTCGAGAGCAAGACCGAGCTGGAGGGCTTCGCCGCCGAGCTTCACGACCGCTTCGGAAAACCCCCGCGCGAAGTCGAGATGCTGCTGCGCGTGGTCCGGGTGAAGGCGCTGTGCAAGCGTGCGGGCATCGCCAAGCTCGACGGCGGCCCGAAGGGCGCGACGCTGCAGTTCCGGGACGACAAGTACGCCAACCCGGCCGGCCTTGCGACCTGGCTGCAGGAGCAGCGGGGCCTCGCCAAGATCCGCGACAACAAGGTGGTGGTGCGCCGCGACTGGGCGACCGAGGCCGACCGCCTGAAGGGCGCCTTCGCCATCGCCCGCGACCTCGCCAAGCTCGCCCAGACCGGCCGCAAGGCCGCCTGACCCAGCGGGCGCGCCCCCGTCTGAGCCGCACCCACCGCGGCCGCCCGCGCCTCCCCACCCCATCTCGCGCCTGCGACGCCCGCCCCATGCCCGCCGGGAGCGCCTGTTCTCCGGAGCCGTCTCTCGCGGATGCCGTAAAGAGCGACTCGCCCGCCCCGGTCAAGGATCGCGCAGCGACCCGCCGAAGGCGGGCTTGTCCTTGACCGGGGCGGGCGAGTCGCTCAGGCATCCATCAGCGAGAGACGGCTCCGGAGAACAGGCGCGGGCGCATTGTTCTTGGGTGAGTCAGGAGCCCGCCGGAGGCTCCCTGCCTCTCCAATCCCTCGTCGCTCCTCCCAGAAGCGCGACGCAGCCAAGCCCGCCCGCAGGGCGCCTGTAGACCGTTCCCCGCCGCAGGCGGGCCACCGCCCCGGCGCCGCGCGAGCATCCTGCCGGCCGGTTGACAGGCGCCCCGCCGCGGCGCTCCATGCCCCTCCCTCGATCCGGCATGAAGGCGGCCCCTGCGATGACCTCGACCCTGGCGGACGCGCCGCTTCCCCCCTCGATCCGCGTGCGGCGGGTGGACGGGGTCAACGGCCTCTCGATGCAGATCCTGGAGGCGGGGCACGAGGCGCCGGACCGGCCGCTGGCCCTGCTGCTTCACGGCTTCCCGGAGCTCGCCTACAGCTGGCGCAGGGTGATGCCGGCGCTGGCGGAGGCGGGGTTCCACGTGGTCGCGCCGGACCAGCGGGGCTATGGCGGCACCACGGGATGGGACGGGCGCTACGACGGGGACCTGGCGGCCTCGCGGATGCTCAACCTCGCGACCGACGCGCTGACGCTGGTGCGCCGGCTGGGGCGGGAGCGGGCGGAGCTGCTGGTGGGGCACGACTTCGGCTCGCCGGTCGCGGCCTGGGCGGCGCTGACCCGGCCGGACGTCTTCGAGCGGGTGGCGCTGATGAGCGCCCCCTTCGCCGGCCCCCCGCCGCTGCCGCCCGGTCCTGCCGAGCCGCCGGCGCCCGACATCGACGCGGCCCTCGCCGCGCTGCCGCGTCCTCGCAAGCACTATCAGCACCACTACGCGACCCGCGAGGCGGAGGCCGAGATGCTGGGCGCCCCCCAGGGCCTGCACGCCTTCCTGCGCGCCTACTACCACATGAAAAGCGCCGACTGGCCGGAGAACGCCCCCCATCCGCTGGAAGGCTGGACGGCCGAGGCGCTGGCCCGGATGCCCACCTACTACGTCATGGACCGCGCCCAGGGCATGGCGCAGACGGTGGCCCCGCACATGCCCGATGCGCAGACGGTCGCCGCCAACCGTTGGCTGAGCGAGCCGGAGATGGCGGTCTACGCCGCCGCCTTCGCGCGCACCGGCTTCCAGGGGGCGCTGAACTGGTATCGCTCCCAGCTCGACCCCGCCCAGACCCGGGAGCATCGCCTGTTCGCGGGCCGGCGCATCGAGGTCCCGGCGATCTTCCTCGCCGGCGCGAAGGACTGGGGGATCTACCAGAAGCCCGGGGCCGACATCCGCGCCATGGACGACCGCGCCTTCGCGGACTTCCGTGGCGTGCACCTGATCGAGGGCGCCGGCCACTGGGTCCAGCAGGAGCAGCCCGAGGCGACCGTCGCCCGCCTGCTCGCCTTCGCCGCCGACACGGGCCTCGCGCTGGGCTGAGAGGGGCGCGGACGGCGGCCGTCCAGCGACCTCGCCACCTCGAGCCCGGGACGGGCGGCGGGCAGGAGGCCTGGGTCGAGCCCGGGGCGCCCGAGGAGCGGCAAGCAAAAGGCCCCGGGGTCTCCCGGGGCCTTCCTTGGATGGGGTTGCGCGGGGCGAGGGGCTCCCGGACCCGGACGGCCTCAGGCGGCCTTGAAGAGGGCCGCGAGGCCCTGGCCGCCGCCGATGCACATGGTCTCGACGGCGGTCTTGGCGCCCGAGCGCTGCATGTGGTGGAGCATCGTCGCCAGGATCCGCCCGCCGGTCGCGCCGACCGGGTGGCCCAGCGAGATGCCGGAGCCCATCGGGTTCATCCGCTCGAAGTCCGACTTCTCGAACTTCCATTCGCGGGTGCAGGCCAGCGCCTGGGCGGCGAAGGCCTCGTTGAGCTCGATCAGGTCGATGTCCTTGAGCGACATCTCGGCCCGCGTCAGCATCTTGGCCACCGCCGGCACCGGCCCGATGCCCATGCGGTTGGGGGCGACCCCCGCCACCGCCCAGCCCGAGAGCGTCGCGAGCGGCGTCAGCCCGTATTTCGCCACCATCGCCCCCGAGGCCACGATCGCCGCCGAGGCGCCGTCGTTCTGGCCCGAGGCGTTGCCCGCGGTCACCGTCGCGTCCGGATCCTGGCGGCCCATGATCGGGCGCAGCTTGGAGAGCGACTCGAGGTTGGCGTCGGGGCGCGGATGCTCGTCGGTCTCGACCGTCACCTCGCCCTTGCGGGTCTTGATGGTCACCGGGACGATCTCGTCGCGGAACAGGCCGCCCTGCTGGGCGGAGACGGCGCGGGCGTGGGATTCGACCGCGAATTCGTCCTGCTCCTCGCGCGGGATCGAATAGTCGCGGCGCAGGTTCTCCGCCGTCTCGATCATGCCGCCGGGAACCGGAAAATTCTTGCCGCCGGCCGTGACGCGGCCGCGGGTGAGGCTGTCGTGCAGCATCATGCCGCCCGCCTTGGCGCCGTAGCGGCCCTCATGGGTGAAGAACGAGGCGTTGGACATCGACTCGGCCCCGCCCACGATCACCAGGTCGGAGCCGCCGGAGGCCACCTGCAGGCAGCCGTAGATGATCGCCTGCAGGCCCGAGCCGCAGCGGCGGTCGAGCTGCAGGCCCCCCGCCGTTTCCGGCAGGCCCGCGTCGAGGGCCACCACGCGGCCGAGCGCGGGCGCCTCCATCGAGGGGTAGCACTGGGCGAAGAGCACGTCGTCGACGTCCTGCGGCGCGATCTCGGTGCGCTCGAGCAGGGCCTTGACCACGATCGCGCCCAGCTCATGGGCCATCATCGGCTTCAGCGAGCCGCCGAAGCCGCCGACCGGGGTGCGCAGGGGGGAGCAGATATAGGCGTCGTTCACGGGTTTCCTCCTGTCGTGCGGCGGGGGGACCGCCGTTCGGGCGCGACCATAGCGAAGCGCGGGCCCCAAGCCTATCGCCGCGCCGGAACCGACCGGCGGATGCGACGCCCTTGCGCCCCCTGGTCCAGATGCGGCCCGCGCCCCCTTGCCCTCGCCCCGCCTGCGCGCCATCGAGGGGGCCCGACCCCGAGAGCCCGAGACCCCGCATGACCCAAGCCCCCGCCCTGGTGATCGGCGCCGGCCCCGCCGGCCTGGCGGCGGCCGAGGTCCTCTCGGCCCGCGGCCATGCGGTGACGGTGGCCGAGGCGATGCCCTCGCCGGCGCGGAAGTTCCTGATGGCCGGCCGCTCCGGCCTCAACATCACCCGCACGCCGGCGCCGGACTTCTGCGACGCCTACGGGGAGGCCGCCCCCTGGCTCGCCCCGATGATCGCGGCCTTCGGGCCGGAGGAGATCCGCGCCTGGGTGGAGGGCCTGGGGCAGGAGAGCTTCGCGGGCTCCACCGGCCGGGTGTTCCCGCGGGCGATGAAGGCCTCGCCCCTGCTGCGCGCCTGGCTGGCGCGGCTGGAGGGGCAGGGCGTCTCGCTTCGCCGCCGCTGGCGCTGGGCGGGCTGGGAGGGCGAGGCGCTGCGCTTCGAGACGCCGGAGGGGCCGCGGCTGGAGCGCCCGGCCGTGGCGGTCCTGGCGCTCGGCGGGGCCAGTTGGGCGCGGCTCGGCTCGACCGGGACCTGGGCGGCGGCGCTGGCGGAGCGGGGCGTCGACCTCGCGCCGTTCCGGCCGGCGAACGTCGGGATCGCGGTGGACTGGTCGCCGGCCATGGCGCCGCGCTTCGGCGAGCCGGTGAAGGCCGCGGCGCTGACCGCCGGCCCCCTGCGCAGCCGCGGCGAGTTCGTGATCTCGTCCCGCGGGCTGGAGGGGGGCGGGGTCTACGCGGTCTCGGCGGCGGTGCGCGACGGGGCGGCGCTGACCCTCGACCTGCTGCCGGACCTGGACGCGGCCGCGGTCGCCGCCCGCCTCGCCCGCGCGCGCCCGGCCGAGTCGCTGGGCAACCGCCTGCGCAAGGCGCTGCGCCTCGACCCCGCCCGCCGGGCGCTGGCGATGGAGTTCGCGCGGCCGGCGCCGGAGGATCCCGCGGCGCTGGCGGCGCGGCTGAAGGCGCTGCCGGTGACCCATGCAGGGCTGCGGCCGATGGACGAGGCGATCTCGACCGCCGGCGGCGTGCCCTGGGCGGCGCTGGACCCGGGGCTGATGCTGCGCGCGCTGCCCGGCGTGTTCTGCGCGGGAGAGATGCTCGACTGGGAGGCGCCGACGGGCGGCTGGTTGCTGACCGGCTGCCTCGCCACCGGCCGTCACGCGGGCCTGGCGGCGGCGGCGCGGCTGGAGGGCTGAGCTCAGCCCCGGCGGCGGAGCAGCCCCAGCGCGCCCAGCCCCGCGGCCAGGAAGCCGAGCGCCCCGGGCAGGGGCGTGGCCACGACCGAGGCGACGTCCGCGTGCTGGTATTTCAGCTCCGGCGCCAGCGGGCCCGCGGCGGCCGGGGCGTGGAAGGCGATGTCGACCAGCACCTGTCCCAGGCCCTCGTCCAGCACGCCGGACACGTCGAGCATGGTCAGCGCGTGGTCCGCGGGGAACGGCGGCGTGGCGTAGGTCAGCACGTTGTCGCCGAGGTTGTTGTCGAAGGCCTTCAGCGCCAGGTGGCGCTGGTCCGACGGCAGGTCGAGCACGTAGACGAAGGCGATGTCCGTGATCAGGCGCGCGGCGTTGCCCAGCGGCTGCGCCTCGCCGCCGTCGATGGCGAGGTCCTCGCCCTGCACGCCGCCCGAGACGCCGTAGGTGGTGAACTTGAGGTAGTCCAGGTCGCCCGTCCCGACGGGGCCGGAGACGAGCTCCGTGCCCCAGTCGATCCGCAGGTAGAGATAGTCGGGGTTGTCCGCGACCGGCGTCACGATGGTGGTGAAGGTGGCGAAGGCCGAGGCGGAGGCCGCGGGCAGCGCCAGCGCGGCGGCCAGCAGCAGGGTGGGAAGACGCGAAATCATGCTGCGCTCACGAGACTTGCGCGCGGCTGCCCGCGCGACGACACCGGAAATCCGACGCCGGGCTCCCCGACGCGAGATGAAGCGTCGTTCATTTCGGTTAATGCGTCAGCGGACAGAAGGTCGCATCCCGCCTGGCGGCCGCCTGATCCGCGGCGCGGAGCGCGGTTCGGGTCTCCGCGTCCGGTGGAGACGAGGCGGGCGGCGTCTCCGCCGCCCGTTCCGCGAGGCCCGGCTCAGGCCGCCCGGCGCATCCGTCCGCGGCGGGCGGCCTTGCCCAGCGCCATCGGGTCGGTGTCGAACAGCGCGGCCAGCTGCTCGGTCATCGCGCCGGCCAGCTGGTCGACGTCGGTGATGGTGACCGCGCGGTTGTAGTAGCGGGTCACGTCGTGGCCGATGCCGATGGCCAGCAGCTCGACCTGCTTCTTGCGCTCGATCATCGCGATCACGTCGCGCAGGTGTTTCTCGAGGTAGTTCGAGGCGTTGACCGAGAGGGTGGAATCGTCCACCGGCGCGCCGTCGGAGATCACCATCAGGATCCGCCGCTGCTCGGGCCGCTTCTCCAGCCGGCGATGCGCCCACTCCAGCGCCTCGCCGTCGATGTTCTCCTTCAGGAGCCCCTCCTTCATCATCAGGCCGAGGGAATCCCGCACCCGGCGCCAGGGCGCGTCGGCGGGCTTGTAGATGATGTGGCGCAGGTCGTTGAGCCGCCCCGGCGCCTGCGGCCGGCCGGCCTGGAGCCACTGCTCCCGGCTCTGGCCCCCCTTCCAGGCGCGAGTCGTGAAACCCAGCACCTCGACCTTCACCGCGCAGCGCTCCAGCGTGCGGGCGAGGATGTCGGCGCAGATCGCGGCGATGGAGATCGGGCGGCCGCGCATCGAGCCGGAGTTGTCGATCAGCAGCGTCACCACGGTGTCGCGGAACTTCGCATCCTTCTCGACCTTGAAGCTCAGCGGCGTCGTGGGGTTCGCCACCACGCGCGCGAGACGGGCCGCATCCAGCACGCCCTCTTCCTTGTCGAACTCCCAGCTGCGGTTCTGCTGGGCCTGCAGCCGGCGCTGGAGCTTGTTGGCGAGCCGGCTGACGGCGCCTTTCAGCGGCTCGAGCTGCTGGTCGAGATAGGCGCGCAGCCTTTCCAATTCCTCCGGCTCGGCGAGCTCGGTGGCGACCACCTCCTCGTCGTTGGCGCTGGAGAAGACCTTGTAGGCGGGGTCGGCCTCGGAGGCGGAGGGCGCGCGGGGCGGGCTGTCGGGCGGGTCGCCCTCGTCCTCGGCGGCGTCGTCGGAGAGCTCGGCGTTCTCGTCCTCCTCCAGCTGCGCCTGGGCGGCGGAGCTGTCGGGGGCCTCCGAGGACTGGTCGTCGGGGGCGTAGTCCTGCTGATCGTCGCCTTCCTCGTCGCCGCCCTCGTCGGTGTCGGGCTCGGCCTCCTCGCCCTCCTCCTGGTTGTCTTCGTCCTGCTCGTCGGGCTGGTCGGGGTCCTCGCCCAGCTGCTCGCCGTAGCCGAGCTGGTCGATCACCTGGCGGGCGAGCTTGGCGAAGGCGGCCTGGTCCTCGAGGCTGCCCGAGGCGGCGGTCATGCTCTCGGCCGACTGCTGCTCGAGGAAGCCGCGCCACAGGCCCAGCACGTTCTCGGCGCCGGCGGGCAGGGGGCGCCCGGTCGCCATCTGGCGCAGCATGTAGCCGGCGGCCTCGGCCAGCGGGGCCTTGGCGGGATCGGTGATCTCGGCATAGCCCATCTTGCGCGCGGTCTCGGCCATGCGCGCGTCGAGGTTCTGGGCGACGCCGGGCATCGCCTTGGCGCCGATCGCCTCGCAGCGGGCGGTCTCCATCGCCTCGAACAGGGCGCGCGCCATGTCGCCCTGGGGCAGGTAGCGGTTGTGGACCGCGTCGTCGTGGAAGCGCATGCGCAGCGCATAGGCGTCGCCGGCCCCGCGGGCGGCGACGACCTCGTCGCGGGTCATGCGGCGCGAGACCTGGGGCAGGCGCAGGCTGTCGTTGGACATGCCCGGCGGGTCGACCGAGTAGCTGACCTGCAGCTCGCGGTCGTTGGCCATGGCGCGGGTCGCCTCGGCCAGCGCCTTCTTGAACGGATCTGCGGGGTTGTCGCGGTCGTTCGCGGCCATCGATTGCGCCTCCTGAGCCCGGCGGGGCCCTTGGTGCGCCCGGCCCGGGGCTCAGGCCGCGCGAAGCTTGGGGACGGCCGGCCCGCGGGCCGGCCCTGGGGTCTGGGCGGGCCTCAGCCCAGCGCGACCGAGGCGGCGCTCTCCGGCAGTTCCTTGCCGAAGCAGCGCTGGTAGAACTCGGCGACCGTCTGGCGCTCGAGCTCGTCGCACTTGTTGAGGAACGTCACCCGGAAGGCGAAGCCGATGTCGCCCGCGAAGATGCGCGCGTTCTCGGCCCAGGCCAGCACCGTGCGCGGCGACATGACGGTCGAGAGATCGCCGTTCATGAAGGCCGAGCGGGTCAGGTCGGCCACCGTCACCATCCGCGAGATCGTGGTGCGGCCCTCGGCGGTGTCGTAGTCCTTGTTCTTCGCCAGCACGATGCCGCATTCGGCGTCGTGGGGCAGGTAGTTCAGCGTGACCACCATCGACCAGCGGTCCATCTGGCCCTGGTTGATCTGCTGGGTGCCGTGGTAGAGGCCGGTCGTGTCGCCCAGGCCCACCGTGTTCGCGGTCGCGAACAGGCGGAAGTAGGGATGCGGGTGGATGACCTCGTTCTGGTCGAGGAGCGTCAGCTTGCCGTCGACCTCCAGCACGCGCTGGATCACGAACATCACGTCCGGGCGGCCGGCGTCGTATTCGTCGAAGACGATGGCGACGTTGTTCTTCAGCGCCCAGGGCAGGATGCCCTCATGGAACTCGGTGACCTGCTTGCCGTCGCGGATCTTGATCGCGTCCTTGCCGATCAGGTCGATGCGCGAGATGTGGCTGTCGAGGTTCACGCGCACGCAGGGCCAGTTGAGGCGGGAGGCGACCTGCTCGATGTGAGTCGACTTGCCGGTGCCGTGGTAGCCCTGGATCATCACGCGGCGGTTGTAGGCGAAGCCCGCCAGGATCGCCATGGTGGTGTCGCGGTCGAACTGGTAGGTCGGGTCGATCGTCGGCACGCGGTCGTTGGCTTCGGCGAAGCCCTTGACCGTCATGTCGGAATCGATGCCGAACACCTCGCGCACCGAGATATCCTTGGTGGGGGTCATCGCATCGGGGGTCGCGCCGTCGGCCATCGTATCGCTCGCTTTCCGCCGGTCCGGTCCGGCCTGTCCTTGCGGATGTTTCGTGCAGCATATGATCCGCAGGCGCAAGGGCGCCAGCGGCGAGGCGCCGCGTCGCGCGTCAAGGATGCCGAAACTCGGGGCAGGGCATGAGGGCGGCGCCTCGGGTGGGGCATGACGCGGCTGAAGCCCCGCGTTAAGAAAACCTAACAAATCCTTAACGAATCCTCGGAGCCGCCATGCCCCGATCCGGTCTTCTGCGCGCGTCGCTCTGCGCCGCGCCCGTTTTCGCTCTCGCCGTCGCCCTGGGGGCGGCCGCGGACGGGCTCCACCGCATCGAGGGGCCGGCCGAGGTCACCGACGGCGACACGATCAAGGTCTCCGGCCAGCGCATCCGCCTGCTAGAGATCGACGCGCCGGAGCGGGCGCAGACCTGCCTCGACGCCGCCGGCGCGTCCTATGCCTGCGGCGAGGCCTCGACCCGGGCGCTGGCCGCGCTGATCGACGGGGCGAAGGTGAGCTGCGCCTGGGCGGAGATCGACCGCTACGACCGCCCGCTCGCGCGCTGCGAGGCGCGGGGGCGGGACCTGGGCCGGGCGATGGTCGCAGCCGGTCAGGCGGTGATCTACCGCGGCCGGCCGGAGCTCTACGGCGACGCCGAGGCGCAGGCCAAGGCCGCGGGCCTGGGCATGTGGTCGGGGGCGTTCGACACGCCCTGGGACTTCCGCCGCGACGGCCCCTCGCCTCGGATCGCGCAGACCGGGCCTGCGCTCGACGCGGCGCTGGAGGCCGAGAAGGGTCCCGGCTCCCCCTGTGCGATCAAGGGCAACATCTCCGCCAACGGCCGGATCTACCACATGCCCGGCCAGGCCGATTACGCGCGCACCAAGATCACCGAAGCGAAGGGCGAGCGATGGTTCTGCACCGCCCCCGAAGCCGAGGCCGCCGGCTGGCGCCCCGCCGCCCGCTGAGCGCCCCCCGCGCGACGCCGACCAAGCGCGCCTCCGGCGCGACATCGGCCAAGCGCGCCCCCGGCCCCAAGCGCCCCTCGGTGAGCGCCTGTTCTCCGGAGCCGTCCATCGCGGATGCCGATCAGAGCGAGTCGGGGGGAGGGGTCAAGGATCGCGAAGCGACCCCCCGCAGGGGGGCTTGTCCTTGACCCCTCCCCCCGACTCGCTCAGGCATCAGACGCGATGGACGGCTCCGGAGAACAGGCGCGGGCGCATTGTTCTTGGGTGAGTCAGGAGCCCGCCGGAGGCTCCCCCCTCTCCAATCCCTCACGACGCCCTCACCCGCGCGACGCAGCCAAGCCCGCCCGCAGGGCGCCTGTAGACCGCTTCCTTTCCGGAAACGCGCAAGGCGCGCCCCGTCTCCGGAGCGCGCCCTCGTGCCGCGGCATCGCGCGGGATCAGGCGGTGGCCTTCGCCTCGGCGTCGGACAGCGGGTTCGCGATGCGGCTCACCATCTCCTTGGGGCAGACCTGCAGGAAGCGGCCGCGCTCCAGCTCCCAGTCGCGCAGCAGGCGGGCGGCGAGCGGGCTGCCCGTCTGCGCCGCGTGCTCCTCGATCAGGGACTTCAGCTCGGCCTCCCAGTGGGCGGACTCCAGCGGCTGCACCACCAGGGTCTCCATGTTCGCCCGCTTCCGGAAGTCGCCGTCCACGTCGTAGATATAGGCCATGCCCCCGGTCATGCCGGCGCCGAAGTTGTCGCCGACCGCGCCCAAGATCACCGCCACGCCGCCGGTCATGTACTCGCAGCCGTTGGTCCCGCAGCCCTCGATCACCACCCGGGCGCCGGAGTTGCGCACGCAGAACCGCTCGCCCGCCCGGCCGTTGGCGAACAGCTTCCCGTCGGTCGCGCCGTAGAGCACGGTGTTGCCGATGATCGTGTTCGCCGAGGGGTCCAGCGGGCTGCCGCGGCTGGGCCGCACCACCACCACGCCGCCCGACAGGCCCTTGCCGACATAGTCGTTGGCGTCGCCCCAGACCTCGATCTTCAGCCCCGGGGCCGCGAAGGCCCCCAGCGACTGCCCGGCCGAGCCCGAGAGCTTCACCGTCAGGTGCCCTTCCTGGAGCCCGTTGTCGCGCATCCCGTAGGTCTGCACGATATGGCTGCTGACCCGGGCCCCCACGCTGCGCAGCGTGTTCTGGACCGAGTAGCTCAGCTCCATCTTCTCCTTCTTGTGGAAGAAGGGACGGGCGTCCTCGACGATCTGGGCGTCGAGCGTGTCCAGCACCTCCACCCGCGGCTTGTCGCGGACGTAGGTCACGTCCTTGCCCTCGTCGATCTTGATCAGCAGCGGGTTGAGGTCGAGGTCGTCGAGATGCGCGGCGCCGCGCGAGACCTGGCTCAGCAGGTCCGCCCGCCCGATCACCTCGTCGAGCGACCGCGCCCCGATCGAGGCCAGGATCTCGCGCACCTCCTGGGCGTAGAAGGTGATCAGGTTGACCACCTTCTCGGCCGAGCCGGTGAACTTCGCGCGCAGCCGCGCGTCCTGGGTGCAGACCCCCACCGGGCAGGTGTTGGACTGGCACTGCCGGACCATGATGCAGCCCATGGCGATCAGCGCCGCGGTGCCGATGCCGTACTCTTCCGCGCCCATCATCGCGGCGATCACGATGTCCCGGCCGGTCCGCAGACCGCCGTCGGTGCGGAGCGTGATGCGCTCGCGCAGGTTGTTGAGCGCCAGCACCTGGTGGGCCTCGGTCAGGCCCATCTCCCACGGCAGGCCCGCATACTTGATCGAGGTCATCGGCGAGGCGCCGGTGCCGCCGTTGTGGCCCGAGATCAGGATCACGTCGGCCTTGGCCTTGGCCACGCCCGCCGCGATGGTCCCGACGCCGGTCGAGGACACCAGCTTCACGCAGACCTTGGCCCGCGGGTTGATCTGCTTGAGGTCGTAGATCAGCTGCGCGAGGTCTTCGATCGAGTAGATGTCATGGTGCGGCGGCGGCGAGATCAGCGTCACGCCGGGGGTGGAGTGCCGCAGTTTCGCGATCATCTCGGTCACCTTGAAGCCGGGCAGCTGCCCGCCCTCGCCGGGCTTGGCGCCCTGCGCGACCTTGATCTCCAGCTCCTCGCAGTGGTTGAGGTATTCCGCCGTGACGCCGAAGCGGCCCGAGGCCACCTGCTTGATCTTGGCCGAGGCGTTGTCGCCGTTGGGCATCGGCTCGAAATGCGCCGGATCCTCGCCGCCCTCGCCCGAGTCCGACTTCGCGCCGATCCGGTTCATGGCGATGTTGAGGGTCTTGTGCGCCTCCGGCGACAGGGCCCCCAGCGACATGCCGGGCGTCACGAACCGCTTGCGGATCGAGGTGATCGACTCGACTTCCTCGATGTCGATGGGCGCGCCCTTGGGCTTGAAGTCCAGGAGGTCGCGCAGATGCACCGGCGGCTGCGCCGCCTGGCCCGCCGAGAACTTCTTCCACAGCTCGTAGGAGCCCGAGTCGCAGGCCGCCTGCAGCATGTGCATGCCCTGCGCGCCCCAGGCATGGGTCTCGCCGGACTTGCGCAGCTTGTAGAGGCCGCCGATGGGCAGGACCGAGTCCGGCATCCCGAAGGCCTTGGCGTGGATCTGCTCGGTCTTCTGCTGAAGCCCCGCCAGCCCGATGCCCGAGATGCGCGAGGTCATGCCGGGGAAGTAATCCGCGACCATGGCGCGGCTCAGCCCCACCGCCTCGAAGTTCAGGCCGCCGCGGTAGGAGGAGATCACCGAGATGCCCATCTTGGACATGATCTTCAGCAGCCCCTGGTCGATGGAGCTGCGGAAGCGGGCCACCGCCTCCTCGACCGTGCCGTCGATCAGGCCTCGGTCGATGCGGTCGGCGATGCTCTCCTGCGCCAGATAGGCGTTCACCGTCGTGGCCCCGCAGGCGATCAGCACCGCGAAATAGTGCGGATCGATGCACTCGGCTGAGCGGACGTTCAGCGAGCAGAAGGTGCGCAGCCCCTTCTTGGTCAGCCAGGAATGCACGGCCGAGGTCGCGAGGATCATCGGCACCGCGATGTGGTCCGCGTCCACGCCCTCGTCGGTCAGGATCAGGTGGCCGATGCCGGCGCGCACGGCCTCCTCGGCCTCGGTGCGGATCCGCTCGAGGTAGACGCGCAGGGCGCCCTGCTCCTCGCCGACCGGATAGACGCAGTCGATGGTGCGGACCGAGCCCGCGAAGGCCTCGACCATGGCGTCGAACTGGCCGTTGGAGACGAAGGGGCTCTCCAGCGTCAGGATCTCGGTCTGCGAGCTGTCCTGGTCCAGCACGTTCTTCAGGTTGCCGAAGCGCGTGCGCAGCGACATCACCCGATGCTCGCGCAAGCTGTCGATGGGCGGGTTGGTGACCTGGCTGAAGTTCTGGCGGAAGAAGTGGCTCATCGGCCGGTACTTCTCCGACAGCACGGCCGAGGGCGTGTCGTCGCCCATCGAGCCGATGGCCTCCTTGCCGTCCTCCGCCATCGGGTGGAGGATCGCCTCCAGCTCCTCGATGGAGTAGCCGGCCGCGATCTGGCGCTTGCGCAGCTCGTCGCGCTGGAAGAGGCGGGGCTCCTTGGCGCCCTCCACATGGGCCTCGAGGTCGTTGATCGTGCCGACCCAGTCGCCGTAGGGCTGCGAGGTCGCCAGCTCGTCCTTGATCTCGAAGTCATGCAGCAGCCGGCCGGTGGCCATGTCGACCGCCAGCATCTGGCCGGGGCCGAGGGCGCCCTTCTCCTGCACGCCCATCTCGTCCACCGGGACCATGCCGGTCTCCGAGCCCGCGATCACCAGCCCGTCGCCGGTCACCACGTAGCGCAGCGGGCGCAGGCCGTTGCGGTCGACGCCGGCCACGACCCAGCGCCCGTCGGTCATCGCCAGCGCCGCGGGGCCGTCCCACGGCTCCATCACCGAGTTGGAATAGGCGTACATGTCCCGCCAGGCGGCGGGCATGGCGGTGCCGGTCTTCGACCAGGCCTCGGGCACCAGCATGGTCTTGGCCATGGGCGCGGAGCGGCCGGCATGCACCAGCACCTCGAACACCGCGTCGAGCGCGGCCGAGTCGGACGACCCCGAGGGGATGATCGGCTTGATGTCCTCCGCCATGTCCCCGAAGTAGGTCGAGGCCATGCGGATCTCGTGGCTCTTCATCCAGTTGACGTTGCCCTTCAGCGTGTTGATCTCGCCGTTGTGGGCGAGCATGCGGAAGGGCTGGGCCAGCCACCACTGGGGGAAGGTGTTGGTCGAATAGCGCTGGTGGTAGATCGCGAAGGCGGACTCGAACCGGTCGTCCTTCAGGTCCGGATAGAACTCCGCCACCTGCTCGGCCAGCATCATGCCCTTGTAGATGATCGACCGGCACGACAGCGAGCAGATGTAGAAGCCCGAGACCTGGGCCGCCGCCACCGCCTTCTCGATCCGGCGGCGGATGACGTAGAGCTCGCGCTCGAACGTCTCCTGGTCGGCGCCGGTGTTGTTGGAGATCAGGATCTGCTCGATCTCCGGCCGGGTGGCGTTGGCCTTCTCGCCCAGCACCTGGATGTTCACCGGAACGTGGCGCCAGCCGTAGATGTAGTGGCCCATGCGGAGCACTTCCGTCTCCACGATGGTGCGGCAGGTCTCCTGCGCGCCGAAGTCGGCGCGGGGCAGGAACACCATGCCCACGGCCACATGCTCGCCGTTCGGCTCGTGGCCGGTGCGGCGGATCTGCTCCTCGAAGAAGGCGGCGGGGATCTGCACGTGGATGCCCGCGCCGTCGCCGGTCTTGCCGTCGGCGTCGACCGCGCCGCGATGCCAGATCGCCTTCAGCGCCGAGATGCCGCTCTGCACCACCTCGCGCCGCGGCTTGCCGTCGACGGCCACCACCAGGCCGACCCCGCAGGAGGCATGTTCGAACTCCTCGCGGAACATGCCGGTCTCGGACAGACGCTTGCGCTCGGCCTCGTGGGTCTGCGCCCAGGTCGCGTCGAATTTCGTCATGTCCGTGCTCCTTTCCTCAAGAGCGTGCAAAATGCCGGCTTTCGCCGATCCCGTGCGGGCCGCGCCTCGCGCCGGCCCCTGATCCTGTCGCCCCCTCCGCGGGGGCGGGCGGCGTCGCTCAGGCGACGCCGATCATCTTGAAGAATTCCGCCCCGGTCAGCTTCTGCGAGCGCTCGGAGAGGAACCCGTAGGCGGCGGGCTTCGCATCGACGAAGATTTCCATCGCCAGCTCCAGCCCCGAGGGATCGTCCAGCGTGCCCAGCGTCACGTTCGCCTCGCCGGTCGTGACGACCTTGAAGAACAGGGCCCCGCCGCAGGCGGAGCAGCCGACCCGCTCCCCCCATTCCGACGAGCGCCAGACATGGAGCCTGTCCTCGCCCTGCGTCACCGTCAGCCCCTCGACCTGGAGCGCCACGAACGGGCCGCCGACCCATTTGCGGCAGGTCTCGCAATGGCAGGCGCCGAAGCCGGGGCCGACGCCCTTCGCCTCGTAGCGCACCGCGCCGCAGGCGCATCCGCCGGTCCGAACCGTCATCGCTCGATCTCCCTCGGTCGCCCGCCGGGGGCGAGAGGGCCCGGGCGGGATCGCCCGCCGGGGCCTGCGGCCTCACTCGGCCGCGATCACCCGCGCGTCCGCGTCGAACTTCGCCGCGATCGCATCGGCCGCCTCGCGCCCGTCGCGGATCGCCCAGACCACGAGCGAGGCGCCGCGGACGATGTCGCCCACCGCATAGACGCCCTCGAGCGCGGTCATGTGGGTGCGGTGGTCGGTCTTGACCGTGCCCCAGCGGGTCACGGGCAGGTCCTCGCAGCCCCACAGGGTCGGCAGCTCCTCCGGGTCGAAGCCCAGCGCCTTGATCACCAGGTCCGCCGGCTCGGTGTAGTCCGCGCCCTCGATCTCCTCGGGCGTCTGGCGGCCGGTGACGTCGGGGGCGCCGAGGCGCATCTTCGCCACCCGCACGCCGGTCACGTGATCGTCGCCCACGAAGCCCTTGGGAGCGGCGAGCCACACGAACTCGACCCCCTCCTCCTCGGCGTTCGCCACCTCGCGCTGGGAGCCGGGCATGTTGGCCCGGTCGCGGCGGTAGAGGCACTTCACCGACTTCGCGCCCTGTCGGATGGCGGTGCGCACGCAGTCCATGGCGGTGTCGCCGCCGCCGATGACCACGACGTTCTTGCCATGGGCGTTCAGCTCGCCGAAGGTGTATTCCGGCACGTTGTCGCCGAAGCCGTGCCGGTTCGAGGCGGTCAGGTAGTCGAGCGCGCGCTTGATCCCCGGCAGGCCCGCGCCCGGGCCGCCCAGGTCGCGGCTCTTGTAGACGCCGGTCGCGATCAGCACCGCGTCGTGGGCCGAGCGGATCTCCTCGAAGCTGCGGTCCTTGCCGACGGTGCAGTTCAGCACGAACTTCACGCCCGCCGCCTCGAGCTGGCCGTTGCGGCGGGTGACCACGTGCTTCTCCAGCTTGAAGCCGGGGATGCCGTAGATCATCAGCCCGCCGGAGCGGTCGTAACGGTCATAGACGGTGACCTGAAAGCCGCGGCGGCGCAGCGCGTCGGCGGCGGCGAGGCCGCCCGGGCCGGCGCCGATGACGCCCACGGACTCGGGCCGCTCCTTGATCGGCTTGCCGGGTTTGACCCAACCTTTTTCCCAGGCGGTGTCGGTGATGTACTTCTCCACCGCGCCGATGGTGACGGTGCCGTGGCCCGACTGCTCGATGACGCAGTTGCCCTCGCACAGGCGGTCCTGGGGGCAGATGCGGCCGCAGATCTCGGGGAAGGTGTTGGTCGCCTGGGAGACCTGGTAGGCCTCCTCCAGGCGGTCCTCGGCGACCAGCTTCAGCCAGTCGGGGATGTTGTTGTGCAGCGGGCAGTGCTGCTGGCAGTAAGGCACGCCGCACTGCGAGCAGCGGGCGGACTGCTCCTCGGCCTTGGCGGCCGCGAACTCGCGATAGATCTCGCCGAAGTCGTCGCGGCGCGCGTCGGCCGCGCGCTTCTCGGGCATGCCCCGGGGAACGTCGACGAACTTGAGCATCTTCTGAGCCACCTGGCGGTCTCCTGAGGCGAGCATGGCTAGGGCCCCGGACTCGCGTCCGGCGTCTTCGGATTCCCCTAACCGATCTTGCCGGGGAATAAAAGACAGCAATACTGACCTAAAATGCGGGTCCAATCATCGGGCCGGGCCCTGCCCTCGGGTCTACTGCCCAATCGGCAGGCAAAACAAGGTCAGCATTGATTACCCACTTACGCCGCATTCCCAGCCGCAGCCGGTCGCGGTAACGCTGGAGTCCTCTCTCGTCCCCCTCCCAGGACAAACCCATGCCCTTGATGAATCTCGTGATTCTGGCCCTGATCCAGGGCATCACCGAGTTCCTGCCGATCTCCTCCTCGGGCCACCTGGCGCTGTTCCCGGCGCTGTCGGGCGAGGCGGACCAGGGCCTCTCGATCGACGTCGCGGTCCACGTGGGCACTTTGGTCGCGGTCGTGATCTTCTTCTGGACCGACGTGCGCGCGGCGGTGGTCGGCGGCCTGCAGGTCCTGACCGGGAAAGTCTCCAGCTACGAGGCCGGGCTGGCCCTGCGGTTGGTGGTCGCAACCGTGCCGGTGGTGATCGCCGGCCTGATCCTTTCGGCGGCGGGGCTGACCGACATCTTCCGCAACGTCGAGATCATCGCCTGGGCGACCATCGTCTTCGGCGTCGTCCTCTACATCGCCGACCGCTTCGGCCCGCTGGTCCGCGAGGCCGAGGACTGGACCTGGCGCGACGCCATCGTCATGGGCCTCGCCCAGGCGGTGGCGCTGATCCCGGGCACCTCGCGCTCGGGCATCACCATCACCGCGGCGCGGGCGCTGGGCTACAAGCGGCCGGACGCGGCGCGGCTGTCGATGCTGATGTCGGTGCCCACGATCCTGGCCGCCGGCGTGCTGACCACCAAGGACCTGCTGGATGCGGGCGACGCCACGCTCGGGACCGAGGCGGTGATCGCCGCCGTGCTCTCCTGCATCGCGGCCCTGCTGGCGCTGGCCCTGATGATGCGGATGCTGCGCACCTGGAGCCTGACGCCCTTCGTCATCTACCGCCTGCTGCTGGGCGGCGCCCTGCTGATCTGGCTCTACGCCTGAGCCTGCGCGCATGAAGAAGGGGAGGGTCGCGGCCCTCCCCTTTGCATTTGCGAGGGGCCTTCAGCCCTTCTGCGGCTCGACGATCAGCTTGCCGGCGGCCTTGCGGTCCGCGAGGCGCTGGATCGCCTTGGGCGCATCCTCGAGCGAGAAGCGGTCGGAGACCCGCGGGCGCAGCTTGCCCTCGCGCAGCCAGGAGAACAGCACCTCCATGTCCTTGAGGTACTGCTGATACTCGGTCTTCACGAAGGCGCCCCAGAACACGCCGACGATGGAGGCGTTCTTCAGGAGCGGCAGGTTCAGCGGGATCTTGGGGATGTGCCCGCCCGCGAAGCCGACCACCAGGAACTTGCCGCGCCAGCCGATGGAGCGGAAGGCGGGCTCCGCCAGGTCGCCGCCGACGGGGTCGTAGATCACGTCGGGACCCTTGGGGCAGACGCGCTTGAGCGCCTCGCGCAGGTCCTCCTCGACGTAGTTGATCACCTCGTCGGCGCCATGCTCCTTGCAGATCGCGAGCTTCTCGGCCGAGGAGGCGGCGGCGATCACCTTCGCGCCGACCGCCTTGGCGATCTCGACCGCGGCGAGGCCGACGCCGCCGGCGGCGCCCAGCACCAGCACGGTCTGGCCTTCCTTCAGCTCGCCCCGGTCCAGCAGCGCGTGGTAGGAGGTGCCGTAGACCATCGGGAAGCCGGCGGCGACGGCGAAGTCGACGCCCTCGGGCAGGGGATCGAGGCGGGCCTCCTCGGCGAAGGCGCCCCAGGGGGTCATGCCCATCACCTTGTCGCCGACCTTGAACCGGGTCACGCCCTCGCCCACCGCGGTCACCACGCCGGCGAGGTCGGAGCCGGGCGAGAACGGCAGCTCGGGCTTGAACTGGTACTTGTTCTGGATGATCAGCACGTCGGGGAAGTTGACGGAGCTGGCGTGGATCGCCACCCGCACCTGGCCCTTCCCCGGCTCGGGGACGGCGATGTCCTCGACCACCAGCGACTCGGGCGGGCCCCATTCCTTGCAGATCACGGCGCGCATTCGGTTCCTCCCCTAGAGGGTGCGTTTCGATTCCCTGCCGGTCGGCAGGTTCCATGGCGACTGTTTCGCCCAGAGACGGCGGCGGCGCAACGGCGACGGGCCTCGGGGGGCGGGACAGGGCTCCAAGGATGCCTTATCATGCGACCAGCGAAACACGAAACGATCCGGGCCCGGGCAGGCCCGGCCAAGGGGAGAGACGCATGACCGAGACGGTCCCCGTGCGCGCCGCCGCCACCATCATGCTGCTGCGCGAGACGCCCGCGCTGGAAGTGCTGATGGTGCGGCGCAACTACCAGATCGACTTCTTCTCCGGCGCGATGGTGTTCCCGGGCGGCAAGGTGGCCGACGACGATTTCTCCGAGGACTGGGCCGAGGTCGCCGAGAACTGGCACGCGGCCCCGGAGGAGGAGCGCGCGCCCCGCATCGCCGCCCTGCGCGAGACCTTCGAGGAGACCGGCCTGGTGCTGGGCCGCGACGGGGTCGCCGGCACCGCGGAGGAGCGCCACGCGGTGGAGCGCGGCGAGATCCGCTTCCTCGACTACGTGCGCGAGCGGGGGGTGACCCCGGACCTGGGCGCGCTGACCCGCTTCGCGCGCTGGGTGACGCCGGCGCATGTGCCCAAGCGCTTCGACACCTGGTTCTTCGTGGCCCGCGCGCCGGAGGGGCAGGACGCGGTGCACGACGGGCGCGAGACGGTGGAGACGGAGTGGATCGCGCCGGCGGAGGCGCTGCGCCTCTACGAGGCGCGCAAGCGGGCGATCGTGTTCCCCACCCGGATGAACCTGCGCCTGCTGGCGCAGAGCGCGGATTTCGAGGCGACGACCCTGGCCGCCCAGGGCCGGGCCGCGCGCACGGTGCGCCCGATCGTGGACCTCGCCTCGACGCCGAAGATGATCCGCCTCGATCCGCGCGACGGCTACGGCGAGGTCGAGGAGTCCCTCGAGATCGGCTGAGGGCCGGACGGCCCCGCGCGTCCGCTGCGCGGCCGCGACCGACCCGCCCAGGCCCCCCCTTCGGGGCCCCTCCGGCGGGCGGGGGGCCGGACGGCCCGGCGCGCCCGCTGCGCGGCCGCGACCGACCCGCCCGAGCCCCCCCCTTCGGGGCGCGCCCCGGGCAGGGCGGCTCAGAGCCGCCGGAGGAAGACGTGGAGGGTCGCGTCCATCGCCGGCGGCAGCAGCGCCTGCAGCCCCTGCATCGCCCGCCAGGCGAGGGCGGAGCGGCCGGCGTAGGCGGGCTCGGAATTCCAGCCGTGGACATGGTGCGACCAGGCCCGTTCCGGAAAGGCGCGGGCGAGGGCGCGGCGGGTGTTGAGGCGGTAGCAGGTGGGGAACACGTCCTCCGCCCGCCGGTGGGGCTGGGCGCGGGCGAGGACGGCCGCGTGCAGCCGGGCGGGGATCGCGCGGGAGGCCGTCGCCACCAGGCCCCAGCGGTTGGGCGTCCGCGCGCAGAGCCAGCCGCCGGGGCGCAGCAGCCGGGCGCATTCGGCGGCGAAGGCGGCCGGGTCCGCGACATGCTCCAGCACGTGGTCGGCCAGGATCAGGTCGACGCAGGCGTCGGGCAGGGGGACCGTTTCGGGCGTCGGCATCACCACCGCCTCGTCGAGCGAGGGGTTGGCCAGCACCGCCGGGTCCGGGTCCGCCCCGATCACCTTCGCGCAGCGCCCGCGCAGGTCCATCAGGCTGCGGCGGAAGGAGACCGGGTCGTCCACATGCGCCCGCCCGCGGCCCGCGCCGAGGTCGAGGACCGTCGTCTCCGGCCGCAGCAGCGCGGCGATGCGGGTGTAGAAGATCACCGTGCCGTCGATGGCCGAGAACCCACCCGCCCCGCTCTCGGGATGCAGGCGGGCGCGCAGGCGCTGCAGCGGCGGCTCGGCCACGGGCGGCTCGATCGGGCGGCGGGCGGCGTCGCTCATGCCGGGACCCTTTCCGGAACGGGGGCGCGCAGGACCGCGGGGGCCCGGGCGCGCAGGAGGGCGTGGAGGTCCGCCGCCTCGGCGCGCAGGGCGGCGACGCGCGGCGAGCGGGCGGCGAGGGCGACGGCGAGGGCCGCGGCCTCCGCCCGCCGGCGGCGGCGGGCGCGGGCGGCCTCGTCCTGGGCGGGCGAGTAGCTGACATGGGCCCGGCCGACGCGGGCCTGGGTCAGCCGGTCGACCTGCGCCCAGGCGCGGGCCTCCCGCTCGGGGCCCCAGGCGGGGACCGGCCAGTCGAGCGCGAAGCGGGCGACCAGCGCCCGGGCGATGTCGGGAAAGCGCTCGGTCGCGGCCTCGAACGGGGCGACCAGCAGGCGGTCGGCGACCGCGGGCAGGCCGGAGTGGAAGCGCACGTATTCCTCGAAGCCCAGCGCGGGGTCGTAGATCGCGGGCTCGCGCAGCAGCAGCGAGGCGACCGCCGCCTCCGGCTCGCGCAGCAGCAGGATCGCGGGCAGGCCGCGGCGCGCCGCCTCGCGCAGGGAGGCCGCCGCATGCAGGTGCTGGGCGACGCGCAGCCCGGGCCAGGCCTCCCGCACGCAGCCCTCGATCCAGGAGTTGGCGGAGCGGGGGAACCCCTCCACCACCAGCTGGGTGCGCGGGCCCACCGCATGCTCCGGCCGGGCGAGACGGGCGAGCGGCAGGTAGAGCCGGTCCGCCTCCGCCAGGCGGTTGCGCAGCCGCCGGCGCAGGCGCGGCCAGGCGCGGGGGCGCGGCGGAAGGTCGGAGGGGCGCGTGGACATGGAGCCTCCCAGAGGCCGCAGCGGGCGGCGGACGGTTCGCGAGAACTTTATCTTTACCAGTCTCGTTAAGATTGCGTTTCGACGGGGCGCGGTTCCCGGGAAAACGAGGCGAGGCGATGCAGCGGACCGCAGAGCGATGCGACCTCCCGCGGCGGCGGGGCTTCCTGCGGGCGCTGGGCGGGGCGGCGCTGGCGACGCTGGCGGCGCGGGCGGCGCAGTTCGCCATGGCGCTGGCGCTGGGGGCGCAGCTGGGGCCCGCGGGCTTCGGCCAGGCGGCCTTCGCGATCGGGGCGGGGACGCTGGCCGGGCAGCTCGGGGCCGGGGGCTGGCCGGCGCTGGCCGTGCGCCGGACCGAGGCGCTGGCCGCCCGCCCGGCGCAGCTCGCCCGGCTGATGGCGGTCTCCGCCCGGGCGGCCTGGCGCGGCGGGCTGGCGGCGGCGGCGGCGCTGGGGGCCGTCGCCGCCGCGCTCGCGGCGGCGGGCGAGGCGGGCCTGGCCGAGGGCCTGGCGCTGGCGGCCCTGGTCGCCCCCGGGGCGGCGCTGCGGCGGCTGGGGCGCCAGCAGCTGACCGCCCTGTTCCGCCCGGCGACCGGCGTCGCGCTGGAGGATCTCGCGGCCCCTGCCGCCACCCTCGCCGCCGCCCTGGCGGCCCTGCCGCTGGGCGGGCTCGGGGGCGCGGGCGCGGCCGTGACCGTCTTCGCGGCGGCGGGGGCGGGCGCCGGCTGGGCCTCGCTGGCGCTGGCCCGACGAGCGCCGGGGCCGGGCGCGGCGCGCGAGGCGGCGGAGGCCGAGGGGCCGAAGCTCTGGGCCGCGGAGGCGCGGGCGCTGCTGCCCTCGCTCGCGCCGCGGATGCTGCTGGCGCGGGCCGACATGCTGCTGATCGCGCCGCTGCTGGGGTTCGAGGCGGCGGGCCTCTACGCCGCCGCGCAGCGCCTCGCCTTCCTGGTCAGCGCGCCGCCCCTGCTGCTGGCCCAGGTGCTGCAGCCCTGGGCGAGCCGCGCGCTGCATGCCGGCGACCGGCGTCGCCTGCTGCGGGTGCTGGGCGGAGGCACGGCGGCGGCGCTCGCCTGGGGGGCGCCGGCGGTGGCGGTGGTGATCGCCTGGCCCGCGGCGCCGGCGCTGCTGTTCGGCGAGGCCTTCGGGCGCGCCGGCGCCGCGCTCGCGCCGCTGGCGCTGGCCGAGATGGCGGCCTCGCTGGCGGCGCCGCTGATGGTGGTCGCGATCTCGGGCCCGTGGATGCGGGCGCTGGGGCGGGCGGGGCTGGCGCTGGCCGCGGCGCAGGCGGCGGCGATCGCGGTCGTGGCGCCCGCCGCCGGGGTCGAGGGGGCGGCCTGGACGGTCTGCGCAAGCTCGCTCGCCCTCGCGCTCGTCACCGCGCTGGCGGCGCTGGGCGGGCTGCCGGGGCGCGGGCGCTGAGGGCCGCTCAGGCCCAGGCCGGCTGCGGCGCCCGGGCGGCGGCGCGCCTGCGCCACTGCACGCTCAGCCAGGAGATCACGGCGATGGCGACCACGATCCTCAGCGAGGCGCGGATCGGATAGGTCTGCAGCTTCAGCAGGCACACGAGGTAGAGCGGGAACAGCGCCGCGCTCAGTGCGTCGCCGTCGCGGAAGAAGCCCAGCGTCAGCTGGCGCGTGGCGACGAGGCAGGCCGCGAACAGCAGCGGCGCGGCCAGTGGGTGGAAATGCACCGCCTCCCCGAAGGCGGAGAAGGGGACGTAGATGTTGATCCGCTGCTCCATCTCGCCGACGTCGAACCCGTCGAGGAAGGAGGGCAGGGGGCTGAAGCTGAGCACCTGGTAGCTGGCGTCGTAGACGGGGGCGTGGCGCAGGGCGTTGGCGTAGCTCATGCCCGCGTCGAAGGAGGTGGCGCCCAGCTTGGCGGCGAGCCAGCCCAGGTGGCCCACGTCCAGCGCCTGGATCACCGGCAGGACCGAGCCGAGCCCCTGCGTCGCGTGCCCCCGCCCCGCCAGCGCCACCACGAAGCAGCCCAGGATCAGCGCGGTGTAGAGCGCGAAGGCGACCGCCGACCCCGGCCCTCCGCGGCGCAGCGAGAACACCCGGCCCATGAAGAACACGAAGACATAGACCATCAGGTAGCGCGAATAGACCGCCAGGCTGAAGGCGAAGGCGTAGGCGCAGATCAGGAACAGAAGCGTGGTCTGCAGGTCGGGGCCGCGGCGCCGGCTCTCCCCGCCCTCGCCCTCGCCCGCGTCGCGGATCGCCAGCAGCAGGAAGGCGGGCAGGGCCAGCGGGCGCAGCACGTTGTTGACGAAGGCGCCCACGCCCAGCCCGACGCCGTTGCGCGTGGGATCGGCCAGCGAGAGATACTCGCTGTTGAGATAGAAGGCGTCGCGGTCGATCATCGCGAGGTGCACCGCGCAGACCGAGACGGCGAGCATCGCATAGAGCTTCGCCGCCCCCGAGGCGCGGGCGCGCGCCAGCGCCTCGCGCAGGGCCCGGCCGGCGCTGCGGGCCTTCGCGCCGTCGGGGCTCGGCCGCCAGCCCAGCACCGACAGCGGCCCGATCAGCGCCTGGACCGCGAAGAACAGGGCGGTGGGGGCGAACTGCTCCCCCAGCCGGATGGTGGGCATCGGCGAGAGGCCCAGCGCGGGCAGGTGGATCCCGGCCGCGATCACCGCCCACAGGGCGAGGATGCCGGCGAAGCAGAACCCGCTCCACATCACCGCGGGCGCGTACCAGGCGGTGCGTCGCCACGTGAAGAACACGCAGGTTCCGGAGAAAGCGGCGGCGGCGAGGCCCACCGGCAGCAGATCGGGCGGCATGCGAAGCTCCCGGCGCCATTCTGGTCGGGATCACCGTGCCGCGTCAGGGTAAACGACGGGTTAAGTCGGGGCGCCGGTCAGCTGCGGCAGGAGCGGCGGCGCCAGGCCAGGATCGGGCGTCAGGCCGACTGGGTCCGCAGCTCCGCGCGGCTGGCGCGGACGCCTGCCCGAGCGGGCTCGAGCGCCGGTTCGAAGATCTCTTCGCGCTCGCGGCGGGCGGCGAGGACGGTCTGGACGAGGGCCGCGACCAGGGTCGCGCCGATGCCGCCGACCGACTGCGCCGCGATCGCCGCCGCCACCGGCAGGCCCATCGACAGGGCCGTCAGCAGGATGACCACCCCCGACGCCGTGCCCAGAACCAGAGCTCCCATACGCACCTCGTGAACGCTACGCGCCCGATGTCGCCGCCGCTTCCGGGAACGCCCCGGCCTGCGGCCCGCGGAGACATCAACCCGCCGAAGGTAGCGGAGCGGCGATGAACCTGCGCTGAGGACCGCCCGCGGCCGCAGGTTTTCCCTGCGGCCGCGGGCGGTTCCGCCCAAGGGCGCCCCGGTTCGCGCTCAGGCCATGCGTTCGGCGCGGGGCAGCCCCTCCCGCCCGAGCAGCTCGAGGTCGGCGGCGACCATCTCGCCCACCAGCGAATCGAGGTCGCGGGTGTGGGTCCAGCCCAGCCGCTCGCGCGCCTTGGCGGCGTCGCCCATCAGCAGGTCGACCTCGGCGGGACGGAAATAGCGGGGGTCGATCTCGACCCGGATCTCGCCCGAGGCGGCGTCCACGCCCTTCTCGGCGAGGCCCTCGCCCTTCCAGTCCAGCTCGATCCCCGCCGCGGCGAAGGCGCGGGAGGCGAAGCCGCGCACCGAATGCGTCTCGCCGGTGGCCAGCACGTAGTCGTCGGGCGTCTCCTGCTGGAGGATCCGCCACATCCCCTCGACATAGTCGCGCGCATGCCCCCAGTCGCGCCGGGCGTCGAGGTTGCCGAGATAGAGCCGGTCCTGCAGCCCCAGCGCGATGGCCGCGACCGCCCGGGTGATCTTGCGGGTCACGAAGGTCTCGCCGCGCAGCGGGCTCTCGTGGTTGAACAGGATCCCGTTCGAGGCGTGCAGCCCCCAGGCCTCGCGGTAGTTCACCGTGATCCAGTAGGCGTAGAGCTTGGCGCAGGCGTAGGGGCTGCGGGGGCGAAACGGCGTCGTCTCGCGCTGCGGGGTCTCGGCGACCTGGCCGTAGAGCTCGGAGGTCGAGGCCTGGTAGAAGCGCGCGTGGTCCTCCAGCCCCAGGATGCGGATCGCCTCCAGCAGGCGCAGGGTGCCGATGGCGTCGGCGTTGGCGGTGTATTCCGGCGTCTCGAAGCTGACCTGCACGTGGGACTGGGCGGCGAGGTTGTAGACCTCGTGCGGGCGCACCTCCTGCACGATCCGGATCAGGTTCGAGCCGTCGGTCATGTCGCCGTGGTGCAGGCGGAAGTTGACGTTGCCCTCGTGCGGGTCGCGATAGAGGTGGTCGACGCGGCCGGTGTTGAAGGAGGAGGCGCGGCGCTTCAGGCCATGCACCTCGTAGCCTTTCCCGAGCAGCAGTTCGGCGAGATAGGCGCCGTCCTGGCCGGTCACTCCGGTGATCAGGGCGCGTTTCATGCAATGGCTCCGTACGCGAGGGGAAACAGGCGCGCCCCGGGGACGGGCGCGGGGCGGGCGGGCGCGGTCATCCGCGCCGCGCGAATCGGGGGACGGGGAGGGCCTCTTCCTCGAAGGGCGCGGCCTGCGGGGGGGCGGCGGCCGGGGCGCCGCGGCCGGCGGCGGCCATCGCGCGCAGCTCCAGCTCGGCCGAGGCGATGGCCGCGGCCCGATCCCAGCGCGCCAGCGCCCGCAGCCGCGCGGCCTCCCCCAGCGCCTGGCGCATGCGCGGGGCGGCGGCGAGGGCCGCGATCGATTCGGCGAAGGCCCCGGCGTCGCCGGGCGGGCTGACCAGGCCGCAGCCCGCCACCTCGGCCGCGAGCTGCGTGCCCTCGGCCGCCGTCGCCACCACCGGGCGGCCGGAGGCGAGCATGTTGGCGAGCTTGGAGGGCAGCACCAGGTCCGCCGCCCCCGCCACCTGCGGCAGCAGGTGCAGGTCGGCGAGGCCCAGGAGCTCCCCCAGCCGGGCCATCGGCTGCAGCGGGCGCAGGACCAGGTTGGGCAGGTCGGCGCCGTCCTCGCGCAGGCGGGCCATCGCCGGCCCCTCGCCGCAGATCACGAAGGCCAGGTCCTCGAGCCCGGGGCGGCCGGCGAGGCGGCGCGCCGCCTCCAGCACCAGGCCGAGCCCCTGCTTGGCCCCCAGGTTGCCGGAGTAGAGCGCCACCCGCCGCCCCTCCAGCCCCCACTCGCGCCGGTAGCGGGAGGGGGCCGGGAGCGGGCGGATGGAATCCTCGGCCCAGTTGCGCAGCTCCCGGATGCGGTCGGGGGCGACGCCCTTGGCGGCCAGCCGGGCGCGCATGGCGGGCGAGATCGCCGAGACCCGGTCGAAGCGGCGCAGCAGCCCGGCCTCGAACCCCAGCGCGGCGCGCGCGGCGAGGCGGCCGGCGCGGCCGCGGGAATCGAGCAGGCCGGCGCCGAACACGGCCTCGGCCTCGAAATCCTGGACATGCAGCCAGGCCGGCGCCCCCGAGAGCCGCGCCGCCGCCAGCGCCGCGGGGGCCGCCAGCGCCGCGGGGGCCACGGCCAGCACCGCGTCGACGCCGCGCAGCGCCCGGGCGAGCAGCGGCGGCGTGGCGGCGGCGGCCCAGCTCGCCTGCTGCAGGATCCGGCGGGCGGCGGTGGGGCGCGCGGGGATCGGATGCGGGCAGCGGATCACCCGCACCCCGTTCTCCTCCCGCTCCGACCAGCCGCGGCCGTGACCCTCCATCGGGGCCCAGGCGGGATACCAGGGCGTGGCCGCGACCACCGTCACCTGGTGCCCGCAGGCGACCAGCCCCTCGGCGAGGCCGGTGGTGTAGATCGCCACGCCCACCGGCTCGGGCGCGTAGTTCATCCCCAGCACCAGCAGGCGCAGCTGCGGGGCGCGGGCGCCTCCGGCCGCCTCGGCGACGGGGGGCGGAGCGATCGGCACGGGCGCCGGGAAGGCGGGGCGTGGGGTCATCGACCGCTCCTGCGCGGGATGGGACATCGGCGCGGCGGCGGGGAGGGGGCGGCGGGCGCTCACCGTCCGGCTCCCTTCGCCACGATGGCGGCGGTGCGCAGGATCACCTGCAGGTCCACGCCCAGCGACAGCTCGCGCCAGTAGCGCGCATCCTCGACCGCGCGCAGGGCGAAGTCCGAGCCCTCGCCCCGTGGCCCGATCTGCCAGAAGCCGGTGAGGCCGGGGCGCAGGCTCTCGTAGAGCTCGGGCAGCGCGTGCATGCGGCGTTGCGGGGGGGTGTAGGGGCGCGGGCCGACCAGGCTCATGTCCCCTACCAGGATGTTCCAGAGCTGCGGCAGCTCGTCGAGGGAGGAGCGGCGCAGCAGCCGCCCCGCCGGGATCACCCGCGGGTCGTGGTCGAGCTTCTGGCGACGCTCCCACTCCGCGGCGGCGGCGGGGTCCTCGGCCAGCAGGCGGTCGAGCTCGGCCTCGGCGTCGGGCGCCATGGTGCGGATCTTCCAGCAGGTGAAGCGGCGCCCGCCGCGCCCGACCCGCACCTGCCCGTAGAAGGCCGGCGCCCGGCCCGAGCGGGGGTCGAGCCGCACCCAGGCCGCCAGCATCGCCACCAGCGGCAGCGCGATGGGGGCGGCCAGCAGCACCAGCGCCAGGTCCAGCCAGCGCTTGGCATAGGTCGCGTAGAAGCCCCGCGGCGGCGCGAACACCGCGCCGCGATCGGTCCGGGGTCCGGGCGCGGCCGGGTCGCCGAGGGCGGCGTCGACCACCAGCCGCAGGTTCGGCCAGCCCGCGGCGTCGCGCAGGGCGAGCGCGCGCCAGGCCTGGGGATCTTCGCCGGAGGGGCGGGCGGGGTCGGCCGCCCGGTCCTCCCGCGCCGTCGCCCCCTCGCTCCGCTGCGGCGGAAACGGGGGCGGCGACGCGAGCGTCCGGGATGCGGCGCGGGGCGGCGTGAACGCCATTCGGCTCTCCGTCCGTCGACCTGACCGGCGCGGCCCGGGCGCCGGGGTCCTCCCCGGTTCCGTTCCGTCGCCCTGCCAGGGCCCCCATCGCTCCCGTCCTCGAGGCGTAGATTTGCCGGGAATGGTTAACTCGCCCTTAAGCTTGGCGGCGAAAGGTGAACGGGCCGGCGGAACAGCCGGTCGGCGCCGCGCCGCGGCGTCGCCCGCGTCCTGATCAAGGGACCGAAAGCCGAGATGCGGAGCCGCCGATTCCCCGAAGGACCCTGGCCCAGGCAGGCCGTCCTGCGCGCCGCGCGGAAGAACTCCGCCGGCCGGCCGGCCCGCCGTTTCCCCGATTCCGGAGCCGCTCGATGAACGACCAGTCTCCGCCCCCCCAGGCGCGCGACAAGCGACCCGCCCCCGCGCCGCGGGCGTTGCCGCCCCGGCGGCTGCCGGCCCCCGCGCCGGACCTGTTCGAACCCCGCGTGCTGCTGCGCATGCTCAGGCGCGAGGCCTGGCGCATCGCGCTGGTGCTGGTCCTGGCCCTGGCGCTCGCGGCCTGGCGGCTGCTGGCGGCGACGCCGATGTGGCAGGCCGAGGCGACCGTGGTGCTCGACACGCGCGAGGCGCAGGTGGTCGACATCGAATCGGTGATGTCGGGCCTCTCGGCCGACAGCTCCGTGGTCAACACCGAGGTCGAGGTGCTGCGCTCGCGCAACCTGATGGACCGGGTGGTGGCGAAGCTGGACCTGGAGGCGGACCCCGAGTTCAACCCCGAGCTCGCCGCCCCCGGCCTCGTCGACCGCGGCGTCGCGGCCCTGCGCGGCCTGCTCGACGACCATGCCGCGGCCCTCGCTCCCGCGCTCCGCGCCGAGCCGGAAACCGAGGATCCCGCCTTCCGCCGCCGCCAGACCGCCATCGACCGGCTGCTGGAGCGGCTGCGGGTGCAGAACGTGCCGCTCTCCTACGTCTTCGTGATCCGGGTCGAGAGCGAGAGCGCCAACAAATCCGCCCGCATCGCCAACACCATAGCCGATCTCTACATCCTCGATCAGCTGGAGGCGAAGTTCGAGGCGACCCGCCGCGCCACCTCCTGGCTGAGCGAGCGGGTGGCCGACCTGCAGATCGACCTCGAGGCGGCGGAGGAGCGGGTGAAGGACTATTCCGCCTCCACCTCCCTGATCTCCGAGGCCTCGCTGGAGGCCTCCAACCGCCAGATGAAGGAGCTGCGCGAGCGCAGGGCCGAGCTCGACGCCCGCGCCGCCGAGGCGGGCCTGCTGATCGAGCGCCTCGGCGCGCTCGCCGCCCGGGCGCCGCGCCCGACGCGCCCGAGGCCGACCAGGCCCGGGCCGAGGCCGCCGCCCTGCTGGGCGATCCGCGGCTCACGGCGCTGGCCGCCGACCTCGCCCGTCCCGGCGGCGCCGGGCGCGAGGCGGCGCTGGCCCCGCGCTTCGACGCGATGCTCTCGGCCTCGGTCGAGCGGCTGGAGCGCGAACGCGCCCGCAACCTCGCCCAGGCGCAGGGGATCGAGACCTCGATCGGCGAGCTGGAGGGGCTGATCTCCGAACAGTCCGAGGATCTGGTCCGCCTCCGCCAGCTGCAGCGCGAGGCCGAGGCCTCCCGCCTGCTCTACGAATATTTCCTCGGCCGGATGAAGGAGACCTCGGTCCAGCAGGGCATCCAGGAGGCCGACAGCCGGATCCTGTCGCCCGCCGTGGCCCCGCTCGACCCGGCCTCGCCGCGCAAGGGGCTGACGCTGGCGGTGGCGGCAGCCCTGGGGCTGATCGCCGGCGTCGGCTGGGCCCTGGCGCGCGAGACGCTCGACGACCGGGTCCGCGGGCCGGAGCCGCTGGAGGCCGCGACCGGGCTGAAGGTGATGGGGGTGATCCCCGACGCCCCCTCGCGGCGGCGCGGCGCGGCGCTCAAGCTGCTGGTCGAGAAGCCGTCCTCGGCGCTGGCGGAGGCGGTGCGCAACCTGCGCACCTCGGTGCTCCTGTCCAACGTCGACCGGCGCCCGCAGGTGGTGATGGTCACCTCCTCGGTCCCCGGCGAGGGCAAGACCACCACCACGCTGATGCTCGCCCAGAACGCCGCGGCGCTGGGCAAGCGGGTGCTGGTGATGGAATGCGACCTCCGCCGGCGGGTGTTCCAGGCCTATTTCGGCCTCGACGAGACCACCGGCCTGCTCTCGGTCCTCTCCGGCCAGGCGACGCCGGAGCAGGCGATCCGCCACGATCCGACCACCGGGCTCGACGTGCTCACCGGCCAGCGCAGCCGGGCCAACGCCGCGGACGTGTTCAGCTCCGAGCGGTTCGAGGAGCTGCTGGAGGAGCTGCGCGAGCGCTACGACTTCGTCTTCATCGACACGCCCCCGGTCCTGGCGGTGCCCGACGCGCGGGTGATCGCGGGGCGGGCGGATGCGGTGCTCTACGCCGTGCGCTGGAACGCGACGGGCAAGGAGATGGTGAAGGCCGGCCTCGACCTGTTCGAGCAGATCGGCCTGCGCGTCACCGGCCTGACCCTGACCCAGGCGGACCCCAAGGGCCTCGCCCGCTACGGCTACGCCGGCTACGGCTACGGCTATGGCTACGGGGCGGCGGCCGCGCGGAAGTACTACACCACATGAGCGCGCGGCCCCTCCGCACGCGCGCCGGCCCGCCCCTCCCGCGACGAGCGGGCCTGCGGGGCCGGCCGCCCGGCCGTCGGGCGCCCGGGCCTGCGCACGCGGCCGGCCCGCCGGCGCCGGGCGCTGCGCGGCCGGCCCCGGCAGCCCTCCACGGCGGGAGGCGCCCATGGAGATGAAGTCGACGGCCTTCCGCTCCGCCGCGCCGGTCGGGGCCAGGCCGGCGCGGCGCGCGCCGCCCCTGCCGGTGATCGGCAACCTGCCGCCGCCGCTGACCGGCCAGGCG